>ENA-UPSB01000109-UPSB01000109.1-bioreactor-metagenome-genome-assembly--contig:-NODE-109-length-152653-cov-480.961218_pt1 | contig 152653 bp, 127 predicted proteins | sample MGYA00238182_ERZ773286 | MGnify/ENA primary metagenome ERZ773286 (study PRJEB29026, sample SAMN07631240) | bioreactor metagenome | isolation source: Switchgrass digestor | place: USA: Dartmouth...
CAAAGCCCCGTTACAGGATGATAATATCCTTGGTACTTCCTGTAAGATTCCTGGGTTTTCCGTCAACCAGCACCACCATATCCTCGATGCGCACCCCGCCAAGGCCTTCCACATAGATACCCGGTTCCACCGAGAAAACCATGCCGTCCTGCAGGATATCCTCCGACTTGGCGGACAACCTGGGCTCTTCATGGATCTCGATACCCACGCCGTGGCCCAGGCTATGACCGAAATGCGCGCCGTATCCGGCCCGGGCGATGATATCCCGTGCAACTTTATCCGCATCGCTGGCCTTCATGCCCGAATGCAGGCTTTCCAAAGCAGCCAGCTGGGCGTCCAGGACAATCCGGTATATCTTTTTCATCTCTTCGCCCGGTTCCCCGATAAATATTGTTCTCGTCATATCCGAACAATAATGGCGGTAAATCACGCCAAAATCGAGGACCAGGGCGTCGCCCGGTTTCAGCCTGTTCTCGGTGGGTACCGCATGGCACATGGCCGAGCGCTCACCGGCGGCTACAATGGTGGCAAAGGATGGCCCGGAAGCCCCCAGTTTTCTCATCTGGTATTCGATCTCAGCCGCAAGCTCCGACTCGGTCATGCCTGGCTTAATCACCTTCAGGATCTCTTCAAAAACCTGATCCCCCAGCCGGACGGCCTGGGCGATGGCTTCTATCTCACCTGCATCCTTCCTGATCCGCAAAAGGTCGATCTCATTGCCGATGCCTTCAAGCCTTTGCGCATGGGGCAGCCTGGCCTTGAAGCGTTCATATTCCGAATAGGTGAGCTGGTTTCCTTCAAATCCCACGGCGCCCATGCCTTCTTCGGCAAGGATCCCGTCGAGGGTCGCATAAAAGCTGTCGGCATGTTCCACCACTTCAATCCCTTCAAAGACCTGGTTTTTCGCCTGGATGGTATAGCGGAAATCCACAACAAGCCATGCTTTCTCCCGTCCGATAAGAAGATAGGAAGTGGATCCGGAAAAGCCCGACAGATAATAGGTATTGGCCCGGCCTGTGATGATCAGTCCGTCCAATCCCTTTTCCGATATGATGTTTCTGACTTTGCCCAGTCTGTCGTTCATTGCAAACCTTCTTTCTGATGCCAGCGCCCTCGTTCCGTCAGGTCAACCCGGCCTTCAGGTTCAGGGCCTGGTTTCCTCCAATTTCTTCACAAGAGCAAAAAGGGCTGCCGAATAGGACAACGCTCCCAACCCGCTGATTTGACCCATGCATACGGGAGCAATGACCGACCTGGCTCTGAACTCCTCCCTGGCATGGACATTGGACAAATGGACCTCCACCGCGGGAATCCCCACCGCGGCAATGGCATCCCGGATGGCATAGCTGTAATGGGTAAAGGCGCCGGGGTTGATGATGAGGCCATGAACACCCGATCTCGCGGCATCATGGATGCAATCGATGATAGCGCCTTCATGGTTGGACTGGAAGAATTCAATCGCCACACCATAATCCCTGGCTTCCTGCCTTAACGCGTTTTCTATGTCTTCAAGGGTTTGGGTTCCGTACACTTTCGGTTCCCGGGTACCCAGCAGGTTCAGGTTGGGTCCGCTGATCACTCTGATTTTCAGCATCTTTAAACCCCCTTGCTCCAGATCAATCATTCATCCAACATTTTATATGATTTGCATTTCATCGGCAACAAAGACATGGAAATCATGAGGTGCGAGCTGCAATTGCTTCGCAAATTTACCGGATAACCGGAAATGATATAATGGAGATGGCATCAAAATCCAGAGCTTTATGCAAGGAGGCCTGCCATGAGAGCATTCCTGAAGCTGGTTGAAATCCAGACAAAGATAGCCAGCGTCGTACCTTTTATATGGAGCATTGTCTACACCGGATACCGCTTCCGCAGCCTGCAGCCCGTTCTTCTCATATATTTCTTCATATCCATGCTCGCCTTCGATATGTTCACCACAGCCCTGAACAATTACCTGGACTGGAAACGGGCAAGAAAAAGGCACGGCTACAATTACGAAAAGCACAACGCCATCGTTCGTTACGGCATGAGCGAAAAAACGGTTATCCTGATCATCGCCGTTCTCTTTACCATTGCCGTTGTCTTCGGCATTTTGGTCTTCCTGCATGCCGATAACATGGTGCTGCTCCTGGGAATGGCCTGCTTCCTTGTGGGCATCCTGTATTCCGCAGGACCGCTCCCGATTTCCAGAACCCCACTGGGCGAGGCCTTTTCGGGTTTCTTCATGGGTTACGTCCTGCCGTTCATCGTTATCTACCTCTCCCTTTTTACCGGCAAGCCCATCCGGCTGGTCCTGGAAAACGAGTACATTTCCATCATCCTCAACTGGAAGGTACTGCTTCCTGTGACGGTGGCCCTCATTCCGCCCACGCTTCTCATTGCCGGGATCATGCTGGCCAACAATATCTGCGATGTGGAGGACGACATTGAAAACAAGCGCTACACGCTTCCCATCTGCATGGGCAAGGAAAAGGCGCTCATCCTGTTTTATCTGCTCTACGTCCTGTGCTACCTGGACATCCTTGTCGGCATCGTTCTCGGATACCTTCCCGTCCTGTCCCTGATAACCTTGCTCCCCGCTTTCAGGGTAGTGCGGAACCTTCAGGCCTTCAGCAGGCTTCAGACCAAGAAGGACACCTTCAGGTATGCCGTAGACAACCTCATCCTGGTGATGGCTCCGCTCATTCTCAGCACCCTCCTGGCCTGGCTTGTGTAGACAGGGGGGGACGGTTTCCTTGGCATATCGTACAGTACATGGGAGCCCGTAAAGCCCGGTCGCTGTGCTGCACGGCTGCAAAACAGCAGCTGTTCGAATGGGGGGCGGCTGAACTCGCTCCGCTCAAACAGCAGCCGCCCTTTTCCCATTCTCACAGGCTGTTTTGGCGCCTTATCGCAATGCGACCTTAACCTTTACGGGCTCCCTTCTTGTGTGAAGCTTCTGTAGTCCTCACTTCCCATAGAAAGAACCGTCCCCTTGTTCTATCGGCTTGCCGCGGCCTCAAAGATCTGCTTCAGGGTGAGGGCATCCTCCACCATCTTGTCCCTGGATTCGCTGATGATGACGGGTTCAATGCCCAGTTCAAGGATGGCTTCGGCCAGCGGTTCGAAATCCGGACCATACTGGGTATCCGCATAGGTCCAATGCTTTTTTTCTCCCCCCTTACCCACCTCGACACGGCTGAAATGCATATGGACCGTACGCATCCGTTCCTGGCCCAGCTCCTGACCGATGAATTTCAAAATGTCCAAATATTCCTTTTTGCTTTTCAGGCCGCCGCGGGTGAGGGCGTGCACATGCCCGAAATCGACGCAGGGAATCAGATAGTCCGCAAGGCTGCACAGTTCTACCACTTCCAGAATGTTTCCCAACTGGCTGTGCTTGCCCAGGACTTCCGGACAAATGGTGATATCATCCAGTCCTTCGGCCCTGACCGCGTCAAGGACGCTCAAAAACGTATCCTTGGCCAGTTCCAGGGCAGTTTCACGGCTGATTCCCGATACATAGCCGGGATGCATGATAATGCGTTCCGCACCCATGATTTTTGCAATGCGAAGGGTTTCCAGGATATAATCAATGGATTTTTCCCTTTTTTGCTTCTCCGTGCTGGATAAATTGATGTAATAGGGGGCATGGATGCTGACGCGGACATTGTGTTTCCTGCATTCTTCTCCTATCCGGGCAGCGGTTTCCTCCTTCAGGAGCACCCCCTTGGTGCACTGGTACTCATAGGCGTTAAGCCCCAGCTCAGCCAGCCATTGGGGCATTTCCCATGAGTGCTTGTAGCCTTTATCGTAAAAACTGCTCGGGTTGCCTGCCGGCCCAAACCATATCATTTCATTCCCACCCGCCGACAAATTTCTTGCGTTTCATTATACAGGACCATCGGTCTGATTACCAGGGTCCCTCTTTCTTCAGCATTTACTCTTTTTATTATGAGCGCCCCCAGTAAAACCAAACTCCCAAATATTACCTTTTATTTGCCATTTGCTGCTTCACATGGTAGAATGCTTTTGAAACTGAGCACGTTTCGTGAAAGGAAGTCGGTATGATGGAACCTGTTCCGTCAATGGAGAAGCGTTACCAAATCAGACCGGGAGACGTTGACTTTCAGAAAAAGCTGAAGCTCAGCGCGCTATTCAACTATTTCCAGGATGTCGCCAACCTGCATGTAGAAAGCCTTGGCATCGGCATTGAGCGCCTGATCCAGGACTTCGGCGTTACCTGGGTTCTCACGCGCATAAGGGTGGATATGGAAAGGATGCCCCTGCTCGGGGAAGAAATCGTGGTGGAGACCTGGCCCCAATTGCCCAAAAGAATGGAGTTTGACAGGGACTTCCTGGTCCGCGACGCCTCAAACCATGTGCTGGTCCGGGCTACATCCAACTGGGTCATCATGGACATCCGGACGCGGGAAGTGAAAAAACCTGAAACCATCCCCATCCATTACCCCTTTACCCCCAGGGAGCGGACCATCGACTGCAGGCTGGGAAGATTCAAGGCGTTCGGCACACCGGAAATTGCCTACGACAAGGTGATCGGCTACAGTGAAATTGATCTGAACGAGCATCTCAATAATTCCAGATACATCGATATCGTCATGGATTGCTTCAGCCTGGAGGAGCACCGGCAGTTCAGCTTCAAAAGCCTGGAGATCAGTTATCTGAATGAGTCCCTGCCCGGTGACAGGCTGACCCTTTACAGGGACGCAACGGCCTTGCGGGACGGCTTATTCTATATCGAAGGGATCAACCAGAACGCTATCCGCTCATTCAAGGCGCTGGTCTCCGTCCGGCCAATCAGCCAACCCTGACAATGCCGTCATCCTGTTGGACAGCCGTACCGAAGCTATCGGATGCATCTGCCTCTCCGGCATGAAGCCAGGGCTGCGTTCCTGAAGACAAAAACATATCCGGAATGGAACATGCCGGATGCTGACTACCATGTGCAGTGGACTATAAAGGAGTAGACATGTGGGATTTTGAAGGAATATACATACGTCTATACGAGGCCTACGGCCCGCAGGGCTGGTGGCCCCTTCTCAAAAAGGACAAGGATGGATGGCGGTGTCATTATGTACCCGAGAATTCGGTCAGGGAACTGAACCGGCAAGAGCGCTTTGAGATCTGCGTCGGCGCCATCCTGACCCAGAACACGGCCTGGAGCAATGCCGAACGGGCCCTTATATGCCTTGCCCAGGCGGACATTCTCGATCCGGACGCTCTTGCGGATATGGATGTGGACACCATCGCCGGGCATATCCGATCCAGCGGTTACTACAATCAAAAGGCCAAAAAACTGAAAGCCTTCGCCCAATTCTACCGGTGCGACCCGCCCCTGGATCGGAAACTGTTTCTGGCACAATGGGGCCTTGGGCCGGAAACCGTTGATGACATGCTGCTTTATGCCTATAACCAGCCCGTCTTCGTCATAGACATTTACACCATCAGGCTCTTTTCCAGGCTTGGGCTGTGCGATGCCAAAATAACCTACCATGATCTGCAGCGTCAGATCATGGACCGGCTGAAACAGGATCCCCTTCTCTACAAGGAATACCATGCCCTGATCGTCCGGCATGCCAAGGAGCATTGCAGCAAGAAGCCGGATTGCAGCGGATGCCCCCTCGAAAGCGGATGCATGCGGACAGGTTTGTCCGACTAAGCGCGCGACATGCTCTGCTTGGGAAAACGCTGCCGCAAAACACGGCTTCCTGGATACATATCATTTTACTGCCGTTACGGCAGCTCAATCACCTTGTTGTTCTTGGATTCCCTGTACAGCACAAACCGGTTTCCAACCACCTGGATGACTTCCGCTCCCAGCTTCTCGGCCAGGATATCGGCCGCCTCCCGGGCGGTCAGCGGGCTGTTGCGCATGACGCTGGCCTTGACCAGCTCCCTGGCCTCCAGCGCATCGTCAAACTGCTTGATGCTGTTGGCTTCCAGCCCGTTCTTGCCCACCTGGAATATGGCCGGTATGTTATTGGCAAGGGATCTGAGATAGCTTCTCTGTTTTCCTGTCAATTTGATTTCTCCTTCATGATCAATTGATGCGAAAAACTAAGCCGGAAAGGCCCGCAGCCTTGCCGACCGAAGAACGGCAATGGCGGACTGTCCGAGCCGGATAAACCTGCCCGGAACCGGCTTATCAGGGTATATAATCGAATTCGATTTCTCCTATGCGCACGGTGTCGCCTTCCTGGATGCCCTCTTTTTCCAGCGCTTCAATAACCCCTTTGTTCTTCATGGCGCGCTGGAAATACTGGAGGGATTCTCGGTCATCCAGGTTGACCGACCCCAGGATCTTCCGGATCCACGGTCCATCCACCACATAAACGCCGTTCTCCCTGGTAACGGTGAAGGGCGGCTCTTCCTTCTTCTCCTCTGCCACCGTTTCCCTGTGGGCAGGATCGAACAGGACGATCTCGGGCAAATCCTTCAGCCTTTCATAGGCATATCGGATCAGTTCGTCCACGCCTTTCCTGGTGGCCGCCGATATCACAAAGACCGGGTATCCCCTTCTCTCCATCTCGCTTTTGAACCGCTCCAGCCTGGACGTATCCGCCAGGGCGTCCACCTTGTTGGCGGCGATGATCTGGGGCCTTTTCGCCAGCTCGGGATTATACTTCTCAAGTTCACGGTTGATCACATCCACATCCTGGATGGCATCCCGCCCGTCTGCCTCGGATATATCGACGATATGGATGAGCAGCCGCGTACGCTCGATATGCCTTAAGAACTGGTGCCCCAGTCCCGCACCCTCATGGGCGCCCTCAATGAGGCCGGGGATATCCGCCATGACAAAGCTGGCCCCTTCTGCCACCGAAACAACGCCCAGGTTGGGAGACAATGTGGTGAAGTGGTAGTTGGCGATCTTGGGCCTGGCTGCCGAAACCACCGACAGCAGCGTTGATTTGCCCACATTCGGAAATCCGATGAGGCCCACATCGGCCAGAAGTTTCAGCTCCAGGATCACGGTCCTCTCCTCGCCGGGTGTACCCTTGCGGGCAAAATTGGGCGCCTGCCGGGTGGGGGTGGCAAAATGCTGGTTGCCCCAACCGCCCTTTCCGCCTTTAACGATAACCTCTTCCTGGCCTTCCCGTGAAAGATCCGCCAGGATTCTGCCGGTTTCCTTGTCCCGCACGATGGTACCCAGGGGTACCCTGACCACCAGGTTCTCCCCGGCGTGGCCGCTGCAGTTCTTGCTGCCGCCCCTTTCGCCATTGGGGGCTATATACTTCCTTTTGTAACGGAAGTCCACCAGGGTCCTGAGCCCCATATCCACCTTAAAGATGATATCGCCGCCGTCGCCCCCGTCACCGCCGTCGGGTCCTCCGTTGGGTATATATTTTTCCCTGCGGAAGGAAACGGCGCCGTCACCGCCGTCGCCTGCTTTCAGATAAACCTCTGCTATGTCTATAAACATTCAAATCCTCCTCGGATCCGCCATGTGGTCAGTCTCTCTTTTCCGATCCGCGTAACATGCGTCAAAACCGCCAAGATAACAAAGAAGGGACGATGCCTCGTCCCTCACAAGCTCCATTAGTTTTAGGCGTAAACGCTGACCTTCTTTCTGGTCTTGTCAAGCCTTTCAAATTTCACCCTGCCGTCGATGAGGGCGAACAGCGTATCGTCTCCGCCTCTGCCGACATTGGCACCGGGATGGATCTTGGTGCCTCTCTGCCTTACGAGGATGTTACCTGCCAGCACATACTGGCCGTCTCCGCACTTCACGCCGAGCCTTTTGGACTCGCTGTCGCGGCCGTTCTTGGTGCTACCTACGCCCTTTTTGTGGGCAAACAGCTGCAGATTTATTCTTACCATCGGTTACACCTCCCTATTCATCACGCGCAAATGCCTCGCATACTGCATCTCAATTTGCCTTAAACCTATTTCCAGGGTTTCCAGTATGATTTCGGCTTTGGCCAAAACATCGGGGGATATGTTGTCGGGGAGCATCATCTCAAGCCTTCCGTCGGATTCGGTATATTCACTTATGCCGCACAGCTCATCCAACGCGCCGATGGCGGTATATCCGATGGCGGATATGGCCGCGCATACCAGATCATATTCTCCCTGCCGGCCTGCACCGGCATGTCCCCTGATTCTGAAACCCCTGATCAATCCGTCTTTGGAACGGTAAATGGTTGCTTTGGTCATGTTCTGCTATCAGGCGTTGATCTTTTCGATCTGAACCTTTGTGTAGGGCTGTCTGTGTCCCTGCTTTTTTCTCGAATGCTTCTTGGGCTTGTACTTGAAGACGATGATCTTCTTGGACTTGCCATGGCTGAGAACCTTTGCAGATACAGTAGCCCCGCTGACTGTCGGCGTTCCGACATTCAGGCTGCCATCCTTGGATACGGCGATAACCTTGTCGAATACGACCTGATCGCCCTCATTGGCTGACAGCTTCTCAATGAAGAGGGTATCCCCTTCCTGTACCTTGTACTGCTTTCCGCCTGTTTCGATAATAGCGTACACTATGCTTGCACCTCCTCCACCCAATCTCGCCTCTGAAGGGACGGATGCAACCCGCCTGTTTAGCGGATAATCCGATTTTGGACCCTTTTTCGTGCGGTTGCCGTTATATTCTATCACAAGGCATTTCCCATGTCAAACATTTTCAGGCTGCGCCTGCCAATGCTTTCCGCTGATGTATGGACTTGTTTTCGCCCGGATGATGAAGGCAATTCCCCGAACCAGCCAATCCGTGCACCAGAACAGCCAGATGCCCATGAGCCCCCACCCGGTATAATGGACCGTAAACCATGCCCCCAGCACGCGCACAAACCACATGCTCAGCACCGAAACAACCGTCACGCAGGCGGAATCCCCGGTGCTTCGGATACAGGATGGCAGCACAAAGGCAACAGGCCACAGCAGGGGCATCACCAGCAGCACCATGTTCAGCACATCATATATCATGCCCTTCACGTCATCGGGCGGTGAGTAGAGCTGGGTGATCAGCGGAAGCAGGGGAACCGTGACCAGGGTGGTAACCACCAGAAAAACGACGGCATAGCCTGTCAGGGATCTGATGATTTTCCGCAGTTCCTTTCCATAAACCCGGGAACCGATGGCCTGCCCCACCATGGTCACCGCCACAAGGGAAAGGGAAGTTCCGGGAATATTGATCAGTTCGGTGATGGAGCCGGCGATGCTGTTGGCCGCCAGGGCAGCCGTACCCAGGGCCGTCACAAAAGTTTGTATGATGAGCTTCCCTCCGTTGAAAATCAAACCGTCAATGCAGGTTGGCACGCCAATCTTAAGGACAGGAACAATGGTGTCCCGCTCCACTTTCATGGATGATTTCCGGATATTGACCCCATCGTTGTGGTAGAGGAGTAAGGCTATCAGGCACGCCGATGCGACGCGGGACAGCAAAAGCGCAATGCCTACGCCGGACACACCCCATCCAAAAATATAAATGCAGAGGGCGCCAACACCCACATTGATGCCATTGGACAGAATGGAAATCCTCATGGGGGATCGGGTATTCCCGCTGCCCCTCAGGATGCCGGAGGCCATGGAAAAGGCAGCAAGGAACGGATAGGACAGGGCGGAGTAATTCAGGTAGATCCTGGCATATTGCTTGACCTGTTCTTCCGCTTCCCCAAACAGAAGATTGACGGTCGCTCCCCCAAAGATCAGGAAAGCGATGCCGCAGGCAACGGCAGTCAACACACAGACCACCATGGACTGGACAGCGGTTCTGTTGGCCTTATCCATATCTCCGGCGCCTATGCTCTGGGCCACCACGACCGTTGCGCCGGTGGCGAAGGAGGTAAACAGGTTCATGATGAGAAAGTTCAGGGATGACACGATGCTCACAGCAGATATGGCCGTCATGCCAACACCGCTGACCATCATGGTATTGACCATGCCAATGGTGGTCGCCAGTGCCTGCTCGATAAGAACAGGCCACAGGAGCCTGAAAAAGAGTTTTCTGTCGAACATCTGCTGCACCTTAATCTTACGCCCGTATGGCCGCGAAAATGATATGGACATATTATACACCACTGTATGCCGATTTTGGGGGATACCCGTCAAAATCAGCGATTTGACGGATTATCCCGGATAGTGACAGGGCATTCCACAGCCTTCTGACAAAACCCCGGGGCATGCCCTCCAATGACGACCTTTCGTCCCGGCCTGGCTGGCGGTCTATACAGTGGACAATATCAGAAGCCATTATTATAATAGATAAGGTATTAAAAGGGGAATTGCGGGAAATATCGCAAAAGCGCATCCCATCCCGCATTCCTGCCCGGGTACGGCCGGAAAGACTTCGGCCGGAAGGATGCCGTTCAGGCATCCACATATTGATTGGATGTGCCCTGCGCACAAATGCAAAAAAAGCCCTGTTGGCGTTTTCTTGGCCAAAGGGCTTGGCAAATAAGGATAAGCGAGGAGTTGGCATGAGATCCTATCGATTCAGAAGGGAAAAAGTCTACCGGAGAAGGCGGGCCGGCATTTTTGTGGTGCTCGTGTTCCTGATTGCCTGTGTGGCATACTTCCTGTTTTTCAGGGGATCCGGAAACAGCAACGGTGTTGCCGTCAACACGCCCACGCCGTCTGCGGCAACCGATTCACCAACACCTGTAACGCCGGAAACTACGCCGGAGCCTACGCTCACTCCCACGCCGGAGCCGAAAGGCACCTATACCGAATCCCACGGCTTCCTTCCGGCCATCGGTTCGCTGCCGCCCAGCGGGAAGATGGATGAGCTCAGGGCCATGGTGGAGGATTTCATCGGCAAACAGTCCGGCCGGTACGGGGTAACCTTCATCGACCTTGCCACAGGCGAGTCCTTCGGCATCAACGATAAGGAAGAATATATCGCTGCAAGCACGTCGAAGCTTCCCATGAACCTGCTCCTGTACATCAAGATCGAGTCCGGTGAGGTGGACCCCGATATGATGCTGGAATACAAGCCCTCCCACCTTGAATACGGGACCGGCATCATTCAGAATTCCCCCTACGGCACCAAGTACTCGGTTCGGGAAACATCGGAGCTTTCCCTGCGGAAGAGCGACAACTGCGGCATCAACATGATTATTGAGCTTTTGGGCATAGAGAACATCCGCCAGTATATCGTGGATCTGGGCGGCGTGGTTTATTACGACAAGCGCCACCGTTCATGCCCATACGATATGGCCCTTGTGGCACAGGAGCTTTACAGGCGCTACCTGAGCAACCCGGCGGTCTATGAGAAGATGATTGAGGACCTGGAAAACACCGACTGGAGCGACCGCATCGACGCACTATTGCCGGACCATGTGCGCGTGGCCCATAAGATCGGCAACCAGACCCGGACCGCCAACGATGTGGGCATCGTTTTTGCATCCCACCCCTATGTGCTCTCGGTCATGACCGAAGAAGTGGATTTCGGGACCGCCTGCAAAAAAATAGCCGAAATGTCCAAAATGATCTATGAATTTGTGGAGGGATATGCCGCAGAGCAGGCAGAATAACAGTCAGGAGGAGTATGATGTACACCGTATATCGCAGGAGAAGGCGCAGACTCAATAAAGGAAGGTTTTTCACGTTCCTTCTGCTTTTGGCGCTCATCGTGGCAGCCGTTGTGTATCTTATCCGGGGCGGGCTGCCCTGGAACCGGGACGGGCTGGTTGCCGACGCAAGCCCGACCGCTTCCGATACGGCCAATCAGGGCGGCGATTCAACGCCTACCCCTGAACCCACGCCCTGGCCCACACCGGAACCCATGCCGGAGGAAAGCACCGATCCTGCGGTTCTGGATGTTTCCTGGCAGACGCCGGCGGTTTTCGACGGACCCAATGCCTTTCCCGAGTCTGCATCATTGGCTTTTGGTGGCAGGATAAAGTACTGGGTATTCCAGAACAACAAGCCTGTGGAGAACTATCAGCCGGGCTATGAGATATCATTTGGTTCTCCGGACCAATACACCACCCTGGAAGGCATCACCGCCTTCAGGGGCAACCATTACCGAAACTCCGCTTCCTGGGGCACCCGGGACGTTAAGGAGAAAAAGCTGGAGATCGTCTGGACCCATGATCTGGGCGCCATTTCGGCCGAGGGCAGCTACTGGCCCGGCACCGGCTGGACCGGCCAGCCCCTCATCGTTCATTGGCCTGAAAGAGAAAGAAGGCTCATGAACATCAAGCCCGAGTTCAAGGACAAGGACCTGGTGGAGGTCATCTATCCGGCCCTGGACGGCAACATCTATTTCCTCGACCTGGAAACCGGAAAGCCCACCAGGGACAAGATAGAAGTAGGTTTCCCCATGAAGGGCACCGGCATGGTGGACCCCAGGGGCTATCCCATCCTCTATACGGGCATGGGACTCAATGAAAACAACGGGAAGTTCACCGAGTTCAAATATAACATCTTCAGCCTCATCGACCAGAAACCCCTGTATGCCATCTTCGGCCGTGATCCCATGGCCTTCAGGGAATGGGGCGCCTTCGACGCGTCGGCCCTGGTGGACGGGGAAACCGACACTTTCCTGGAAGTCGGGGAAAACGGCCTGATATACAAGGTTAAGCTCAATACCCGATACGATCCGGAAGCGGGCACCATCGACATCGCCCCGCAGCTCACCAAGTTCAGGTACCAGGACATGAACAACCCCGAGCAGGGCATCGAAAACTCTCCTGCTTTCTATAAGAACTACATGTATTTCTGCGACAACGGCGGAACCTTCATGTGCCTGGACATCAACACCTTAAAGCCTGTCTGGATCTATGATGTGGGGGATGATACCGATACAACCACCGTCATCGAAGAAACACCCGAGGGCGTATTCCTGTATACCGCCAACGAGATCGACAAGCGGAGCCAGAACAACAAGAGTCCGACAGCCCCCTGCAATATCCGCAAGTTCAACGCCCTCACCGGGGAGTTGATTTGGCAGAGGGATTACGAATGCTATTACCAGTTCTACATCAACGGCGGATCATTGGGAACGCCCATTGTAGGCAAAAATGATATTGCGGATCTCATCATCTTCCCCATCTGCTTTACCGGTTCCACCAGCGACGGGATGCTGGTGGCGCTCGACAAGAAGACCGGCGAAGAGGTATGGACGAGGAAGCTTTCGGCCTACAGCTGGAGTTCCCCGGTGGATTTCCTGTCCAGCGACGGCAAGACCTACGCCGTATTCTGCGATTTCAACGGGGATCTGCACCTGTTCGATCCGAGAACCGGAAAGGATCTGGATGTCATAAGTCTTGGCAGGAATATCGAATCCTCTCCGGCGGTTTATAATGATATGATCGTGGTGGGATCCTACACACCGAAAATCTATGGTGTACGAATCAAGTAACCGTGCCCGTTACCGTCATTGGAATCCTCCGGCCTGGCCGATTTTAGATGCCGGCTCTGACCCGGGTTTCCGGATGGCATCATGTGCATGAGCTATAAGAGGAGGTTTATCTCATGGATCAAAACAACCGCACAGGGAATTTCAAAGTGCTTGTTCCGGTATTCCTGGTCAGCCTGGTGGTGCTGATTGCCCTGCTGGTTTTCCAGGACAGGCTGCCCTGGGTTGACAGAAGCCAGGCTGTTTCGCCCACGCCGGAAGCCTCTTCGGATGTCCCGCAGACGCTTGAGCCGACGCCTGAGCCAACGCCGACTCCCGAGCCGACACCCACGCCGGAGATAACAGACCCGGAAGCCCTGCTGCTGGATTGGCAGGACCCGCCTTCCTTTGTGAGCAAGACCAAGGGGAACAATCACAGTGTGGTCAAGAAATACGCCGACGGCGCCACCATCCAGTACCAGGTCCTCCAGGGCGGAAAGCCGGTGGACTATATGCCGGACTATACTCTGGCCTTCGCTTCCGACAAGGCCTATTCCCTGGTGGAGGGCATCACCACTTTCCGCGGCAACAACTACCGCAATACCGCTTCTTTCGGCACAGCCGACATCGTGGAGAAGAAGCTTGAAATCGTATGGAGCCATGATGTGGGCGCTATTTCAGCAGCCAACAGCTTCTGGCCGGGATCGGGATGGACCGGGCAGCCGCTCCTGGTCCACTGGCCCGAGGAGATCAGGAACCTGATGAACATCCATCCTGAGATGAAGAGCAAGGATCTGGTGGAAGTGATCTACCCCATCCTGGACGGCAACATCTATTTCCTCGACCTGGAGACCGGAAAACCCACCCGTGAGAAGATTAAGATCGGCTTTCCCATAAAGGGTACCGGCATGGTGGATCCCAGGGGATATCCTCTGCTCTACACGGGCATGGGCATCAACGAGAACAACGGAAAATATACCGAGTTCAAGTTCCGCATCATCAGCCTCATTGACCAGAAGGAAATCTTCACCTTCCCGGGCAAGGATCCCAATGCCTACCGTTCATGGGGCGCCATGGATTCCTCACCCATCCTGAACCGGCAGACCGACACCCTGATCCAGCCCATGGAAAACGGCATGGTCAACAAGATCAAGCTGAACACCCAGTTTGATCCCACAACCGGCACGCTTTCACTCAATCCTCAAATCACCCAGTACCGCTATAAGTCCTCCTACAGCCCCAACAGTTCGGATCAGGGCATAGAGGGCTCCGCGGCCTACTACCGGAACCTGATGTACATCTGCGACAACGGCGGCACCCTCCAGTGCCTGGACATCAACTCACTGGAGCCGGTCTGGATCTTCGATGTGGAGGATGACACCGACAGCACCATCGTTGTTTCTGAGGAAGAAGACGGCGTCTACATCTACACCGCCAATGAGGTGGATAAACGCTGTGCCAGTACCGGCAAAGCCACAGCACCGGCCAACATCAGAAAGATCAACGCCCTGACCGGAGAACTTGTCTGGCAGAAGGACTACACCTGCTATTACCGTAACTACATCAACGGCGGCGTGCTGGGAACGCCCCTTGTAGGGAAAAACGATATTGCGGACCTGATCATCTATCCCGTTTGCTTTACCGGCTCCCAATACGACGGCAAGCTGGTGGCGCTGGACAAAAAAACCGGCGAAGAGGTTTGGGTCCGGGATTTGTCAGCCTACAGCTGGAGTTCCCCGGTGGACATCCTGGGTTCCGACGGCAAGACTTATGCCCTGTTCTGCGATTTCAAGGGCGATATGCACCTCTTTGATCCGAAGACCGGGGAGGATCTGGATGTGGTCTCTCTGGGCGCCAATATCGAATCCTCGCCGGCGGTTTACGGCAACATGGCCGTTGTAGGCTCCTACGCCCAGAAGATCTTCGGCGTGCGCATCAAATAAAACCGGATCACACCCAAAAAACTTGCTGCCATCCTGTCACGACTTTTCAGAATCAAATAGATTATGCCATGAAAAAGCCCCTGCTCGTTTGACGGCAGGGGCTTTTCACACCAACCATTCCAAAATCATGCCATATCAACCCGTATGCGCCTGAGCCCGGTTCCCGGGCCCGGACCCATCGCGCAGCGCCTGTTGTATAGCCGGGCGGCGTTTACCGCTTCAGCGCCTCATCGGCCAGGATGAGCCCGAGGGTTTTGGCCTTGTTCCAGACCAGTAAATCAAACTTCCTGTCATCATGCGGATCCTCGGTGTTATTGGATGGCGTCAGCTCGATGCAGAAGGAGGGCCTTATAAATTCCAGCCTGAACCAATTTTCAAATCCGGCCGCATAAACCGAGGGTTCTTCCGACACAGGCATGAGCGCATAACCGGCGGCCTTTCCCATGCGCCGGGCGATATCCCTGGCGCCGCTTATGGTGTTCACGGTACCCCTGTCGGCCCAGTAGATCACTTCGCCCTTGGCATGGAAGGACGCGGACAGCATGAAATCCTCCGAACGTGCCAGGGCCATCATGGCCTGCACCTCTGGCTCAGTGGCGCTGGCCGTTCCCTTGTAGTTTTCAGAGGCGGGCTGCCCCACATCATCGTACTTTTCTTCCCACAAGGCCGGATACTGGCGGTTCAGGTCTATGCCGTTGATATTGGCCTTCCAGTGCCGATAGCTGGGGTTCACCATGACCATGGCCGCGACCGCTTCCCGGTCGGACACCGCCTGCAGGCCGTTATTGACCAGGTTGACCCCGTCGGGGTTGACCATGGGAACCACCACCATGGTCACCCGGCTCAGGAGTTCGCGGGGGTTGAAATCCCCGAAAGGTTCGCCCTTGGCGGCCTTATCCGCGTAAACTTCAACCATCTTCATCAGATAGCTGCTGCTGATGTATTCCCGCGCATGGTGCGCCCCGCAGAGCAGGATTTTCCTGTCCCCCTTCCCCAGGCGGATCACCAGAAGATCCCTTCCTTCCACGGACGTTCCTGCCGAAGCCAGTTCAATCCATTCGGGATAAGCATCACGAAGTTTCTTTGCCTCGTCCATCATCTGATCCCAGGTATAGCGGACATAGGGATTGACGATGGTCCCGGGCGCCGGTTCCTCCGAGGGCACAGGCTTGGGTGCCGGTTCCGGTTTTGCTGTGGGAGCCGGCTCAGGTGATGGGCTTATGTCCGGCTTTTGCCCGGAGTCCGGCGGTGTCTGCGCGGATCCGGTTTCATCGGGCATTACGCCATTACCTGTCCCGATATTGTCTTTAGAAATATTTTCAGGTGGCTTGCTGTCCGTCACGGATTCTGACGGTGTTGGGATCCCAGGCGCTTCATCGGCAGCCTGATGTGCAGAGCGATCACGCATATCTCGCACCTTACATGAAGAGAACAGGCCTGTCATTGCCATCAGGACAACGCACAGGGCAATGAAAGCCTGTTCTCCCACAGATTTGCTGAAGCTTTTTCTTATTCTATGGATATGCTTCATAAAAGCTCCTTTATGTCAGAAACACGAGCAGGGCAAGATCACAGGAAGTACTCCACACCAGCTTCGAAAATCCTCTGATCCTTCTCCCCGGGAACATTGATGAAGGTGTGGCGGGTATAGCGTTCGTCATGCCCCATCTTGCCGAAGATCCGCCCGTCCCTGCTGGTGATGCCTTCAATGGCCATCACCGATCCATTGGGATTATACGGCTCTTCCATGGTGGGATTCCCATCCAGGTCCACATACTGGGTGGCGATCTGGCCATGAAGCTCCAGTTCTTTCAGGATCTCAGGGCTTGCCACAAAACGCCCTTCACCATGGGAAACGGCAATGGTGCAGATTTGCCCCACCTGGGCCTTGGCCAGCCAGGGTGAAAGATTGGAAGCCACACGGGTTCTTACCAGGCAGGAAACATGGCGGCCGATGGTATTGAAAGTCAGGGTGGGACAGGTTTCGTCCAGATCTCTTATCTCGCCATAGGGCAGAAGACCCAGCTTCACAAGGGCCTGGAAGCCGTTGCAGATGCCCAGGATCAGGCCGTCCCGATTCCTGATCAGGTTCATGACGGCCTCAGTGAGAAGCGGGTTCCTGAAGACGGTGGCGATGAATTTGCCTGAGCCTTCCGGCTCGTCGCCCGCACTGAAGCCGCCCGGGATCATCATGATCTGGCAGGCGTCTATACGCTTTTTCATCTCGTGGATGGATGCTTCAATCTCTTTTGCCGTCAGGTTTTTCATGACGAAGAGATCCACCAGGGCATTGGCCTCTTCAAACTTCCTTTTCACGTCATACTCGCAGTTGGTGCCGGGGAAAACGGGGATAAAGACCCTGGGTCTGGCAATGGGGGTCTTTCTGGCGCCCTGCTTCCGCACCACCTTGCCCGTAAAGCTGCAGGACGGCACTTTGCCGGCCTGGGTGGTCCTGGTGGGGAATATGGGCTCCAGGGGTTCCTGCCAAGCGCTCAGTATTTCGTAAATGGACAGGCTGCAGCCGCCGAACCGGATCTCGGGCTCAGCGATGGTCTCTCCGACCACCTCATAGTCCAGCCCGCTGAAAGCCTCTTCCGGATCCACCGAGGCGGGGATCTCGATCAGCAGGGATCCATATGCCAGCATGAACAGCTTGTCAAAAGGCATATCCTTCAGGTGCACACCGATGCGGTTGCCAAAGGCCATCTTTGAAACAGCCTCGGCCAGTCCGCCGAATTTCAGGGCGGAAGCCGCCAGGATGCGCCCGTTTTGTGCCAGGGCGCAAATTGCGGAATAGGTCCGGTGAACCTGTTCAAAATCCGGAAGGCCCAGTTCATCCCTTCCTATCTTAACCCATACCAGATGGCTGCCCGGTTCCTTGAATTCCTGGGAAACCACGTGTTTTACATCCACCGGGGCAAGGGCAAAGGAAACCAGAGTGGGCGGCACATGGCGATCCATGAAGGTTCCGGACATGCTGTCCTTCCCGCCTATTGCCGCCACTTTCAGAGCTATCTGCGCATAAAGGGCACCCAGCAGCGCGCTGAAGGGTTTCCCCCAGCGGCGGGGATCCTTGCCCAGCTTTTCAAAATATTCCTGGAGCGTGAGGCGTGCCTTCCGGTAATCGCCGCCCATGGCAGTCAGCCGGGCCAGGGACTCCAGAACGGCATATACGGCCCCATGGAACGGGCTCCATTTGGAAATATCAGGGTTGAAACCAAAGGTCATCAGGGTTCCCGTGGTGGTATCGCCGTTCAGGACTGGCAGTTTCGCAGCCATACCGTCGGCAGGGGTGAGCTGGTGCTTGCCGCCGAAGGGCATGAGCACCGTACCGGCGCCAATGGTGCTGTCGAAGCGCTCCACCAGGCCCTTCTGGCTGCATACGTTCAGTCGTTTCAGATTGGCCAGCCAGGCAGCCGCCGGGTCATGCCGCAGGGCTTCCAGCTCTTCCGGGAGCCTGGTCAGCGGGCTGTCCTGAAGCGCCGCATCGTTAACCCGAACCGTTGCTTTGTGCCTGACGCCGTTGGTATTGATGAAATCCCGGCTCAGGTCAACAATGGTCCGGCCTCTCCAGCTCATCCTGAGCCTGTTGGTATCGGTCACAACCGCCACCTTGGTGGCCTCCAGGTTCTCTTCCCTGGCCTCCTGGATAAAGGCATCCGCATCCCTGGCCGCCACCAGAACGGCCATGCGTTCCTGGGATTCCGATATGGCAAGCTCGGTACCGTCAAGCCCTTCATATTTCTTCGGCACCGCGTCCAGGTTGATATCCAGCCCGTCGGCCAGTTCGCCGATGGCCACCGATACGCCGCCCGCGCCAAAATCGTTGCACTTTTTGATCATGCGGCAGACTTCAGGCTTTCTGAACAGCCGCTGGATCTTTCTCTCGGTGGGCGGATTACCTTTCTGAACCTCGGCGCCGCAGGTGTACAGGGATTCCTGGGTATGCTCCTTGGAGGAACCCGTAGCGCCGCCGCAGCCATCGCGCCCGGTGCGTCCGCCCAGCAGGATAACGATATCGCCGGCCTCAGGCTTCATGCGTACCACACTGCTTTTGGGCGCTGCTCCCACAACGGCTCCTATCTCCATGCGCTTGGCCACATAATCTTCATGGTAGATCTCGGCCACAGTGCCGGTTGCAAGTCCAATCTGGTTGCCGTAGGAGCTATAACCGTGCGCCGCGGTGGTGGTGATAACCCTTTGGGGAAGCTTTCCGGGCAAGGTTTCGGAGATGGGGGTTCGCGGATCACCACTTCCCGTCACCCGCATGGCCTGGTAGACATAGGATCTGCCCGACAGCGGATCGCGTATGGCGCCTCCCAGGCAGGTGGCCGCGCCACCGAAAGGCTCGATTTCGGTGGGATGGTTATGGGTCTCATTTTTAAACATGATGAGCCAGTCTTCCAGCCGGCCGTCTATATCGGCCTGCACCACGATGCTGCAGGCGTTGATCTCGTCCGATTCGTCCAGGTTATCCAGATGTCCTGTTTTTTTCAGGTACTTCATGGCCAGGGTCGCGATATCCATGAGGCAGACCGGCTTATCCTGATCCCTTCCCAGTTCCGCCCGGATTTTCAGGTATTGATCATAGACGGTTTTGATCTTCTGCGCCGTCGGGCCTTCGTCAAAATCGACGGCTTCGATCTCGCTGAGGAAGGTGGTATGCCGGCAGTGATCCGACCAGTAGGTATCGATCATTCTCAGCTCGGTAACGGTGGGATCCCGCTTCTCGGTATCCCTGAAATAGGTCTGGCAGAACCGGAGGTCTTCGAAGGACATGGCAAATCCCATATCCTTCAGCAGCTGCTCCAACTGCTCATCGGTCATGCCCGTAAACCCGGAGACAACAGGTACATCCTCCGGAACCGGATAGTCGGCTTCGAGGGTGTTCGGCTTTTCCAGTGAGGCCTCACGGGTCTCAATGGGATTGATCACATAGCGCTTGATGGCCTGGAGATCCTCTTCCGTCAGGTCGCCTTTTAAAAGGATGATCTTCGCCACCCGTATGTTGGGGCGCTCCCCGTGGGTCATGATCTGGACGCACTGGGCGGCCGAATCGGCCCGCTGGTCATACTGCCCCGGCAGGTATTCAACCGCAATGAGTCTCTCGTCCGCATCGGGCTCGACGGTTTCATCATAGATCCTGTCCACTGGGGGCTCGGAAAAAACAATGGTTTTGGCTTTTTCGAAATCCTCGTCTGGAATGCCTTCACAGTCATACCGTTGAAGAATCCGCACGCCGCGGATCCCCTTGATCTGAAGGTTGTCCCTTAAATCTTTAAACAGCTTTTGAGCCTCGACATCAAATCCAGGCTTTTTCTCGACAAAAATCCGTTTAACTGCCATTGGTTTTTACCTCTGAAATGATCAATTTTTCATCAATTTTTCCATTTGACTCTCTTAATTATATAGGATACTTTCCTGATTTTGAAGCGGTAAAACGGGCTATTTTAAACCTGAAAACACGGCCCGGATTGGGTAATACGCCAATAATATCAGGCAAAAACCCTTTCAGTTATCCGGCAACCGATTCAGACTCCGAAATTGCAACAGGAAGCAGGATTTTCAGGGTAAAGGTATCGTTTTCGATATCGATCTTCATGTTGCCGTTGTATTGGCCGACCGTCCTTTCAATGCTCTGAAGCCCCAGCCCATGAAATTGCGGGGAGGGTTTCCAGGTCACAAACTGCCTTCCCCTTCTCTTGGGTTTCTCTTCAAAGGTATTGGAAAGGGTCATGACCAGGTGGTCGTTGTTGTAGGTCAGACTCAGCGTGATCCGTTTCTCGATGTGCGGGCTTTTGATCCGGCTGCAGGCTTCAATGGCATTGTCCAGGGAATTCCCCAGTATGGTGCAGATGTCCGCCGGCGGAATGTTGATGCGGGGCGGTATGAGCAGCTCCATGTCAAAATGGATCCCTTCATGCTCGGCTACGGACTGCTTATTGCTTAACAGGGCATCGATCACCGGGTTACCCGTGTCCAGAACGGTTGCCCGCTCTTCATAACAGGACAGGTTTCGGATATATTCTCCCAGGGATTTCATGTCCCCCTTGTCATACAGGATCCGCATGCACTGGATATGGTTTTTGAAGTCGTGCCAAATTTCCCGGATATGGCTCCTGCTCTCGGCCAGCTGCTCGTAATGAGAAAGCTGCATATCCAACTGCTTTTCCATGAGCATATACCGGTATTCCTTGTTGACCTGCCGCATGAAGCCTTCAAAAATGACAAATATCATGATGTTGACATACATCAATCCGATAAGACCTGTTATGGCCAGATTCACATCTTCTATCCCGGATTTGAGAATCAGATCAAAAATAGTATACACAAGCACGATACTGATTGCGGGCACGATCAGCATCATCAGGAAATAGCCGGTTTTAATGCTGATGGCAGCCGATTTTCTGTTATAGGTCACGACTTTGATAGCTGTCAACGCCAGCAAATTCTTAACGAAAACGATGATCAGCTTAACCGGAAGAAAGATATTCACATTATGGATCCCAGTCCCGGCAAAAGCGCTGATCAGGACGCTGGAAATCAGCTCCAGGACCACCATGAGCGCCACGACCAAGAGGGGTGAAAACAGCCTGAGCAGGAAGCTGCCCGCGTAAAGAGAAAAGCAGATAAAGACAGAAACAAGTATTGCACAGGCGAGCATAATATACTGCACATCAAAGAACACTGCTCCGACAGCAAAATGCACACCAAACGCGATCAGAAGAACCAGGGCTTCCTTTATCCGCCGGGTATCCTTCCTGACCAGAAAGCCGTTAAAGAAAAGGAAAAAGAGAAGAATCTCAAACATGGACGTACCGGCTTCCACAATGAGCCAATCAATGTTTTTCATTTCAATGAGCTCCTTGCCATGTAATCGGTGAAGAAGTCAAATACGGCCTTGTAGCGTCGCTCGCTGACGGGCAGCCGTTCGCCATCCTTAAGCACCAGCCAGGTACGGTTGATCTGTTTGATATACTGGGGATTGACCAGATAGCTCTTGTGGACGCGGATAAAGTCGTATCTGGAAAGCTTCTCCTCCTCTTCGTTCATGCCGGAATGGAAATAGTAATCGCTGTCAACGGTATGCAGCCTGATCCGGCGGGATTGGCTTTCCAAGTAAATAATGCTGCCGATATTGAGTTTCATGACGCCTTCCGCCTTGGTCCTGAAAAGATATTCGGCACGGTTGGCGGACAAGCGCTCGGCTACCGCCTTCATGAACACATTCTTAAAGTTTTTCTGGGTTACAGGCTTGATCAGATACCAGAAGGGCTTGTATTCGAAGCTTTTCAGAACGTAATCCGTCAAGGAAGTCACAAAGATGATGATCACCTGGCTATCAAACATCCGGATCTGTCTGGCCGTTTCAAAGCCATTGATCGGCTTCATTTTCAGATCGAGGAACAGAATGTCATACGGTTTGTTCCGGCGGTAGGATTCCAGGATCTCCTCACCGGAAGACAGGCATTCCACATCCACCTGTCCGTCATAGTCGATATAAGGCAAGCTTTCCTTGCAGTATGAGGCCAAGAGCTCCAGGAAAGCCTTGTCATCATCGCAAAACCCTATTCGCATAGATCCCCCGCAAAAATCCTACATTTTTCTGTAAAATATGTATGCGTTCCTTACATTATATCATATCAAATCCAACATTGGTTTTTCAACTTATTGACTTTTTTCGACGCCCCCGATCCTTTAAGATGAATACAGGCAAAACGAAAAGCATCGTGAGGGTGTGCACGATGCTTTTCACATAATTATGCTCAAGCATGTCACCTTCGGAATCATCAATTGTCCTTTGCGGGGGGGGAGCTGAAGGACAACAGGGATGATTCCAGGAGCATAATTATTATAGTTCAGCCCGTTGGTACAGTGGGCGGGCCGAATTAGCGATTAATGACTGTCGATGATCCCGCTCAGCCCCTTCATGTTTCTGACCTTCTGAGGCATCTCAGGCTGATAGACACAGAGCAGACAGCTGGTGAAACGGCTGGCAAGAGCGGCCAAAGCTGCAAGTACGGCAAGTACCTTACCCAGTGACAATGCAATGCCTCTTAAAATCATTCTATTCACCCCTTACTTTGATTTTTCCGGCTAATGCCAGAATTATTGTAACCCCCAGCATGGCCAGGGAGATACAATAGGCCAGGTTCTCATATCCCATGAAGAATGTTCCGGCGATGACCAAAAGTGTTTGCAGACTGACGATGATCCTGCTCATTCTCTTAAAGATCTGATAATCGTTGCCCTGGTAGGGCCTGTTGGGATGCTCCACAGGTGCCAGAATGAACACAGAGGCAAAGGATATAGCCGCAAGACCGATAGTCACAGGTTTCACGAATATATCCGGCGTGTACTGCTGCAAAGCCATTCCTGCAAGGTAGATGGTGAGGAAGGACGCCGTGCAGCCTATTCGGGTTTTGGCATGATAGCCTCCCGCAAAAACTCTCAGTACGGCGAAGGATATCAGGAACACCACCGTTGGCAGGAACAGCTTCAGTATCAGCCCCAGGCCAACCACGATGACCACATTGATAAGGGTTGACAGCAGGGCATCTATGCCGTAGACGATGATCTCCTTATTCTCTTCCTTGATGATGTGGTTGTCGCAAAGCGCGTCGGCCAGTTTGGCCCCACATTTATCAAGCATATCCTCACCGCCTGTCGGTTTCTTCTAATATAGCATGAAAGTTCACCGTTTTTGACGAAATGTAACCAACGCCGGTTTAAATGTAACGAACGCAAAAAAAGCCGGCTGGATTACACCAGCCGGCATCCGGATGACCTGTTCAGGACATGTCAGCCCTTATCCTCATCCAGGGTTATTTCTACGGTTTTGTATGTTCCCTCGGAGGGTTTGCCTTTTTCGGGCATCCTGTAAAGCTCAATCTTCACGGTATCCCCGGCCTTATACTTGTTCTTTTCGGCCTCAAGCTCATTAAAGCTGGTTACAGGCACCCCGTTGAACTTGGTGATGATATCCCCTGCCCGGATGCCTGCCCTGTAGGCGGCGCTCAGCGGAGAGACATCCCGAACCAGGACACCGAAGGGAACACCGTTTCTCCTGGCAATCTCTTCCGTAAATCTCGTATCAATGGAAACACCAATCTGGGGCCTGCCTTTGACATATCCGCTTTCAATCAGCGAGTCGGCAACCTCGCGTGCGACGTTGGCGGGAATGGCGAATCCGAGGCCTTCATAGCCGCCCGAATAGATCTTGGCCGAGTTCACGCCGATCACCTGGCCTCTGGCGTTGAGCAGGGCACCGCCGCTGTTTCCGGGGTTAATGGCCGCGTCAGTCTGGATCAGCTTCATGCTCTTGCCGTTGCTGAAGGTGATGGATCGGTTGAGGCCGCTGATATAACCCACGGTCACCGTACCCATGAATTCCAGACCGGCCGGATTGCCGATGGCCACGGCCAGTTCGCCCACCTTCAGCGCATCCGAATCGCCAAACTCAGCCGCGGGCAGATCGGATACGTCAATTTTAAGGACGGCAATGTCCGTATTCTCATCCCTGCCGATAACGGTGGCTTCATAGGGCTCATCCTTATGGTTGGGCAGAATCACCTGGATGGAAGCACCTCTGGCTATCTTGGTCTTGCTGGTTCCATCCATGGCTGCTTCAATGACATGGTTATTGGTGATGATGTACCCGTCACTGGTATAGATGATGCCCGAGCCCTGGCCGCTTCCCTGGTGCTGTCCGAACCAGATGTCGCTGTAAGTATAGGTGACAGAGACACCCACAATGGACGGGCTGGCTTTCTCCGCAACCGCAACAACCGGGGACTCGGTGGTGTTGACGATCTCCACTTGTTTCACGCCCGCGTTTTCCGCCACGGCAGGACCCTTGCCGCCGTCGGTTTTGGCCTCTGTCTGGGTTCCGGAGGGCATCGCTAAGGTGAAATAGGATGCGACCAATGCTCCTGAGAATATGGAACTGATCAGGGCCACAACGAGCAAGGGCACCAAAAGTCCTTTCATCCTGCCCTTGCCGGGCTTCTTGTAGCCTTCGTTGTAGAATGAGGATGTCTTTAAGCTGTCATACCTGTCTCCAGAGGTCTGACTTTCCGGACGAAACTCATACCTGTAGTTGTCAGATGTCTGGTTATGTTCAAAGGATCTGTCTTCAGGAGCCCGGTAGGTTCCATGATTGTACGGGTCATGATATCCAAATCCATCCATGCTGACATCTCCTTTCATGCTATATTTCTGATGCTTCAATTATAAAAACCAAATATGTATTCCGTATGAATAAATTGTTAACAAAATCACTCCAGCATATATTTTTCCGGCGCATCGGCCTTACGGAGTGTGAAAATAAACTTGGCGCCCCTGCCTTCTTCGCTTTCCGCCCGGATGGTTTCATGATGGGAAAGAATGATGTTCCTGACAATGGCCAGGCCGAGGCCGACCCCGGTTTTGTCCAGGCCGCGGGATTTGTCCGCCTTATAAAAACGCTCAAACACATGGGGCAATTCATCCTTGGGGATGCCGGGCCCGTTATCCTCAACCTCCACCTGCACGGTATCATGGTTTGAAGATGTCCGTACAATAATATTTCCGCCTTCGGGCGTAAACTTGACTGCATTGTGCAAAAGGTTGAGCAGAACCCTTTGAATGGCATCCGCATCCGCCCTGACAAAAAGGCGTTCGGTTTCGAATTCGGCTGTAAATTCAAGATTTTTCCGGATAAACATCTGCTGAAGGCTGATGACACAGCGCCTGACGGTCTCGTTAATGTCAAACACCGTCATGTTCAGCTTGCTGTCCCCAGCCTGCAGCCTTGCCAGATCCAGAATATCATTGACCAGTTTTTCCATGCGCCTGACCTCATCCCGGACGATGGAGAGGTAGGTGTTCTGGTTTTCGGGCGGGATAACCCCGTCCAGTATACCGTCGATGAAGCCCTTAATGGTGGTCATGGGCGTTCTGAGCTCGTGGGAAATATTGCTCAGGAATTCGCGCCTGGTGTTCTCCAGGTTCTCCAGCGCGTCCACCATGAAGTTGAAGCTTCGGGAGAGCTCCGCGATCTCGTCTTCACCACGGATGGCAATACGCTTGCTGAAATCCCCCGCCGCAATGCTCCTTGCGGCCAGCCGCATCTCGGTCAAGGGTCTTACCAGGCGGCGTGTCAGGATGAATACCAGCAGAAAGGCCACCAGGGATCCGATGCCTCCGGAAATGACAAAGATCCTGGGGATCGAGTACTTGGTATTTTGCATGGTCGGAAGCTTGGAATGGACCAGGATAACACCCTCAGCTGTGAGACCGAAGGGCGGAATGCCCGAAATGCTGAAGGGTCTGGATACGGTCACCCATTCCTCACCCGTATCCCTGAACAGGCCATAGAAGTCACCGCTTTCATAATTGAAGTCGTACCCTGAAGGCGGATACTCCCATTCTTCGGGCAGGATGTACCACCCCTGGCTGTTCTCTTCGAGGTTGTTCAGGACCGAAGCCGGGGTGTTGCAGTAAAAAATGATGGAACCATCCGTCCTGGCCACCCAGATGGCGGAACCCGAGTTCTCCGCAAGGGACTCCAGATAGTTGGTGAAAAGCTTTGCGTCGGTAAAACCGTTCATCTGCCTGAGAAAGTAATCCAGGGCCTGCTCGGTCTTTTCTCCCACTATCAGGAGCTGCTCCGCTTTCTGATCGGCCGACATGTTTTTCAGGCCAATGCCCAGCAGGACGGCGGTAACCGAAAAGCAGACAACAAGCACCGCCACAAATATGACCAGGACCTTGCCGAAGAGGGTTTTTCCCATTACTTCACCTCGAATTTGTAGCCCACTCCCCAAACGGTTTTGATGGCCCACCTGGTCTCATCGGGTTCAAATTTTTCCCGGAGCCTTTTTACATGCACATCCACCGTCCGGGTATCGCCGTAGAAATCAAAGCCCCACACGTTTTCCAGAAGCTGTTCCCTGGTGAAAACCTTGTTGGGGTTTGACGCGAGGAAGTACAAAAGTTCCAGTTCCTTGGGAGGCATTTCCACATCCTTCCCATTTATCTTAACCGTATAGGTGGACTTGTTAATCATCAGACCCGGATAAACGATCTGTTCCGGCGTATCCTCATGGCGTTCGAAGCGCCTCAGCACGGCGCGTATCCTGGCAACCAGCTCCTTGGGTTCGAAGGGCTTCACCATATAATCGTCCGCACCCATTTCCAGTCCAAGGACCTTGTTGAAAGTCTCGTCCCTTGCCGAAAGCATGATGATGGGAATATCGCTCAACCGCCGGATTTCGCGGCATACCTGCCATCCGTCCATCCCCGGGAGCATGATGTCCAGGATCACGATATCGGGTGTATTTTCTTTGAACACCTCAATGGCCTGGCGGCCATTGTAGCATACCGATACCTGAAACCCTTCCTTTTCCAGGTAGATGCGTATCAGCTCACAGATATTGACGTCATCATCCACCACAAGAACTCTGGCCATGGCACTCATACCCAACACCAGCCCTATCCAGTAGTCTCCGGCAGCAAACCGGTTCACTGCGTATTCTGTCACCGAAGCACAGCCTTAACCGGGACAGAATCCGCCATGATTATTGTACAACAAACTTGTGAAAAATCGATGAATAATCTATTAACTTTCCCTGCCATGCGGCAAAGCGGCCAGAGCTTCGGGAAGCGTCCGGTATTTCGGGAAGCAAAAAGGGCTGCCCGAAGGCAGCCCGCAAAAACGGTTCATGCTTGAGGTCCATTACAGCTTGAGTACGCCTGCAATGACAAAGTTGATGACAAACAGGATGGTCACGGCATACATGATGGGGTGAACATCCTTGAACTTACCCCTGACCACCTTGGACAGGACATAGAAGATAAAGCCTGCGGCAATACCGTTGGAAATGCTGTAGGACAACGGCATGGTAATGGTGGTAAAGAATGCCGGCATGGCTTCCTCGAAATCGTCCCAATTGATCTTGCCCAGAGGTTCCATCATCAGGATGCCCACCACGATCAGTGCCGGAGCTGTAGCCGCAGCGGGAACAATGCCGGCTATCGGGGCAAACACGAGGCATATGAGGAAGAATATGGCCGTAAACACAGAGGTCAGACCGGTTTTGCCGCCGACACTGATGCCTGCGGCGCTTTCCACATAAGTGGTGGTGTTGGAGGTTCCCAGCAGGGCGCCGATGGAGGTGGCGGTGGCATCCGCAAAGAGAGCCTTGTCCATCTTGGATTTGAAGCCTTTGCCCTTGAACAGTTCGGCCTCATCCTTATCGTCAAAGATGCCGCTCTTGCGTCCGGTTCCGATGAAGGTTCCAATGGTATCAAAGGTATCCGAGAGGCTGAAGGCCAGGATGGTCACAAGCACCAGGCCAATCTTGGCGGGATCGGCAAACAGGCCGCCAAAGTCAAGCTTGAAAGCCGTATCGGCGATATCGGATATCTTGTACGGATTGGAGAGGCTGGTGTCGGTAACGCCCATGGGGATACCGATGACCGTGGTGGCAAGGATGCCGAGCAGGATGGCGCCCTTCACCTTCAGGATCATCAGAACAACGATGATGACCAGTCCGATGAGGGCCAGCTGCGCCGCGGGATCAGCAAAATTCACCAGCGCGGGAACAACATTGGCACCATAACCCACGGTGGTGAACTCGTCCGAGTAAATGAAGGGCGCTTCGGTGGTGAACTTCAAAAAGCCTGCACTCTTAAAGCCAATATAGGCAATAAAAAGTCCAATACCGCCGCCGATGGCGTATTGGAGGGAGCGCGGGATAGCCTTGATGATCGCTTTCCTGACCTGGGTTACCGTGATGATGATATTGATCATACCACAGATAAAGACCATTGCCAGAGCCTGCTGCCAGGTAAACCCGAGGCCCATGCTTACTGTAAAGGTAAAGAAAGCATTGAGTCCCATTCCGGGGGCCTGGGCATAGGGCACGTTGGCAACCAGACCCATGATCAGCGTGGCCACTGCAGCCGCGATGATGGTAGCCACATAGATTCCGCCCTTTGAGAAGGGATTGTCGTCGGTGCCGGCCAACCCAAGAATGTTCGGGTTAACAAAGATGATGTAGGCCATGGTGAAGAACGTCGTCAAACCGGCAATGAACTCGGTCCTGACATTTGTGCCGCTCTCCTTGAGTTTGAACTTGTTTTCAAGTAGGCTCATTTTTTTCCCTCCTGTTTTTTGCTTCCTGTATGCCTTTCTGATAAAACAGAAATACCTGCCTCACAGGTCCCCGTCGGGTCCCTGGTGAACCGGCATGCTCCGCCTTATTCAGATAAAACAGCCTTGAAAAAATGAATAATTAATTGTCGAATCTTGCACACGAATATTCTATCACAAAAGCATCCATAATCAAGGGCGTAAATGAGGGAATAAAGAAAGGGAGTGGTGCATCCGCCCATTGGGCATCATGGGCGGATGGCCTTCTCCCTTGCTGTACGTTCTGTTTCCTGGTCCATGATGAAAAATCCGTTGGTTACTGTTTCATGGTTTCCATGGCCTTCCTGGCAAAGCTGTTGTCAACAATTTTGTCATGGGGCACCCGGTTCTTGAGTTCGCCCGCTTCTTCCATGACGTCCTGCAGCCGGTTCAGGGACTCCTCGGTCATGACGGGATCCTGGCACCAGGCGTCAATCTCCTTGTACCGCTGCGCAACTGCCTCCAGGATTTCCAGGTCGGTATCCGGGAAAGAAGGCCTGATGACATCGGCGATCTCCTTCGGCGTATGCTGTTCCACCCACTGCTGTCCTTTATAGATGGCATTGGTGAACCTCTGGATGATGTCCTTATTCTTTTCTATGTAGCTTTTCTTCGCAAAGTAGGCCGTATAAGGGATTTCGCCGCTTTCCATGCCTACCGAGGCCAGCACGTATCCCTTACCTTCCTTTTCAAGCATGGTGGCCGTGGGCTCGAACAGGGTGACATAATCCCCTTCCCCACCGGTGAAGGCGCCGGCCATGGCCGCAAACTGGATGCTCGTATCCACGATGAGATCCTGGTTGGGCATAAGTCCATGCTTTTTCAGGACATATTCCAGGGTCATCTCGGGTACGCCGCCCTTTCTGCCGCCAATGATGGATTTGCCCCTGAGATTTTCCCATTTGAAATCAGGCTCCGGCGTTCTTCCCACCAGGAAGGAGCCGTCCCTCTTGGTCAGCTGGGCAAACACCACCGCATAGTCTTCCCTGCCTTCATTATAGACATAGATGGAAGCTTCAGGCCCGGCAAAGCCGATATCCACCTGTCCCGACAACACGGCTGTCATCACCTTGTCTGCGCCCTGGCCGTTGCTTAATTCCACCTCCAGGCCCTGTTCCTCAAAGAATCCCAGGTTGATGGCCACATACTGGGGCGCATAGAAAACCGAATGGGTCACCTCGCTCAGCGAAATCCTGATCTTGTCCTGCTGGCCGCATGCCGCAAACACCATGGCCACCGACAGGATCAGCACCAGGATGATGGCTGTCTTCTTCATGCACAAACCCTCCCTTATCATAGATTTTCCGAACCGGATGACAGATGCAATCTTCGGTATAGCGGCCGCGCATGTAACCCCTGCCGGCTTTACAGCTGGCCGTACATCTGCTGGTTCTTCACAAGTTTTTTCTCCAGCCAGACCACGCCCTGGTACATGAGGGCCGCCGCCACAGCCAGTATGAGCACGCTGGTCATGACCAGATCCAGCTGGAAAACCTGTCCTCCGTAGACGATCAGGTATCCCAGACCGGCCCTGGACACCAGGAATTCGCCCACGATCACACCGACCCAGGATAATCCCACGTTGATCTTCAGGGCGTTGATGATGGAACTAACATTGGCCGGCAGCACCACTTTGGTAAAAATCTGAAGGTGATTGGCGCCAAAGGTCTGAACCAGTTTAATTTTTTCGGGATCCACCGAAAGGAATCCGTTGAGCACCTCCAGGATGGTGACGATTAGCGAGATGGCCAGTGCCATGACGATGATGGCCATCGGGCCCGGTCCGATCCATATGATGAAGATGGGCCCCAGGGCGATCTTGGGAAGACTGTTGAGTACCACCAGGTAAGGCTCAAGGACCCTGGCTATAAAGTCGGACCACCATAGCAGGACAGCTATGCCGGTGCCCAGGATGGTTCCGATGAGAAAGCCTGCCACGGTTTCCAGGCAGGTGACGCCGATATGCCGGAAGAGAGAGCCTTCCCGGTAAAGGTTGCCCAGGGTCCTGATGATCCTTGACGGTTGGCTGGTAATGAACGGATCAATCAGTTTCAGGTTGGCAAGGATCTCCCATGCTGCAAAAAAGACCACCAGGATCAGGACCCTGACGGCAAGGGTGGCATATTTCCTGAACCTTACTTTCCTCAGGTATTCAGCCCGTTCCTTCGACAGGGCAGGAGTCTGTTTGTCAGACATGAACATCCAGCTCCCTCCAAATCATATTGAAATACCCCGGAAATTCCTGCGCTTCCCGGCATGCCAGGGGTGTGCGTTCCTTCAGATTGAAGCGGATATCGTGGATGGCCGTAACGGTGGCCGGCCTTTTGGAAAGCACGATAACCCGGTCCGACATGCTGATGCTTTCGGCAATATCATGGGTGACAAGGATAGCTGTTTTCTGCTCCTTTTTGATGATGCGGTAGATATCGTCGGTAACGGCGATGCGCATCTGGTAGTCCAGCGCGGAGAAGGCCTCATCCAAAAGCAGAATCTCCGGATTGACGGCAAGGGTCCGTATCAGCGCGGCCCGCTGGCGCATGCCGCCGGAAAGCTGGTTGGGATATTTGTCCCTGAAATCGTAAAGCCCATAGGTCTTCAAAAGGCTGAGCACCCATTCCCTGCTTTCCCGGTTCAGGGTGCCCCGCACCTCAAGCCCCAGCACCACATTCTGGTAGATGGTCCTCCAGTCGAACAGGTGATCCTTCTGGAGCATGTAGCCCACTTTTTCTGAGGTCCCGCGCACCCATTCGCCCCCGATCCGGACGGAACCTGCCGTTGGCTTGAGCAAACCCGAAATGATGGACAGAATGGTGGATTTGCCGCAGCCGCTGGGTCCTACCAGGCTGACAAATTCTCCCTTGCGGACCGTGAAGGACACATCCCTTACGGCCTCAATCTCACCGTTGGGGCTCTGGTATTTCATTCCCAGGTTCCTGACTTCAACCAATTCTTCTGCCATTTCAACCTCCGAGAAAGCGGACAGCCTTATGTGAGGCGGGTTCTACATTTACATAATATTAGCCGCCCAAAAAAAGGTGAAAATGGACAGGCCAGGATACCCTGCGGATATGGGGACCGCAGCGGCTCAAAAGGGCTATTCAATTATCCTGCAGATGAAAATGGCCGCCAGCATCCCCGCATAGGAGGAGATCAGGGACGCCGCCACGGCATGACGGGTGTTTTTGACATTTGCCGCACCAAAATAGACGGCAAGGGTATAGAGGACGGTTTCGCTGGAACCCATGATGGTGGACAGGGCGCGACCCAGAAAAGTATCCGGGCCGACCCGGGTTATCTGCTCTGAAAACAGGCCCAGTGAGGCACTGCCGGAGAAGGGGCGAATCAGAAGAAGCGGAAGGATCTCCCGGGGTATCCCTATGGCCTCGGCCGGTTTTTGAAGCAGGCCGGTCAGCATATCGATAAGCCCGGAGCCGTTCAATACGGCCACGCCCGCCAGGATTCCCACCATGACGGGAAGGATATCGAACGCTGTGCGCGCTCCTTCTTTGGCTCCCTCGACAAACGCGTCAAAGACGGGCACACCCCTGATATAGGCTGTCACCACGATGAGCAGTACAACTGCCGGTATGGCTGCGTTTGACAAAAAATCCATCATGACCTGGTCAACCTCGCCTGTCGGATGGTTTCAGACGCTTCCCATTCCCGGCGCCGTATTTCGGCGGAATCCTGCCGACGCGTGCAAGCGCCTTTGCCGCAATAATCCCCGTAACGGTTGAGACGAATGATGCCACCCATACACAGGGGATGATGCCGCTGGGATCAGTTGAACCCGCCTGTTGGCGGATGATCAGAATGGTGGCCGGGATGAGCTGGATGCATGCCGCGTTGATAACGCCGAACATCACCATGTCATTGCTGGCGATGGGCGAGTTGCCGTTGATATTGGAGAGTTCCTTCATGGCGAGAATCCCCAAAGGTGTTGCCGCATTACCCAGACCAAGCAGATCGGCGCTGAAGCTCATGGCAATAGCCCCGTTGGCCGGATGCCCCTTGGGAACTCCGGGGAACAGGAACCGGAAAACCCCCTTCAGGAGCCTTGCCAGCGCATCCACGATACCCGCCTTTTCCGCAACCCGCATGAGTCCCGACCAGAGGCACATGGCCCCAACCATGACCAGGGCCAGTTCTACCGCCTGGCTGCAGCTTGACAGGAAGGCGTCGGATACTTCCTTCTCCCTTCCCGTGACAAGGCCAAGCACAATTCCTGAAAACAGCATGACGACCCAGATGACATTCAGCATGGATCTGCTCCGGCATTACTCGTCCCATATATCTTATTTGAAGGGTCATCATTTATTCTTGATTTTTATTGGACGAAGGATTAAAATGTCTCTTGTTATCAATCGCCGATCAATTCCATTATATAGCAGTTATATGAATTTTTAGGGCAGAAATATATTGACCATAAATGTAATTAATGGTATGATATGATTGGTACAGATTAAAATTTAATATAGACGGGGGGGAAATTTCTGTGAAATCAACCGGCATTGTCAGAAAAGTGGATGAGCTCGGAAGGGTTGTACTACCGATCGAGCTCAGGCGAACGCTTGATATCGCGGAAAAGGATGCGTTGGAGATCTATGTCGACGGCGCAACCATCATTCTGAAAAAGTATGAACCGGCATGTATCTTCTGCGATAATGCGAAAGATATCAAGGTTTATAAGGGAAAGAATATATGTTCAGAATGCCTTGAAAGCTTAAAGAGCGAGTAAACCGGGATATTCACTGGGCTGCTGTCTGCGAAGGCAACAGCCCTTTTTCATGCCTGCAAGATTCCCGGAAAACCGCAGCATGTCCGGCAGCATCGTATACGAGCATAAAACACAGGGCTTCCCGTAGCCATTTTCGGCCAGGAAGCCCTTATTTATTGACATGGATATCTGATGGCTGAACAGCCGGCTTAGAAGTTTGAAAAGACCTTGACGAATTTCTCGGCAGCCTCTTCCATCTGTTCCTTGGTATGGGTTGCCGTGTAGCTGGTCCGGATCATGCTCTGACCCTGCGGCACGGCAGGTGAAATGACCGGGTTGACGTAAACGCCCTCTTTCAGAAGTTCCCTGCATATGACGAATGTCCGGATATCCTCATAGGTCATAATGGGGATGATGGGCGTCTCCGTTTCCTTCAGCGGGATGTTGTTTTCCCGCAGCAGCTTTCTCATGTAATCGGAAATCTCATGGAGCTTCTTCACCCTTTCGGGCTCTTCCTTCAATATGTTCAGGGCGCAAAGCGCGGCAGCTGCGTTGGCCGGCGGAATGGACGCGCTGAAAATGAAGGGCCTCGAGGTATGCTTAACATATGTAACAACTTCTTCAGAGGCAGCCATATAGCCGCCCAGGCTGGCCAGGGATTTACTGAAGGTACCCATGATGATATCCACTTCGTCCTCCAGACCGAAATACTCGGCCGTACCTCTTCCCTTCTCGCCCAGAACTCCCAGGGCATGGGCGTCATCCACCATGACCCGTGCGCCGTATTTCTTGGCCAGCTCAACGATCCTGGGCAGATTGCAGATCTCGCCGCCCATACTGAATACGCCGTCGGTTACGATGAGCTTGCCCTTGTTGTCCGGAACCTCACTGAGCACCCGCTCCAGATCGGCCATGTCGTTATGCTTGTAGCGGACCATGGTGGCATAGCTGAGGCGGCAGGCATCATAAATGCTGGCATGGTTTTCCTTATCGCAGATGATATAGTCATTGCGCCCGGCAATGGCTGAAATGATTCCCAGGTTGGTCTGGAAGCCCGTGCTGAACGTCATGCAGGCTTCTTTATGCAGAAACTCGGCAAGTTGATTTTCCAATTCCAGATGCAAATCCAGCGTGCCATTAAGGAACCTTGAGCCCGAACAACCCGATCCGTATTTTTCAAGCGCCTTCCTTGCCGCCTCAATCACCCTGGGATCCGATGTGAGTCCCAGGTAGTTATTGGAGCCAATCATGATGGTCCGACGCCCTTCCATGACCACTTCGGTATCCTGACCGGTCTCCAGGGCATGGAAGTAAGGATAGATGCCGGCAGCTTTGGCTTCCTTTACCGCCGTGTAGTCAAAGCATTTTTGAAACAAGTCCATCGTAACATCTCCTTGTCGATGATTCTGTGCAATATATGACCAAGTACTATTACCAGATAGATATGCCAATCCCATTGTATCATAAAACCGTAAAATATCCACTAGATTTTTCAAGCCGACACCTTGCAAGAAATACAGCGCCTTGTGAAAGCACCGGCTAAGGTTATGGATATTGCCGGGCCAATTCCCCTTCGGGACAGATGGCACGTGTTATTGTATAATATTCTTCAACGGATAATCAACAGAAAAAGCCCTATGGCAGGAAGAAAGGAATGGGAATTATGCGGGAAAGCAGCAACCAGGTAATCCTTTTGACAGGCGCTTCCTCCGGAATTGGCAAAGCCACAGCCCAATGGCTTATGAAAAGAGGTTTCCGCGTTTACGGCACATCCAGGAAGGTCTCCGGCGTCAATGGCGGTCAGCCCGAGCAGACAGACGCCTCGGGCGGTTTCATCGCCATGATACCGCTTGACGTCACCTCGGATGAATCGGCCGAAAGCGCCGTTAAGGCGGTACTGGAAAAGGAAGGGCGGATTGATGTCCTCATCTGCAACGCCGGCATGGGCATCGCGGGATCCATCGAGGACACTGCCATGGAAGAGGCGGAAAAACAGTTTGACACCAATTTCTTCGGCGCCCTGCGCATGATAAGGCTGGTATTGCCCGTCATGCGGAAGCAGGGAAACGGAAGGATCATCGTCGTCAGCTCGGTGGCCGGTATCATCTCCATTCCCTACCAGTCCATGTACAGCGCCAGCAAATTTGCACTGGAAGCCCTGGTGGAAGCCCTCCGGCATGAGGTGGCCCCCTTCGGGATCAAGGCTTGCCTGGTGGAACCGGGGGATACCCGGACCGGGTTTACTTCCAGCCGTATCATTGCTGAGGCCGCCGGAGAGGATTCCCCCTACAGCAGCCGGTTCAGAAAGTCCCTGGCCAGGATGGAGCATGACGAGCAGAACGGCGCATCGCCCGAAGCCGTAGCCAGGGTCATCCACCGCATGATCCTCCGAAAGAATCCGCCCATCCGGAGCGCCGTGGGTTTTGGATATAAAGCCATACTCCTGTTGAAGAGAATTTTGCCTTCCCGGCTGGTTGAGAAGCTGGTGGGCATGCTTTACGCATAGCCATGAAAACAATGTTTATCTATAAGAAAGCATGGAAACATCTTGAGAGCATCACGCCCCTCAGGACTGACTGCGGGACGCTTTGCGACCGTGCCTGCTGCAAGGGTTCCGACCAGGACGGGATGCTTCTCTTCCCGGGCGAAGAGGCCATGTACCAGGCGGTTGAAAAGGATTTCAGCATCAGGGACAGCCACATCCGTTTGTCCGACGGAACCCCCGTTAAGCTTCTGGTCTGTAGGGGCAGCTGTGACAGGAAAAAACGTCCCCTGTCCTGCCGGATATTTCCCGTTATTCCCCAAATTGACGGGCAGGGGTGCCTTGCCTTTGCGCCCGACCTGCGGGCTGCTGCGGTATGCCCGCTCCTGTATCGGGCGGACCGGTATGTCATCTCCCCGGTCTTCATCGATGCGCTTTACTCGGCCTTTGAAGTTTTGGTGGAAGATGCGCGCGTGGTAGAATTCATTGAAATACTGACAAGGCAGAACCAGGATATCGCGGCCGACCTGGAGCGGTTTTACGAGTGACGCCCCGTATCCGGACGGGCGCCAGGGATAACTGCCGGTCCCAGCAAAACAGGCGGCCGCCTGCAAGGAGGCAGCTCAGAAATGATCATCGAGATGCACAGGGATAAACGTGCCGTACTGGCGCCGGTATTCTCCAAAATGGAGCATGCCATGATCCAGGCCTGCCTGCAGGGGCACATGGGACATGCCTGGGCGGATGACGCCCAAAATCCCACCTGCGGTAAAATCATGGTGGGCGATATCGCCTTCCTGGCCGGCCGTCCCATCAATCCGGCGGCCCGGGAACTGGTTCTGGTTGTGCCTTCCCGGTACCGGTCCGGGGAGATGTATCTTGTCCCCGAAACACCGGAATGGGACCACCTGATAGAAAACCTTTTCAAGGGGCGCTGCTACAGATTCCAGCGCTATGCCTTTCACCATGAAGCGGACGGTTTTGACAGGGAGAAACTGGCAGGCCTTATGGCCTCCCTTCCCGAAGGGTATGCCATTGAGCCCATTGATGCGCGATGGTATGGGGAGATCATCAAGCATGCCTGGTCCAGGGATCTCTGTTCCCAGTTTGCATCGTCCGAAGATTACGCAAAGAGAGGCTTAGGCTTCTGTGTCATCCATAACGGCCAGGTGGTGGCAGGTGCCTCCTCCTATGCCCTGTACGACGACGGTATCGAGATCCAGATCGACACCCGGGAGGACCATCAGCGCAAGGGCCTTGCGGCAGCCTGCGCCGCAGCCCTCATCCTGGAATGCCTTAAAAGGGGCCTTTTCCCGCATTGGGACGCAGCCAACATGGCATCGGTCAAACTGGCCGAAAAACTGGGCTACCGCCTGAAAGGCCCTTATGACACCTGGGGTATCCGGATGGAACCTTCAGAAGGAGCAGCGCCATGAGGTTAAATACCATAAAAAAACTGATCCTGTGTATCTGCGCCATTGTATTGCTGTTAAGCGCCTGCGGTTTCCGGGGAACCGGCACGGGCTCAGGCACCTCCCCTGAAGAAACCGCCGAAAGCCAGGCTCCCGGTCCGTCCCCTGTCCTGACGCCGGCCCATGAAGGCAAATGGGATGAATCGGTTTCCCCGGAACCCAATGGTGACGAACCCACGGGGCAGCCGGACGGCAGCGCTACCCCGGAACCCGGCCGGGATGACGGTGAAAACCATTCGGATAAGGCCGACAAGGTCTTGAAACCTTTGCCGCCCGACGGGCCGGAAAATGCAGGAGGCAACCAGCAGAAAGAGCCCGCAGGCGAGAACGGCGCCGAGCAGGCTTCCGGCGAAGAAAGCCGTCCGGATACCGGTGCGGCCGATCCGTTTTCAGACCCGGAGAGCGCATTGAAAGGCAAAATCATATGCATCGATCCCGGGCACGGCAAACCTGGCGTTTCCATCCCCTATGAAAAAATCGCGCCCGGCAGCAACGAGACCAAGCCCGGTTACGCCTACGGAACCACCGGAGTATCCACCAAAATCCCTGAGTACATGCTCAATATGGAGGTTGCATCAAGGCTCAGGACAGCCCTGGAAGCCCGGGGATGCATCGTGGTGATGACCAGGGAAAGCAACGAGGAAAACCTGGGCAACATCGAGCGGGCCCGGATAGGCAACGAGGCCGGTTCGGACCTGGTCATACGCATCCATGCCGACGGCTCCGACAATCCCAACGTGCACGGCGTATCGGTCCTCTATCCCGGAAGCCGCTATATCAGCGACGAGACGCTTCTTGCAAAAAGCAAATCCGCCGCTCAATACATCCATGACGCCGTGGTTCAGGCCACCGGCGCAAAGCCCAGGGGCATCGTCAGGCGGGATGACCTGACCGGCTTCAACTGGACCACCAGACCCGTCATCCTCATCGAGATGGGATTCATGACAAACCCTGAAGAAGACAGGCTGCTCAACAGCCCCGAATACCAGGACAGGATGGTATCGGGCATTGTCCAGGGGCTTATCGACTACTTTTCGGCTTCCCGGCAATAGGCGCATTTCCGGCAGCCCGGCCATACAGGTAAAACGAAACAACCCGGGGATATGGGTGTTGAATCCCCGGGTTGCTGATTTGTGAAAACAGGTTCGGTTTCCATCCATCCGCCATTTTATTCCAGCGGATCCTCGGCCAGGCCGGAGCTTTCCTCCAAAAGCGGGCTTTCCTCTATAACCGGCTCCTCGAATATGGAGCTCTCCCCGGCCTCAAACCCATCCTGGCCCACCACGCCTTCACCGCAGCCGGGGTCATCTTCCAGAGAGGAGATGTCTTCAGGTGTCCCGTGTTCCTCAAAAACATCCTCATCCCCGGTCATGGATTTCTTTCCGGGAGCAGAGGTGTTGTCCGGAGGCGATGTGTTCTCGGGAGCCGGCGGATTGGCGGACGGCTGGACGTTTTCAGGGATGATGGCCTCTTCCGGACAGGAGCAGAACAAGCCCGCCCAACGTTTTGCCAGCATGCTGATCATCAGGCCGAAGCTGCAGCGCCTTGAGTCCCCGGCCGCCACGATGGGGATGGATGCCATCCGGTTCCCGTCCAGTTCCACGTTGAGAACCCCCACCACCTGGCCGCGGGTTACGGGAGCGGTGATATTCTCCGGTATCACGGCATTTTCAACCAGTTGGGACTTCTTCCCCTTTTTCACCAGGATCACCGCGTTGTCTCCGTATTCAAGCGGAACCTGCGAGATCTCTCCTTTTTTGACCGGGATGCTTCCGGCAGGCAGGCCCTTCTTCTCTATTTTAGCCGCTTCCCAGTTGGCAAAGCCAAAGTCCAGGAGTTTTGCCGATTCCGAAAACCGCATCTCGTTGCTCTCGGAACCCAGCACCACCGAGATGAACTGGGTGCCGTCCCTTTCCGCCGAGGCTGCCAGGCAGAATCCGGCCTTGCTGGTAAAGCCCGTCTTCAGGCCGGTGATACCGCTGTAGCGTTTCACCAGCTTGTTGGTGTTGTCCAGGTCAAACTTGCCGTCCCGGAAGGTGTCGTGCCAGATGGTCGTATAATTGATGATCTTCGGATGCTTTGTCAAAAGCTCCCTGGACATGATGGCCACGTCATAGGCGGTGCTGTAATGCCCTTCGTCGGTCAGGCCCGTAGCGTCCAGGAAATTGGTATTGTTCATCTTCAGTTCCTTGGCTTTTTCGTTCATCAGGTGGACAAAGGCTTCCTCGCTTCCCGATACCTTTTCGGCAAGAGCCACCGAGGCATCGTTGGCCGAATGCACTGCAACAGCCTTTAAAAGTTCCTCCACCGTAAATACCTCGCCTTCCTCCAGGTAGACCTGTGATCCGCCCATCCTGCAGGCATTGGCCGAGATGGTCACCGTATCTTTCAGGCTCAGTTTGCCGCTGTCCACTGCCTCCATCACCAGAAGCATGGTCATGATCTTGGTAATGCTGGCAATGGGAAGTTTTTCATGCTCATTCATGGCAAATACCGTTTGCCCCGTCTGAGCCTCGATGAGTATGGCTGATTTGGCATTGACCTGGAATTGAGGCTTGGGATTCGGGTTGACATCGGCTGCCGAGGTTTCTTCCATTTCCGTCCCAGTGGCTTCAGCAGTGTTGCTGTCTGCCGCCGTCACAGTGGTCAGCATACAGAATATCAACAGCAGAGCAACAAAAAACCTGCATTTAGCTTTCATGGAACCATCACTCCATAGACTTTTCCATAAAAACTATATGCAGGCTTATTCGCGTTATTCGAAGAAAGCTGGGCTTACGGAACAAAATCGATGACGAGCGGGGCGGGCTCGGGCACGTTATCGCCGATGGCAACCGCAATGTCCAGCTCGGCAAGGGCGGATTCAAAGAGGGTCTCGTCATTGGCATGCAGTTCCATGAGCGCATCTCCCTCCTTGACGCTGTCCCCGGGCTTTTTCAGGAGGACGATCCCCGCGGCCGGATCGATGGTGCTCTCCTTGGTAGCCCGTCCGGCTCCCAGCATCATGGCGGCGATTCCCAGGCGTTCGGACTGGATGCCGGTGATATAACCACCGCGTTTGGCCCGGTATGCCTTCACATGAGCCGCCTTGGGCAGAAGGGCAGGATCCCTGACCACATCCGCCAGCCCGCCCTGGGCCCTTATCATCTGTTCCAGTTTGCGAAGGGCCGCGCCGCTTGCGATGGCCTGGGCCGCCAGTTCCCTGCAATGCCCGAAGCTCCCCTTCCCGGCCAGTTCCAGCATCTTGGCAGCCAGCGTCAGACAAACCTCCCGCACATCTTCCGGGCCTTTGCCCTTCAGGACGTCAATGGCCTCCCTGACCTCCACGGCATTGCCAACCGCATAGCCGAGGGGGCGATCCATGTCGGTGATGACGGCCGCCACCTTTTTTCCGGCCCGGGTACCAATGCTCACCATGGCCTCCGCCAGTTCCCGCGCTTCTTCAACAGTCTTCATGAAGGCGCCGCTTCCGGTTTTCACATCCAGCACGATGACATCCGAACCGGCGGCCAGCTTCTTACTCATGATGCTGGAGGATATGAGGGCAAGGCTCCTGACGGTGCCGGTCACATCCCGGAGGGCATACAGCTTTTTATCGGCCGGTACAAGATTTCCGGTCTGTCCGGCAACCGCGATCCCGGTCTCCTTCACCGCCCGGATAAACTCTTCTCGGGTCAGCTGCGTATTGAAACCCGGTATGGATTCCAGCTTGTCTATGGTGCCTCCCGTATGGCCCAGTCCGCGGCCGCTCATCTTGGCCACCTTGACGCCGCAGGCAGCCACAATGGGGCCCAAGACCAGCGTCGTTTTATCCCCCACACCGCCTGTGCTGTGTTTGTCCACCTTGATCCCTTCGATGGCGGAAAGATCGATTTGATCGCCCGATGCTACCATGGCCATGGTGAGGTGGGTAGCCTCCTCCATGTCCATGCCTTTCAGGCAGATGGCCATCAGCAGGGCCGAGGCCTGATAATCGGGGATGCTGCCTTCGGTATAGCCCTTGATGAAGAACTCGATTTCCTCCCTGGAAAGCTTTCCGCCATCCCGCTTTTTGGCAATGATATCCACCATTCTCATCATAACGACCCTCGATTCCTTTTATCTTGCCATTATTTCAGGATCTCTCCCAGAAAGCTCTCTCCGGCAATGTCCGTGGAAAGGCCCAGGTAATCGGCAATGGTCGCCGCGATATTTGAAAAACCTTTACGGGTACCCAGGTTGACCCCTGCCCTGACCTTCCTGCCGTACACAAGAACGGGCGTGTATTCCCTGGAGTGGTCGGTACTTTCGGTTTCCGGATCGCAGCCGTGGTCTGCCGTGATAAACAGGATATCGTCGTCTTTCATGGCGTTGATTATCTCAGGAAGCCTTGCGTCAAACTCCACCAGGGCCCTGCCATAGCCTTCCACATTGTTCCGGTGGCCGTACAGCATGTCGAAGTCCACCAGGTTCGTAAACAGGATCCCTTCAAAGTCTTCCTTCAGCCATTCAAGGGTACGGTCTACGCCGTCCATGTTGCTGTGGGTGTGGACCGCATGGGTGATGCCCCGTCCGTTGAAGATGTCCTCAATCTTGCCCACGGCCCGAACCTGGTAACCCTTTTCAGCCGCATAGTCCAGGACGGTTTTCCGGATGGGATCCAGCGAGAAATCCTTGCGGTTCGCGGTACGCCTGAAGGTTCCCGGTGCCCCCACAAAGGGCCTTGCGATAACCCGGCCTACCGCGTGATCCCCTGTCAGGATCCGCCTGGCTTTCTCACACATCTCGTAGAGCAGTTCCAACGGGATGACCTCTTCATGGGCCGCTATCTGGAAGACGCTGTCCGCCGAGGTGTAGACGATGGGATACCCGGTCTTCATGTGTTCTGCGCCCAGCTCATCAATGATTTGGGTGCCCGATGCGGGGTAGTTTCCCAAGGTCTTGCGCCCAATGGCCTCCTCAAAGGCCTGGATGATCTCGGGAGGGAAACCGTTGGGGTACACCGGAAAGGCCTTGTCCATGACGATGCCGGCAATCTCCCAATGCCCCGTGGTGGTATCCTTGCCCTTGGACAGTTCCAGAAGTCTGCCAAAGGCGCCTATGGGTTCCCGGGTTTTGTCCAGGTAATCCACCCCGTCAATATGTCCCAGTCCCAGCCGTTCCATGTTGGCCAGACTGAACCAGGGCTGGTCTTTCAGCTGCAGGCAGATATGCCCCAGGGTATTGCTTCCTTCATCCCCGTACAGTCCGGCGTCCGGCTGTTCGCCTATGCCAACACTGTCCAATACAATAATAATCGCGCGTTTCATCTTAACCTCCAATTCATCTCCGAAACGGAGCAAAACATCGGGCGCCGGCATAGAACCGCAGCCGCCCGGTTATCCGACATATCATATATTGTATATGCTACTCATTTATTATATACCCAACTTGTTGGGCGGGCCTAACTGTGTTAAGCTTGTTAGCATAGGGTGAATGCGATGCTGGTTTATGTTTTTGCTGTTTTGCTCTTTTTTTTGCTGATGTTCATCGAAGCGGGCCGGCTGAAACCGGAATACCTGAAAATTGACGATTCCCGATTGGGGCTGCGCGTTGCGCTGCTGTCCGATATTCATATCCGCCTATTACGGGTCTCCCCGAAGCGTTTGAAAAGCGTTATCCGAAGCGCCCATCCTGACCTGCTGATCATTGCCGGAGACCTGATGGACAAGCCTTCTCACCTGGACAGGTTCCTGGAATGGCTGAAGAGCCTGGAACTGGACATCCCTGTGTATCTGATCCTGGGCAACCACGATTATAAATGCTTTTTCAAGGACCCCACGGCAAGGGAGCGCCTCCTGTTCAATCTCAGGAACCTGGGCGTCCATGTGCTGATCAACCAGTGCGCGGTCTTTGAAAAGGACGGCATCTCGGTTGCCATATCGGGACTGGACGATTTCAGACATGGTTCAAGGGATTATGACGCGGCCTTCAGTTGCCGGGAAACGGCAGACTTCCGGTTGACAGTATCCCACAACCCGGAGGCAGCGCTCTACATATCGGAGGAAAAAACCGATCTGATGCTTTGCGGCCATTTCCATGGCGGCCAGATATGGATGCCCTTCCACCTGGAATACCGCATTCTCAGAAAAGAAACCACCTGCCGGATGGGCCACCGGAAAGGGTTTTGCACCATAAACAACATAAGGGTTTATATCAGCAGAGGGCTGGGCAACGTGCTCATTCCGTTCCGCCTGGGTTCCAGGCCCGAGATCACGTTCATCGACATCTGAAATCCCCGCCTGCGGATATGCCGACCGAAGCACCCGTACCGCAAAGAGATTCTGGCATACAGGATGTCCGACGAGGCCGCTCCGCATGAAACGGAACGGCCTCATCAGCGTAGCGGCTATGCCTGTTACCCCCTGGCGATGGCGCGTATGGCCCTGGCAGCATACTCCATTTCCTCGACGGTGTTGAAAAACCCCGGGCTGATGCGCACCAGACCGGTCTTCATGGTACCAAGGGCTTCATGGGCCAGGGGCGCGCAGTGGAACCCTGACCGGACGGCTATTCCGTATTTGGTATCCAGCTGCTTGCCGATGTCGGAGGAATCCATCCCTTCGATGATGAAGGAAACGATCCCGCTGTTCATGGCCGCGTCCCTTTCGGAATAGATTCTGACGGAGGGCACCCGGCCGATGGCGTCAAAGAAAGCTTCCAGCAGGAGCTTTTTCTTTTTTCGGATATTCTCCGGGCCGACCTTTGAAAGCCACTGGAGTCCGGCGCCCAGGCCGGCGATTCCCGGGGCGTTTACCGTGCCTGCCTCCAGCATATCGGGCATGAAATCGGGATGTATGGTTTCAAAGGATCGGCTTCCTGTGCCGCCAAAGAGGATGGGGCGAATTTCCACGCCGGGAGCCACATACAGGCCGCCCGTCCCCTGCGGTCCCATCAGCCCCTTATGGCCGGGGAACGCCAAAAGCGAGATATGCATGGCCTGAACGTCAAAATCCAGAACACCCGCACCCTGGGCCGCGTCAACCAGGAACAGGATGCCTTTTTCACTGGCGATCCGCCCCACCTCTTCATAAGGCAGGATGGTGCCGGTCACGTTGGAGGCCGAGGACATGACGATCAGCCTGGTATTGGATCGGATGGCATCCGCAATGGCGCTCGGGCTGATATGCCCGCAGCTGTCATAGGGCATGACGACGGTATAATCGATGAGGCCGCTCCGCTTGAGGTGGCAGAGGGGCCTGAGCACCGAGTTATGCTCCATGGCTGTGGTAACTACATGGTCCCCTTCCCGCAGGACCCCCTGAATCGCCATATTGAGCGCCTGAGTGGCGTTGCCTGTGAAGGCGATATCCAGCGGGTTCTGGATATTGAACAGGGCAGCCAGGGCTTCGCGGGTTTTCATGACGGTGCTTGAAGACACGCGCGCCATTGTATGGGCTGAGCGCCCGGGATTGGCACAGCTGCTTTGCATGAACCGGTAGACGGCGCTATAGACCGATTCCGGCTTAGGCCAGGTTGTTGCGGCATTGTCCAGATATACCACGGAGGACCACCCCTCAATTGTCCATATCCTAGCATATGCCGCAGCGCCAGAAGGGTTGATTGTCTGCGTCGGAAGGCTTACCAGATACCGTTGTCCTGCATGCGGGACCGGACCTGCCTTAAGTCCATGAAGAAATCCATCTTCTTTCCCGGATCCCGGAGAACGGCCGATGGATGATAGGTTGGAAGGATGGAGAAAAATCCTGGCTTTTCGATCCAGATTCCCCTCTCCTGCGTGATCCTGAAATTCCTGTCGATGATGTATTTTGCGGCGGTGGAACCGAGGCATACGATGATGGACGGCCTGATGTATTTCACCTGGAAACGCAGCCAGGGCAGGCAGGCCTGGGCTTCGTCCTCCGTCGGGATGCGGTTGCCGGGCGGTCTGCATTTGACAATATTGGCTATGTAATACTGGTCGGGCCTGAACATCAGGGCCTCCAGGGCCAGATCCAGCAGCTTTCCCGCGCGCCCTACAAAGGCGCTTCCCTCAATATCCTCCTGTTCGCCGGGACCTTCCCCGATGAACATAAGGGGTGCCTTCAGATTGGTTCCCCTGCCGATCACCACATTCTTCCGGGTTTCGCACAGGGGGCATTTTCTGCATTGCAGGCACGCTGCCACAAAATTCTCCCAGGCGTCCATACCATCACCTCATCCTTTATCCATTTTACATGAAGCTGGCTCCAATGTGAAACCCGTCTTTTTGAAGCAGATCAAGCCATGCCTAATGCCTGAGAGCGGCCGTGCCGATAGGATCTGTATAACCCATCACGGATGATTTTCTTATGCAGGGAGGCATGTACCATGAAAATCACAGACGCCAATGTCCAAATGGCATCCCAAAGCACTTACAGCCGGAGGGTTTCCGAGACTGAAAGTTTAAGGATTTGGGATAACCGCCGCCAATCCCCGGTTCCTACTGAAGAAAACATCCGCGTGGATATCTCGGACAGGGGCAGGGCCTTGTTGGCCAATGCGGCCGCCTGTCAACCCGAAAGCACTGAAGAGAATGCCCTGGAACTACCCGATATCGAGAAGGAAAAGATCAGGCTCATCGAGGACTTCATCTATGTCCTGACCGGCAAACGGATTAAACTTATCGTTCCCAGGTTACTTACAGATGAGCAGTTGAAGAAGCTCAAGCAGCTGCAAGGCCAGGCGGCTGTACCCGCATCGCCCCAACCGTTGGGCTGGGGGCTGGACTATACCTGGCAAAGGCAGGAGGCCGAGCATGAAAGGATGTCTTTTGCCTCCTCAGGTTCAGTGACCACCGCAGACGGCCGGGTCATCAGTTTCAGCCTGAGCTTTACGGTCAGCCGCGATTTTTTCAGTACCACACAGGTGCGCATCCGGGCCGGGGACGCCCTGCTTGATCCCCTGGTGATCAATTTCCGCAACAGCTCGGCTCAGCTTGGCGATCGCAACTACGCCTTTGACATCGATATGGACGGCAGCCCGGAGAACATTGCCTTTACGGCCGAGGGCAGCGGGTTCCTTGTTTGGGACAGGAATGAAAACGGCCTTGTCGATGACGGTAGCGAGCTTTTCGGTCCAAGAACGGGAAACGGTTTTGAAGAGCTGGCCGAACTTGATCTGGACGGCAACGGCTGGATCGATGAGAATGACCCCATCTATGAGAAGCTGCGCATCTGGACCGTGGATGAAAACGGAAGCAAACAGCTCATCACGCTGGGTCAGGCCGGTGTGGGTGCCATTTATCTGGGCCATATCACCTCGCCCTTCTCTCTGAAGGATGCGGGCAACAACACCCTTGGCCAGATCTCCCGGACGGGCATATTCCTCCGGGAGGACGGCTCCGCAGGCACCATCCAGCATGTAGACCTGGCCATTTAGGCAGGATATCTTCGATCATTCCTGAAGCACAACAGAATAAGCCTGAACACATGCCCGTCGGTTAAAACCGGCATGCTGTTCAGGCTTATTGATTGCCGCTGTGTCTCACCGCTTATGGCTATCCGGGCAGATTCTTTCTATACGGGCCCTTAAGCCATCCCCTTGCCTGTTCGGCCCTTTATTCATCTCCGAATGCTGTGGTATGCGCCTTGATCTTCACAATTCTATCGCCATTATTGGCCTGGAAGAAGGCCAGAATATCCTTGAATATATTGTCCGCATACCCATGTCCCACGCCCTTGTACACGTTGAACTGGATGGACTTGTCATAACCGAGCTGCCTGACAAAATTCCACTTCCGTTCCCACTTGGGGACCCCGTAGTCGTATCCGAACAGGTCATTGACAGCCCTGGTTTCTTCCTCGCTGATCCCGTAGTCCACATTGTAGGGCTTGTCGTTCTGATCCTCATCCCCAATGTAGCAGAATTGGGCTATTTTATCATATTCGGCCTTGTTGAACTCCTTGCCGGTATAATTCCTGATATCCGCAATGCCCCAGGGATAATTGAGCGTTACACCGTTGAGCTTTGCCGTCGGATACATGGTGAAGTTGCCGACAGCAATGGCTTTGACCATTTCAGGATGCAGGGTTGCAAAACGGTTGACAAACTGACCCGATGCGGAGAATCCGGTCATGAAGACCTTGCTTTCAAGTTTATAGCCCATTCCGGCCAGCAACTCCTGCGCATCCTTGATCATGGCGATCAATTGCAGGTCAAGCCTTTTTGCATCCCCTTCAAGCATCATGGCCCCCTTGTCCAGCGCGTGGGTGTAGGACTGCCACCAGTTGGTCAGAAAACGGGGAAAGACGGGAACCAGGAACGGATATTTCATATGGTAAGCGGCATAATGCCCGGGGTTGCCGTTGGCAGAAACCAAAAATTGAGCCCATTCATCGTTTGGTTATACGAAACGGGAAATTGAAGTTACACAGGTATATAAGGGTGATGTGAACATAGGCGACAAGCTGGTTTTAGCTGAAGGGTATTATATGTGGACATACCCGGATGGGCAGAAGCAACTGGTCTGCTCTACTTTGGTTAAGCCGGCCGTTAAAGGTGAGGAATACCTCTTATTCCTGAGGTATCAAAAAGATCTGGGAGCCTATTATGCGGTTGGCGACTACCAAGGAATATTTGACATACCTGAGAACAATATTAACGCAAAAGGGAAAATAGCTTCAGTAGGACAACCCAATATGGATCGTTATTATGATGGTGAACCCCTTCATTTCCTGAATGAAATTTACAATGAAGTCGTGGAGAAGTATTTCAAGTAAGACAGCAATACGGAGCCATCTTTATTACCTGCTTGAAGAGCGCAGTATTCTTTCAATTGTTTTGAGCACGGCTGAGTTTCCTCGCCGTGCTCACTTTGTCGTTAATGAGGCAAAATAAAGCAAATACATACATGACGGATTAGGCAAGTGCAAAATTGCTCAAAAACAAAGGGATACCTTTTGTTTTGAGCACGGATCACCATTGTCATAAGCTGAAAATCAGGGTGCTCGGCAGTAGAATTATCCTTCGCTTACAGCATTGTACATCCTCTTATAGTACTCATCCATCACGCGCTTCATGCTAAAGGCTTCCCTGGTGGTTTTTATGGAAGCCGCCATCATTTCCACCCATTTGCTCCGTTTCTCGTAGTAGGTGGGGAGCACCTCTTCAAGCAGGCAGGTCTTGAGCGCCTTCAGATCGTGCCTGTCGGCTTTGGCGGGATTGTCTGACTGGAAGCCGTCACCAAACTGCCAGCCGTTGACGCCATGGATGCAGGCTTCCGGCCACCACCCGTCCAGCACAGACACATTGAGCACACCGTTCATGGCCGCCTTCATACCCGATGTTCCCGACGCCTCCTGGGGCCGCCTGGGGTTGTTGAGCCAGATGTCGGCACCTCTGGTCAGCATGCGGCCGATCTCCATGTCGTAATTCTCCAAAAAGACTATGCTGTCCGGGTACTCACGGGCCTTGGCTGTAATTTCGGTGATAATGCGCTTGCCCGTATCATCCAGGGGATGGGCCTTGCCGGAAAAGACGATCTGCAGCTTCCGCTCATCAAGCAAAGGCTCCAGGAATTCCATATCCGACAGTAGCAGTCCGGAACGCTTGTAGGGCGCGGCACGGCGCGCAAATCCCACCAGCAGCACATCCCTGTCCAGTTTGACGCCGGTCCGTTCCCGGATAAACGCGATAAGGGCATCCTTGTTATGCATATGCCTGTTCCAAAGCTCTTCCCCGGATGCCTTGGATCCGTTGTACGCCTCCGCAAGCTCCAGCATCTTCCGGTCCACCCAGGTGGGGATATGGATACCGTTGGTGATGCCGATGATCTCGCTTCTGCCCTTTACCTTCTTCCACATCTTCTGGGCGGTTATCCGGTGCAGATCGGAAACGGCGTTTGAAATGCGGGACAGGCGCAGGGCAGCGGCCGTCATGTTGAAGGGTTCGCCGCCTATGGCTTTTAGCTGCCTTTTGGTCAGGTTCAGGTTGGCGCCCATGTAGAGCAGCCTGTCGATGGGATGGGTTTCGTTGCCCTCCGGAACAGGCGTGTGGGTGGTAAAGACCACCTCTTTCCGGGTTTCCTCCCAGGCCTCGCGGAAACGCATACCGCGGTCCATCTTCTCGCGGATGAGCTCCAGCCCGGCAAACAGCGCATGCCCTTCATTGAAATGGTAGACCGCAGGATTGAGCCCCAAAGCCCTGATAGCCCGCACGCCTCCGATGCCGAGGACCATTTCCTGCGCCACCCTTTCTTCGCCAAACCATCCGTAAAGCTGTCCCGTGATCCACCGGGCCTCGCCGTCGTTGCCGTCCACGTCGGTATCCAGAAGATACAGGTTGTGTACGCCGTGAGCCTTGTATTGCCACACCTTTATTTTGACATCCCGCCTTCTGATGGGCACCGTAACGGTCACCCCCGTATCCTCCAGGAAGGGATAAACTCTGTTCTTGTATGCATCATAGGGCTCTCCGGTTTTTGGATCTATCAGCTGTTCGCCATAACCCTGTTTCCACAGGATGCCGATACCGATTACGGGATAGTCCTGATCGCATGCTTCCTTCATATAATCGCCCGCAAGGATGCCAAGCCCGCCGGCATAAAGCCTGACGTCGCTCTCAATGCCGTATTCCATGCAGAAATAGGCCACGCTCTTGAGATTTTCCATATTCCGCGCTCCTCTCAATCATGGTATCGCCGTGAAAAGCGTCCATGATGGTATTGTACGCAGATGGCCGGCATCTATAACACAAACTGCCGGCCAATCCCACCAATATTAATTTACCCCATAACGGCAGCCCGAAAAACGCGTCTCCGGCTCGTAAGAACATGTTTATATCATAACACGTTGTCGTCATGGGGATATCCTGTAAATATATCTAATTTTTGTCCATTTTGTCTGCCGCTCCGGTGTTCGAACCGGTTACAGGGCGATGGTCTGCTCCCTGTCGGGACCAACCCCGATATATTTGAAGGGAACGCCCACCAGTTCCTCAATGCGCCGGACATAGCGTCTGGCCGGTTCGGGCAGGGCATTGAAGCTGCGAACACCCGAAATATCAACCGAAGGCCACCCGCTGAACTCCTCATAAACCGGCTCGCACTCGGAAAGTTCCCGCAGGCTGGACGGATAATAGTCTATGAGGGTTCCGTTCAGGCGGTAACCGGTGCAAAGCCTGATATAATCCAGTTTCCCGATGGTATCCAGGTGGTTCATGCACAGGCCGGTAAACCCGTTGATGCGGACCGCATGCCTGATCATGAACGCGTCCAGCCACCCGCAGCGGCGGGGACGCCCGGTCGTGGTGCCGTATTCATGCCCGTATTCCCGTATCCTGTCACCGATTTCATTTTTTTGCTCAGTTACGAAAGGACCTGCGCCCACCCGGGTGGTATAGGCCTTCATCACGCCCAGGACCTCCGTGATCATCCTCGGCCCGACACCGGCGCCGGTGCACACACCGCCCGCTATGGGGTTGGAGGACGTCACAAAGGGATAGGTTCCGAAATCCAGGTCCAGGAAGGTGGCCTGGGCGCCTTCAAACAGCACATGCTTCCCCTGCTCCAGCGCCTGGTGGATTAATGAATTGACATCCCGGACATAGGGCTTTAAGCGCTTGCCATACTCCAGGTATTCCTCGATGATGGCATCGGCGTCAAGGGGCTTTCCGCCGTAGACCTTCTCAATGATGGCATTCTTGATGGGCAGGTTTCTGCGCACCAGTTCGGCGAACCGATCAGGCTCCATCAGATCCCCAATCCGGATACCGCTCCTTTCGGCCTTGTCGCTGTAGGCCGGTCCGATCCCGCGCTTGGTGGTTCCCAGGCCGTGTTCTCCGCGGGAGGCTTCCTGGAGCGCGTCCAGTTCCCTGTGCCAGGGCATGATCAGATGGGCCCTCGGACAGATATAAAGGGTGGCCAGCCTGGCATTGCGCCTCATCAGGCCGTCCAGTTCCCCAAGAATAACCTTTGGATCGATCACCACGCCGTTGGCTATGAGGCAGGTCTTGTTCTCCCGGAGTATCCCTGAAGGAATCAAATGCAGGGCATACTTCTCTCCCTGATGCACAATGGTGTGCCCGGCGTTGTTGCCGCCGGAAAACCTCACGATCAAATCGGCGTCATTGGCCAAAATGTCAATATATTTACCTTTTCCTTCATCGCCCCACTGGGCGCCGATTACCACTGTTGCCGGCATACCGTATTACCTCCTGAATTCAAACAATAACCATTATATAATCCGCAGGGGCAGGCTGTAAACTTTTTTTATTCGTAAAACCATAAAGTGTAAAACCCCTGCTTCCGGCCATGAAAAAAGGCGGGATGCTTCCCGCCCATATCCAATCAATAGTTTTCCGAGGACCGGCCCTCTCCCTTAAGCAGGACAGGGGTCGTGCTGTAGCCCACGCCCAGGCGCTCACAGCCCATCTCAATGAACCGGCGCGCGGTTTCAATGTCCCTGATACCCCCGGAAGCCTTCACCTTGATACGGCCCTTGGCCGCTTCTACCATGGCTTTGACGGCTTCCTCTGTAGCACCTGCGGAATGGAATCCTGTGGAAGTCTTGACAAAATCGGCGCCCGCATTGGCAGCGATTTCGGTTGCCCGGATGATTTCCTCCCTTGAAAGGGTGCAGGTTTCAAGGATGACCTTCAGGAGGACGCCGGCCTTGCGCGTTTTATCCGACACGGCGCGGATATCCCTTTCAACCTCTTCCCACATCCCTGAGCGGATGAACCCGTAATTGACAACCATATCGATCTCCTTTACGCCGAGATCGATATAGGCGGACGCTTCAAAGGCCTTGACCTCCGGCAGCACGCATCCATGGGGAAAACCCAGCACAACACAGGGATCGGTTTCGGTACCCCTGCAGAGTTCCACCGCCAGTTCCACATCACAGGGTCTGACGCATACGGTTCTGACCTTATGCTCTATGCCGTATTTGATGGCCTCAATGGCCTCGATCCGGGTCATTTCAGGCTTGAGGATCGCGTGATCCAGGTATCTTGCAATGCTGTTCTCCAAAGCTTATTCCCTCCTGTTTCCATGGAATGGTTCGTCCATGGTGTTTTGCCCTGTTTCAGGGTCCATTACTATAGTATCTGTTAAAAAAACGCTCGTCAAACATGGACATAAAAAGAGGCAGCAAAAAGCCGGCTTCTTTGCCGGCGTTGCCATTTTACGCAATCATAGGGACAGTTGGCGCCCAGGTCTATTTGCTATTCTAGACCACGATCTCGCCGGAGCGCATGCTCACATAAACCAGCCAGTATCCGCCCAAATCGCGGAAGTCGCTGCCGGTGACGGGCACCCACCTGCAGGCGGTTTCAAAAGGCCGGTTATCATTCTCATCCCTGGCAGGAATCCCGATGACAAAGTAATTGGACCGGTTTTCCCCCTTATACAGGCCGGCGAGGATATGCTTATACCGGAAAAGCCCCACCAGGATCTTGGGATTGGCAAACACGGGCACATTGATACCCGACATGTACATGATGTTGCTCAGCTTGGCCAGGTCATTGACCAGGTACCAGGTATAGTCCGGATTGCCCCGCTTAAAGGGTTGGGTAGCCTCAAAATTGTTTTTGAGCAGGGTTTCCAGCTTGCTGATATCACATTTGGCCAGACCGGCTCCATCCGAAAGCAAGTCCTTTTGCTCAGCCTTTTGCTCGGGCTGACTGCGGACTTGTTCAGCCGGTTTCGGTTCAGGTTTAGGTTCCGGTTTCGCTTCCTCTTTCTTTTCCGGTTCGGCCTCTTCTTCCGCCTGTTCCTTTTTGGCTTCGGACACCTTTTCAGCCTGCTGAGCAGGCGCTTTTCTGTAAAGGACCTGTCGCAGGCTCTCATCCCATTTCAGGTTCTTTTCAAAGCTTGAGAACAGCGGAATCCACATCTTGTCCCTGCTCTCGGCGGTAATAGCCGCATATTTGACCCACTCAGGCTTGACCCCATGCGCCTCGAGCGTATTCGCTCCGATTTCCAGGCTTGCCTGCATGCCGGGGAAGGAAGTGCCGATGCTTCCCGCAGGTATGGCGACCAGCTTGTCACCCTGTGAAAAAATAAGATAGAGCATATACCTGAAAGGCCCCTGTTTCAGGCCTTTTACGTGGACCGAAGCCACAATGCGCCCATCCCAGGAATCCAGCCTGACAAACGCCTCCGGAGAGCTGCCGATGCCAAAGCCTCCGTCAAGTTCTTCCATGATCGCATATTTCCTTGCAAAGCCGGTCAACGTCTGCATATAATCACCACGAATACCATTTTGGTATGATTATACGCATGCCTTACGGCGGATAGTACATGAACCTGCGCGGACGGGCATAATAAAAGGAGGTATTGTCCTTCCCGTCTGGGCAATACCTCCCGGCAGATTTTACCGGAGATTGTTTTTTACCGCTTTTTCAGCCTTTTCTCCGGCCGGACGGAATGCTTCATACTGATTCTCGCCCAATTGATCGTTGTCAACCGATACGTCCTTGTTCTTCAGCCTACCGGCTCTTTTTTTGTCGTGTGCCATCTTGCTCACCTTTTCCTTGCAGCATCGTACCGGTACGTGGGATAATTTCGTCGACGCACTTATTATCCGCCGATTTGCGCGTTTTTTATGTTGGCGTTTTTTTGCATAATTGGCGCGCAAGATGGACAAATTGCTCTACCGACAAGGCCTCCGCCCGGATGTCCCCGGAAAGCCCCATTTCTTGCAGAACCTCCCTGAGCCGTTCCTTTCCTCCATCCAGCCAGGGCTGATTCCCCAGCGCGTTCAGCAAGGTTTTCCGACGCTGGCCGAAGGAGGCACGGACCACCCGAAACAGGAACTCCCTGTCCACATCTTCAGCCAGGTCCTGGCTGCGTTTCTTGAGCTTTACCACCGCCGAATCCACTTCGGGCTTGGGGATGAAACAGTTCCTGGATACATGGAAAGCCAGCCTGGGCTCGGAATAATAGCGGACGGCCACCGAGAGGGCGCTGTAGTCCTTGGTGCCCGGCATGGCCACCATCCTGGCAACCACCTCTTTCTGAACCATGAACACCAGGAGCTCCCAGGGAATGTCCGACTCCAGCAGGTTCATGATGATGGGCGTGGTAATATAGTATGGCAGATTGGAAACCACCTTCAATGGGCCGTCCCACCCCGCCGTAAGCGCTGTGAGATCGCTCTCCATGATATCGGCGTTTATCACCTGCACATTCCCGAATCCGCCGAGGGTTTCCGCCAGGGGCTCCATCAGATGCCTGTCGATCTCAACCGCCACCACTTTGCCCGCCTTTTCGGCCAGCCGGGCGGTGAGGGCACCTATCCCCGGACCGATTTCCAGGACGAAATCGTTCTCATTGACTTCCGCTGTTTCCACTATCTTTCTGATGATGTTGGCATCGGTCAGGAAATTCTGACCCAGGGTCTTGGTCAGCCGAAGGCCGTATTTTTTCAGGATTTCGTTCGTGTTGATCATGGTTCAGCTTCCTTTTATTAGAGATTGCCACGCACTGCTTATGCGGTGCTCGCAATGACACTCCGGGCATGTCTTGCGGGTATAGCGGGATTGCCGCGCTCCACTTCGTTCCGCTCGCAATGACACCTATACAGGGAGGGAACTCCTCCCATACATAGACAAACAGGGTTTACAGATTGTAAACCCTGAGTCCTTTCCTTGTACCCTTTCACCCTACTTGCAGGGGTTATAGTTCTGCTTCCAGCGGTCATCATCCTGTTCATTCAGGATATAGACCACCACGTTCCGCACACCCCAGCGCCTGACCTCTTCGGTGGTGTTGAAGAAGAGGTCTATCTTGTTTCCCTTAATGGCGCTTCCTATGTCGGCGGCAATGGCAAACCCATAATCCGGCGCCGAACCGGGCACCTCGATGTAGAGCTTCGAACCCAGAGGTATCACCTTCGGATCGACAGCTACGACACCGGTGCGGGCCGTCATCCCCGTGTAGGTGATGCCATAACCCGGATCCCCGGGATTCTTGCCCGTATCCTCAAAGGAATTGGTATAGGCTGTGGCTTTCATCTTCAGAACCTTCGAATAGCGAACCCTCTCCCCTCGCGAGGTCACAAAGTTGGGTACGGTGCCGTACTCAACAATCCTGCTCACAGGCTCCTTGACTACGGTTTCACCGATAAATTCCCGGTTGACAGGTTTTCCGTCCTCATAGGTAATTTTATATTGCTTTTCTCTTATGCCGTTTTCTCCTTCGTTAACAGTCCTGGTTTCACCTTCGTTCATGGTTTTGTTGGGTCGCTCCAGAACGTGATAGGGGATTTGCTCCTCCTCGGTCACAATCTTTTCTTCGACCCGGATCACCCGTATCTCCATGCCTTCGGTCAACGGGTCGGTGGGCGACACGCCCGCGTACCTGTCCAACGGCCCCATGATAATGCCATTGTCCCTGAGCAATTCCTCCACCGTGTCCCGATAGGACATCACCGTGGTGGTTTGTCCGTCAACTGTCAGATTCACCGGAACAGCCCGCTTGATGGTCACTTCGTTGGGAGCGTCCAGTCTTAATGGCGTATCCATGGCAACACTGATATAATCATGCTGCTCTACCGTTATCCCCACCTGGTCAAGGGCCTGACCCACATCAGCGCCCATGGTCCTGACAGATATCTTACGGCCATTATCAATGATTGTGACTTCCTTGCTTAAACTGCTATATAAAACAATGCCTGCAGCCACAGCCACTGCCGCTGCAAGTAGCAGCAAGGCTATCTGCTTGAGGGGAAGGGTACGCCTGACGTATTGCAGATATAAACCGCTCATTCATCGCATCCTTTCCTATTTCTTATTAACCGCTTTGCAGCAGGACAACCCTCTTCCAAACCCTCTTCTTGTGTATTTTTCCGTATTTCCGGTAAATTTATGCCAATGGCTTGTTGCAACTGCAAAGCCCAATCATTGTATAACGCCATATTTTTTTTGTCAAGGTCTGCCAGTCTTATACGGGCTTAACCAGCAGCCGTAAAGCGTTTTAGTTGCTTGCTTTCAGAACCCCCGATATTGCCCATTTCTGGGCGCTCGGGTCAAACCGGAAATTCATCTGCAGCCGGTTGGTTCCCTGGACCCAATCGGCCATGTCCCCGGCCTGTTTCAGATCGACGACCACCTCGGCCTGCACCACTGCGATGACCTCGTAATCGGCACCATACTCCTTCAGGATTTCAAAGGCATAGCCTCCGTCGTTCTGTCCGCCCGCTTTCTCTCCGGCATCAGCCGCACGGACAAGGGCAATGCTATGTATTGCTCCGAGATACCGGAAGAAATCATCCCGGGTATAGCGGCTGCCAAAAGCCATAAAATTGGCATCCATAAGCGCCCACGCAGCTTCATAGTCCCGCTTGCTGATGGATTCAAACCAGTCCATTGCCAGCCCGCATAGTTCATCCTGCATCAGCCGCTTGTAATTGCCAATCACCTGATCCTTGCCTGCGATTTGATTTCTGTATCCCTCCGCCTGGGAATTGGCCAGTCTGAGGGCCTGCTCCAGGTTGCTGATCCTGTTCAGCAAATCGTCTTTTTCCTTTTCCAGAGCTTTGATGGTTTGCTCCTGCTCGTTGACCGTGCTCTGGAGCGTCCTGTTCTGACCCCTTAGCCAGTCCTGCTCAATCTTTTCCGATTCGCTCTGTTTCAGAAGGTTTTCCTTGTCCCACAGCAGATAGTTGAGCATCAGGAAAACAAACAAGACCAGGATGGTTATCATGACTACGACAAATTTCTTCATGCTATCGTACCTGCCTTCGGAATGATTTGCCGGTTAAGGTCTGCCCAGTCATGACAAGGCCACCGTCCAGGTGAGCCTAAAAAAGCACAACCTACCTGCCGGGTGTCTCAGGCTGTCACCGCAAACCTGTCCAAACCAAAGAGCGCCCTGGCATTGTCCGATGTTTGCCATTCAACCGCGTCATATGCCATCCCCTTGATGGCAGCAATCCTTTCAATGACATGCTTCAGGTATCCCGACCAGTTCCGCCGTCCCCTGTAGGGTTCGGGCGCCAGATACGGGCAATCGGTCTCAATGAGCAGCCTGTCCAGGGGCGCATATTGCACCACTTCCACAGGTTTTCTTGCCTTTTTGAAGGTCAGGGAACCACCGATGCCGATATAGAAGCCCATATCCAGCACCTCTCTGGCCATTTCCACACTGCCGGAAAAGCAATGGAAAACACCTGTGGTCAGCTCGGAGCGGAATGCCTTGACAATATCCAGCACATCCTGATGGGATTCGCGGTCATGGACGATGATGGGCAGCCCGAGCTTTCCCGCAAGGGCCACCTGCTTTGAAAACCACTCCTTCTGGACCTCCCGGGGAGAAAAATCGTAATGGTAGTCGAGCCCGATCTCGCCAATGGCCACCACCTTTTCCTCCCGGGCCAGCGCTTCTATCCCGGAAAGCGTTTTTTCATCGCAGGATGCGGCTTGATGGGGATGTACACCCACCGCGGCGAACACCTCGGGATGCTTCCTTGCCAGCAAAATGGCCTGCCTGGAACTCTCCACATCGCAACCCGGGTTGATGATATGCGTTACGCCGGCCTCAACAGCCTTCCTGATGATATCATCCCTGTCCGCATCAAATTGCTCGTCGTCGTAATGGGCATGGGAATCGATCATTTTCTTCAGCTCACTTTTGTTCCGTCGGAAATATCCTTGTCCACGGTGATAAGGGATAACAGGCTGTCATCCTCACTTGCGGCCGCCAGAATCATGCCCTGGGATTCAATGCCCCTCAGGCGGGCGGGCTTTAAGTTGGCCACCAGGACGACGGTCTTACCCACAAGTTCCTCCGGGCTGTAATGCCTGGCGATACCGGAGACCACCTGTCTCTCCTCGGCGCCCACCCGGAGCCTGAGTTTCAGGAGTTTGTCCGACTTTTCCACTTTCTCGGCGGCCAAAACCTTTGCCACCCTCAGATCCAGCTTTGCAAAATCGTCTATGGTAATCTGGGCCTTTTCGTCGGAAACGGTAGTCTTGGCGTCCTGCGCTTCCTTCTGTTCCTGTTCCTTCTTCGCAGGCTTACCCGTGGCGGCATCGGGTGTGATGGCCGCAAGGCTTTCCAGTTCCTTCTCCACGTCAATCCTCGGGAAGATGATCTCGCCGGGCTGAACCGGTCTTGTGGGTTTGTAAACGCCCCACTGACCCGCTGACTCCCATCCGGTCTCATCCGAATCTATGGCAAGCTGATTCCAGATCTTGGCCGGGGTCTCGGGCATGAAAGGCTGGAGCAGGATGGACACGATACGGATGCTTTCCGCCAGGTTATACAGTACGGCGGCCAGGCGGCCTTTCCTGCTCTCATCCTTGGCCAGCACCCAGGGCATGGTTTCATCAATATATTTGTTGGTGCGCGAGATGGCCTTCCAGATCTCTGTCAGGGCCAGGCTGAACTGGAGGTTGTCCAGAAGCTCCTCGGTCTTGGGCTTCAAGGCAAGCAGCTCCTTCTTCAGGTCGGCATCGAACTCGCCTTCCTCGCCCTGTCCGGGCAGCTGGCCGTCAAAGTATTTCTTGATCATGGCCACCGTCCTGCTGACCAGGTTGCCCAGGTCGTTGGCCAGGTCGGAGTTGATTCGGTTGATAAGCGCCTCATTGGAGAAAACGCCGTCGGCGCCGAAGGGGACTTCCCTGAGCAGGAAGTAGCGGATGGCATCCAGACCGTATTTCTCGATGAGCACCACCGGATCCACTACATTCCCCTTGGATTTCGACATCTTCCCGCCTTCCAGGACCAGCCAGCCGTGGCCGAATACCTGCTTGGGCAGCGGCAAATCGAGAGCCATCAGCATAGCGGGCCAGATGATGGTATGGAACCGGACGATTTCCTTGCCCACCAGGTGCACATCGGCAGGCCAATACTTCTTAAAGGCCGCATCATTATCGGAGAGGTAGCCCAGCGCCGTGATATAGTTCGACAACGCGTCAATCCATACATAAACCACATGTTTTTCGTCGAAGGTGACCGGAATACCCCAGTTGAAGGATGTTCTGGACACGCAGAGATCTTCCAGGCCCGGCCTCAGGAAGTTGTTGAGCATTTCGTTGCGGCGGGAAACAGGCTGGATGAAGTCGGGATTCTCCTCGATATGCTTAATCAGCCTGTCCTGGTACTTGGAAAGCCTGAAGAAATAGCTTTCCTCCCTGGTCCTTTCAACAGGTCTTCCGCAATCGGGGCACTTGCCGTCCACCAGCTGGGTCTCGGTCCAGAAGGATTCGCAGGGGGTGCAATACCAGCCTTCGTATTCACTCTTATAGATGTCCCCCTTGTCATAAAGCATCCTGAATATCTTCTGGACAGTGGCGACATGCTCCTCGTCGGTGGTCCGGATGAACTTGTCGTAGGTGATCTTCATCATCTTCCAGAGGTCCTTGATGCCGCTGACGATATTATCCACATACTCCTTGGGCGTCACGCCGTTCTCGGCCGCCACCCGCTGGATCTTCTGTCCGTGCTCGTCGGTACCGGTGAGGAACATGACGTCATAGCCCTGGAGCCTCTTGTACCGTGCCATGGCATCGGCTGCCACCGTTGTATAGGAATGCCCTATGTGGAGCTTTCCGCTTGGATAATAGATTGGCGTTGTGATATAGAATGTTTTCCTGCTCACCTTGAGACTACCTCCTATGATATATCCTGATCCTTTGATTGCTCATAAATATGCTTTATAGATTCCGCCATGAGGGGCAAACGGCAAAGCAGCCATGCCCTTCCATGATCATTTTTCCAATAAGTGCATTATATCATACCGGCCACGGTTTTGCATAACCGCGCAGAAAGCGTTACGTACGGCAGACCGGCTATTCGGCGGGCACATCGGCCGTCAGGATCACGGTACAGAAGATGCCGTTCCCTTTTCCGAATTCGGTGAGGCCTTCCCCGGTGGTGGCCGTAATGCCGATGCTCCCCGGCTCAATGCCCAGGAGTCCGGCCAGGCTTGTCCGCATCCTTTCGATGTGTGGAGACAGCTTGGGGCGGAGCGCCTCAATGGATATGGAGACATGAAGGATCCTGGCCTCCTTCTTCATATGGCGCAAAGCCTCCCGAAGATAGGCCCGGCTGTCGGTTATGCCTTCGCGGCACATCCTGTCCGCCACTTCCCCCAGGATATTGACGCAGGTGATGCCCGAAACCGCGTTGGTCAGGGCATGGAGAACCACGTCCGCATCGCTGTTCCCTTCAAGACCTGGACAGCCATCAATGGTGATGCCCCCCAGAACCAGCTTTTTGCCGGAGCCTTCCGGTTCAAACCGGTGGCTGTCCTGCCCGATGGCAACCTTGATCATGCAATCATCTCCATTTTCTTGTTGCCATTATCTTACCGCTTCGGAAGAACTGTGTCCATATGCAGTTTGAGTCCCTGGGTTTTACTCCTTTGTGAATTTTTTCGCAGCTACTTTTTAAGGTCGGTTGATTATTATATAATAAAGTTTACGCTTTGATGTTTGGCATACCGTGTTTATATTAACGACGGGAGAGAAATAAAGCGATGGTAAGAAAAGTGACCCTGTTCAGCCTGGCTGTTCCCCTGTTTATTGAGATGCTGCTTTTCTCCATGCTGGGCATTGTGGACACGTTCATACTGAGCCGCGTATCCGATGAGGTGGCTGGCGGTGTCGGCGCCTGCAACCAGATCATCAACTTCACCAAAATCGTTTTCAACATTATCTGCATCGGGGCCAATGTCCTGGTGTCCCAGTACATAGGCGCAAAAAGCAGGGAATCTGCGCAAAAGGCCATGGTTTCATCCTATGTCCTGGTTACCGCTGTGGGTTTGGCAGGCTCCTTCGTGCTGTTTTTCTACGGCAAGCCCATTCTGCAGCTCATGGGGGTTACCGCAAACCTTTTGGATCATGCCCAAACCTACATCCGCATCGTGGGCAGCATGATGTTCATGCAGGCCATCCTGAACCTCTCAACGGTGCTCATGCGTACCCATGGCTATTCAAAGGAGACGCTGGGCATCACCATTGCCATGAACCTCATCAACGTTGTGGGCGATATTATCCTCATCTTCGGTTTCAACATGGGAGCCGCCGGAGCGGCCTATGCCACCTGCCTGGGCCGTGTCGTCGCCATGCTGATAGCTTTCCGGTTTGTGTGCAAGAACATCCTGGAAAGGAATGCATTCCGCCACTTGCGGAATTTCCCCGTGCCCATCATCAGGGATCTGATCAGAATCGGGCTGCCTTCAGCCTTTGAGAACATCTGTTACAATCTCAGCCAAATCGTTGTGTCCGGCATGATCCTGTATAACCTCGGCGAAACGGCCTATATCACCAGGACCTATACGCAACAGATCATCATTATTTTCGTCACCCTGGCCTTATCCATCGGGCAGGCCAACCAGATCCTCATCGGGCGCCTTGTGGGAGCGGGCAGCTTCGACGAGGCCTACCACACCTGCCTGAAGAACTTCAGGAAGGCCTTCCTTCTGGCCATCGGCTACGGTCTTATTTTCTTCTTTTTCGGGGGCACCTTCATCCGGATTTTCACGGATGATCCGGAAATCATCAAATGGAGCGCCCTGGTGTTGATGGTGAATGCCTTCCTGGAACCGGGCCGCACCTTCAACCTGGTGATCATCAACGGCCTCAAAGGTTCGGGCGATGCGGTCTTCCCTGTCATCATCGGCATTATCTCCATGTGGCTTGTTGCCACCCTGGGCGGCTGGATCCTGGGCATCGCGCTGGGGTTGGGGCTTGTGGGCATATGGGCAGCCATGGCCCTTGACGAATGGCTCAGGGGTTTCATCATGCTGCACCGGTGGCACAGCCGCAAGTGGACCACAAAAGCCCTGGCTGTCAGAGAATAGGCAGCCGGGCTTTTTTATGCCCGGGCAAATTTTTCAGCTGGTTATTTTTTGAATAAAGATACCAAAATACTTGCAAGTTATTTTAACAAATTGTTCGTCATATCCCCTCAAAACGACCTGTGAAGCACTGGATAACGGTACGTCAATGTATTTTGTGTACATTCAACCAAATGAATATTAAATACATTATGAATTTTTTCACAATCTGTCTTTCAAAACCCGTTCATGTGGGATATAATAGAGTTGTTTGAGACTAAGCAGACAATGACGAATGTGCTGCGCAAACGGACTGATGCAGGTCTAATAAGGTGTAACCCTTATTTACGCAATACAAGTCATATTAACAGAAGGGAGTATCTGATATGGAGGTTAAGAATCAAAAACTGCTGGCATGGGTTAAAGAGATTCAGGAACTCTGCCAACCCGACAACGTTTATTGGTGCGACGGTTCTGAGGAAGAGTACCAGAGATTGATTCAGGAACTTGTGGACTCAGGCATGGCCACTCCGCTGAACCCCGAAAAGCGTCCGGGCTGCTATCTTTTCCGCAGCCATCCTTCTGACGTGGCCAGGGTTGAGCAAAGGACATTCATCGCATCCAAGACTCAAGAGGATGCCGGTCCTACAAACAACTGGATCGACCCTGTTGAACTTAAAAAGACCATGACCGATCTCTATCGCGGCTGCATGAAGGGCAGAACCATGTATGTCATTCCGTTCAGCATGGGTCCTCTGGGTTCGCCCATTTCCAAGATCGGTGTTGAGATCACCGACAGCGCTTACGTTGTGATCAACATGCGCATCATGACCCGTATGGGCAAAAAGGTTCTGGATCTGCTCGGCGAAGACGGCGATTTTGTGCCCTGTCTGCATTCTGTGGGCGCTCCCCTTGCCGAAGGCCAGAAGGATGAAGGATGGCCCTGCGCACCCATGGAACAGAAATACATCTCTCACTTCCCTGAGGAAAAGACCATCTGGTCCTATGGTTCCGGTTACGGCGGAAACGCCCTGCTGGGCAAGAAGTGCTTCGCTCTCCGCATCGCTTCCGTGCTGGCCCGCAACGAAGGCTGGCTGGCTGAGCACATGCTCATCCTGAAGATCACCAGCCCCGAAGGCGAAGTCAAATACATCACCGGCGCATTCCCGAGCGCTTGCGGTAAGACCAACCTGGCCATGATGGTACCCACCCTCCCCGGCTGGAAGGTTGAGACCATCGGTGACGATATTGCATGGATGAGGTTCGGCGAAGACGGCAGGCTCTATGCCATCAACCCCGAAGCCGGTTTCTTCGGCGTGGCTCCCGGCACATCCATGGATTCCAACCCCAGCGCCATGAGAACCATCGAGAAGAACACCATCTTCACCAATGTTGCCCTCACTGACGACGGCGACGTTTGGTGGGAAGGCATCGGCAAGCCCGCTCCCGATCACCTGATCGATTGGCAGGGCAACGATTGGGCACCCGGTTCCAAGGATCCCGCTGCCCATCCCAACGCCCGCTTCACCGCTCCGGCCAGCCAGTGCCCGGTTATCGCTCCCGAGTGGGAAGATCCCAGAGGCGTGCCGATCTCTGCTATCCTGGTTGGCGGACGCAGACCGACCACCATTCCGCTGGTTCATGAGAGCTTTGACTGGAACCATGGCGTATTCCTGGGCTCCATCATGGGTTCGGAAATCACGGCCGCCGCTATCTCCAACAAGATCGGCCAGGTACGCCGCGATCCGTTCGCGATGCTGCCCTTCCTGGGATACCACGTATGCGACTACTTCCAGCACTGGATCAACATGGGCAAGAAGACCGATCCCGACAAGCTGCCGAAGATCTTCTATGTCAACTGGTTCCGCAAGGATGAGAACGGCAAGTTCATCTGGCCCGGCTACGGCGATAACAGCCGCGTGCTGAAGTGGATCTTCGAGCGCGTATCCGGCAAAGGCAATGCCGTGAAGACCGCTATCGGTTACATGCCTTCAGTGGACGACCTGGATCTCAGCGGCCTTGACGTCAGCCGTGACCGCATGGAAGAGATCCTCAGCGTCAACAAGGAACAGTGGCTTGCTGAAGTTGAATCCATCAAGGAACACTACGCTTCCTTCGGCGATCGTCTCCCCGAAGAACTGAAGAACCAGCTTGCTGCTCTGGAAGAGAGACTGAAGAACGCTTAATGCACTAAATGAAATGGAAATGGGCTGTCGCAGGACAGCCCGTTTTTTGCGTTTTGGCCGTGCGAAAAGGGAGAATACTCTCCCTTGCCGCACGATCTTTTTTAGGAGGGTTAACTCCTGCCAGAACAGTCGTGGGACTGCTCTGGCAGGAGGAAATGGCTTGAAAGATGTCTTGCATCAATAGCCCTTGCTCCGGAGCCGGTACCCCAGCACCATCAGGCTATCGCTCAGGTGGACGTTTTCCACCACCACATCCTCCCCGAGCCGCAGCTCATGAGGCGAGAAGTTCCAGATTCCCTTGATACCCACGCTTGTGACCTTTTCGGCCACCTCGGTGATGGTCCGGTTGGGAACGGTGAGCATGGCGATATCCACCTTGTGCTGTTTTACGAAATCCTCCAGCGTGTCCATGGAATAGATATCGATACCGTTAATCTTGCCGCCAATCTTGGCCGGATCGACATCAAAGATGGCAACGATATCGAAACCCCGCTTTTTGAAGTTCTCATAATTGGCGAGGGCGGTACCCATGTTACCTGCGCCGACGATGATGCAGGTAAAGCGTTTGTCCACGCCCAGAATTCTGCTGATCTCATTGTACAGGGACTCCACATTGTAGCCATATCCCTGCTGGCCAAAGCCGCCGAAGCAGTTCAAATCCTGGCGAATCTGAGAGGCGGTGATGCACATGCGTTCGCTGAGTTCCCTGGAAGATATACGCTTGATGTCTAGTTTCAGGAGATCGTGGAGATAGCGAAAATACCGTGGCAGCCTTCTGATGACGGCCATGGATATCTTCTTTTCTTCAGGCATCCGGAAATCAACCCCTTGCTGACGAAAATGGACTGCACAGGAAGTCCCTTTTCTCTATTTTTATCTTTTGGCGAAGCGATATGTTAATATTATAACATGCTTGTTATTTTTTTGTCAAACCATTTTTATGGGGTTGCTACAGCCTGACATCTATGCCTTCGTTTTTAAGCCATTTTTTGAGATCCATAATGTTCAGTTCGCCGAAATGAAAGAGTGACGCAGCCAGTACCGCATCGGCATGACCATCGACGATGGCTTCCTTGAAGTGGGCCATGGAACCTGCTCCGCCCGAAGCAATAACCGGGATTTTAACAGCGTCTGAAATGGTCCTGGTCAGTTCGATATCATAACCTTCCTTGGTCCCGTCCCGATCCATGCTGGTGAGCAGAATTTCCCCTGCTCCGAGTTTCTCGGCTTCCAATGCCCATTCCAGCGCATCCCTGCCCGTATTGATGCGGCCGCCGTTTATGTAGACATCCCAACCCGAACCATCGGTTCTTCTTTTGGCATCGATGGCGACCACCACGCATTGGCTGCCGAAGCGCATGGCCGCTTCCGAGATGAGCTCAGGCCTTTTCAGCGCAGCCGAGTTGATCCCCACCTTGTCAGCTCCGGCCAGGAGGATCCGGCGGATATCCTCGACGGTGCGGATGCCGCCGCCCACGGTAAAGGGAATGAAAACCTGCTCCGCCACCCTGGCCACCACATCCACCATGGTATCCCTGGATTCGTGGGAAGCGGTGATATCCAGGAAAACGAGCTCATCGGCGCCGGCCTTGTTGTAGGCGGCCGCACAGCTCACTGGATCACCGGCGTCCACCAGATCAACGAATTTGACGCCCTTAACGACGCGCCCGTTATGCACATCCAGGCACGGGATGATTCTTTTGGTCAACATACACATACCACCTTTACCCATTCATTCTGCAAGGACTGCAAAAGAAGGAGGCCTTTATGGGCCGATGTATCTCCGGCCGGCATGCCTCCTGCCTGTCATACCCGTTTCAGCGCTTCCTCAAGGTCAATGGCGCCGGTGTATATGGCCTTGCCGACAATGGCACCGGCCACACCGGTCTGCTTGAGCCGGATGAGATCATCGATGCTGCTGACGCCGCCCGAGGCGATAACCGCCATGGAAACGGAACGCTGCATCTCACCCATGGCCTCAAGATTTGGACCGGTCAGCATGCCGTCCCTGGCGATATCGGTGTAGATGATGGTTTCAACGCCCAGTCGCTCCATTCTCCTGGCAAACGCGACGGCTGTGAGCTGGCTGGTCTGTTCCCAGCCCTCAATGGCCACCAGGCCGTTCCTGGCATCTATGCCTACGGCAATCCTGCCTCCATATTTGGCAACAGCCTGCTCCACCAGCTCGGGATCCCTGACTGCCGAGGTGCCCAGGATGACTCGGGCCGCCCCCAGCGACAGGACCTCGTCGATATCCGCCATGGTCCGGATGCCGCCTCCGGTCTGAACAGGGATATCCAGGGCCTTGATGATTCTCCCGATAAGCTCCCGGTTGATGCTTCCCCGACCCCTGGCGCCGTCCAGATCCACCACATGAAGGAAACGCGCGCCCGCTTTCTGCCAGCGCAGGGCCATTTCGAGCGGATCATCCCCGAACACCGTTATATCGCTGTAGCTGCCCTGCCTTAAGCGCACGCATCTGCCGTCCTTTATGTCCACAGCCGGATAAATCGTCATACGCCATATACCACCTTCATGAAATTTCTGATGATGACAAGCCCTACATCGCCGCTCTTTTCGGGATGGAACTGCACGGCAAAGATATTCCCCCGGGCGATGGCCGAGTCATACAGAATGCCGTACCGGGAACGGGCCGCCACCAGCGATTTGTCTTCAGCATCCACATAATAGGAATGAACGTAATAGACATAGGGCGTGGGGGGCAGTCCCTCAAACAGGACGCAATCCCTGGCCATCTCAAGGCTGTTCCACCCTATCTGGGGCACCTTTAGTCCCATATCCAGCGGAAATTGCCTGACCGAACCCTTGAAGATGCCCATGCCCTCTGCCCGGCCGCCCTCGGTTCCGCTTTCCTCGCTGTACTCAAACAGCATCTGCAGGCCGAGGCATATCCCGAGGAAGGGCATCCCCTTTTCCAGGCACTGGCGGACCACCCGGTCCAGGCCCCTCTCCTTCAAATTCCCGAAGCAGTCCGCGAAGGCTCCGACCCCCGGGAGGATCACCCCATCGGCGGACAGGATCTCGTCCGGGGACGAGGTGACCAGGCAGGAGGCACCTGCGTATTCAAAAGCCTTCTGGACGCTCCTTATGTTTCCTGCGTTATAGTCCACAATGGCGATCATGGTTCAAACTTCTTCCCCGTAATGCGTTCGTATGCTTCTATGTATTTCTTTTCGGTTTTTTCGATAACATCCTGGGGCAGTTTGGGAGCCGGCGGCTGCTTGTTCCAGTCCAGGGTCTCCAGGTACTCCCTGAGGTACTGCTTGTCAAAGCTCTTCTGAGGCTGCCCGGGTTTGTAGTCGGCCAGTTCCCAGAACCTGGAGGAATCGGGGGTGAACAGTTCGTCAGCCACCACGAGCTTTCCGTCCAGGATGCCGAACTCGAACTTGGAATCGGCGAGGATGATGCCCCGGCTCAGGGCATATTCGGATGCCTTGCGGTAGAGGGCCAGCGATTTTTCCTTGAGCTCCGCCGCAAGCTCCTTGCCGATCTTCTTTTCCACGTACTCATAGGAAACGTTCATGTCATGGCCTTCGGTGGCCTTGGTGGAAGGGGTGAATATGGGCTCGGGAAGCTTATCGGCCTGGCGAAGCCCCTCCGGCAGTTTGATGCCGCTGATCTCGCCGGTGGCCTTGTAGTCTTTGAGCCCGGAACCTTCCAGGTAGCCCCGGACGATGCATTCGGCCTCCACCATCTTCAGCTTCCTGACCAGCATGGAGCGCCCCTGGAGCTCTTCCTTGAATTTGGAAAGCCCCATGGGATATTCGGAAACATCGGTGGTTACCAGGTGATTCCCGATGATATCGCTTAAGTACTCAAACCAGAACGCGGACAGGCTGTTGAGCACCTTGCCCTTATTGGGTATCAGATCGTCGAACACCACATCAAAAGCGGATATCCTGTCGGTTGCGATCATGAGGAGCATATCGTCCCCGACCTCATACACATCCCTGACCTTGCCCTTGATGAACACGGGCAACTGAATGAAACTTGTGTCTCGTATCAGCATCTTGTCAGCCTCCATCTTGAAGTATGGTTATTTATGCAGAGCGGACATTTTGTCCATGTCATTCTTCCTTAAAGCACACCCTTGGTGGAACAGACGCCCTTTATGGACGGATCCGGGGTTACCGCTTCCCTGAGGGCTCTTGCAAAGGCCTTGAACACGGCTTCTATCATATGGTGATTGTTTTTGCCGTGCAGAAGGCTGATGTGCAGGGTCATGCCGGCATTGACGGCCAGCGCGCGGAAGAATTCCTCAAACATCTCGGTATCCATTTCGCCAACCCGGGGACAGCTGAAAGGCACATTGAAGACCAGGAAGGGCCGGTTGGACAGGTCCAGGGCCACCTGGGCCAGGGACTCATCCATGGGGATCAGCGCGCTGCCGTACCTTCTGATGGACTCACGGCTGCCCAGGGCTTCGGAAATGGCCTTTCCCAGGACAATGCCGATATCTTCAACGGTGTGATGGGAATCCACATTCAAATCCCCTGTGCAGCTCAGTTCCAGGTCGAAGCGCCCATGCCCCGCCAGCAGGCACAGCATGTGATCCAGAAAACCAATTCCCGATGCGACGTTGCTCCTTCCCTCGCCGTCCAGGTTCAACACAAGCCTGATATCGGTTTCCTTCGTTTTTCTGGCAACTTCCGCTCTTCTCATCAGACTCACCCCGAAATTCGTCAAGTTTTTATCATTATACCATTGGCGCCATTACCGTTCCATGATCTTTTTGACGGCTTCAACCACCCTGTCCATATCTTCCTTTGTGCCAATGGTTATCCTGAGCCAATCCGAGATTCTCGGATTGCCGGCAAAATTCCGCACCAAGATGCCCTGCTCCCTGAGAAGCCTCAGGGCGTCGGGCCCCTTGAGGCCGGGAAGGCTTGCGAACACAAAATTGGACTTGGAGTCGGTACACGGGATCCCCATGCCGCGAAGGGTTTCCTTGAACCTTTCCCGCTCCCGGATGATCCTGCCGTTGATCTCCCGGTAGTACGCATCGTCCCGGAAAGCGCAAATGGCGGCAGCCTGGGCCAGCCGGTCCATGGTGTAGGAATTGAAGGAGTTCTTGATTCGGTTCAGGCCCTCGATCAGCTCCGGATGGCCCATAGCAAGGCCGATCCGCATCCCCGCAAGGGCCCTGGATTTGGACAGGGTCTGTACCACCAGCAGGTTGTCGTATTTTTTGACCAACGGAACCACCGACTGGTTGCCGAAATCCACATAGGCCTCGTCCACCACGATGAGGGTGTCCGGCCTTGCCCTGAGAAGTGCCTCAATCTCCGCAGGCGTGATATAAAGGCCGGTGGGCGCATTGGGGTTGGCAAACAGGATGCCCTTGGCTTCTCCGGGATAGCCGGAAAAATCGATGGAGAAGTCCTCCCTCACCGGGATCTCCCGGTAGGGGATGCCATAGAGCCTGGCATAAACCGGGTAAAAGCTGTAGGTCACGTCCGGAAAGGCGATCAGGTCATCGGGACCGAAGAAGGTCTGGAACAAAAAGGCCAGCACCTCGTCGGAGCCGTTTCCGGGGAATACCTGTTCGGCGGATAAGCCGTAATAATCCGCTACGGTTTCACAGAGTTCCCGGGAGTCCGGATCGGGGTAGAGCCTGAGGTCCTCGTTGGCCAGTTCCCTTAAACACGCAAGCACTCCCGGTGACGGCGGGTAAGGGTTTTCATTGGTATTGAGCTTTATCCGGATCTTGTCCCGGGGCTGTTCACCGGGAACATAGGGGGTTATGTTTCTCGTTGTTTCACTCCAAAATCTGCTCATGCGGATTCCCTTCCTTTATATGGAACCGCCCCCGCAGGACGGTCGGTCCTTTTTGCACAATCATTGGGTCGGCGCATCAGGCATTCCGGCATCTGATCCGCACCGATTCGGCATGGGCCTGAAGACCTTCGGCATCCGCAAAGGAAGCCACCCAGGGCGCTGCTTCCATGAAGGCCTTCCGGCTGAAGCTGATGACGCTGGACCTTTTGACAAAATCGTAAACGCCCAGGGGCGAGAAAAACCTGGCAGTCCCCGCGGTGGGAAGCGTATGGTTGGGACCGGCATAATAGTCACCCACCGGCTCGGGCGTATACTCACCAAGGAAGATGGCTCCGGCGTTCCGGATGCCCGACAGCAGGGAGAACGGATCCCGCGTGTTGATCTCCAGGTGCTCGGGCGCAATGCGGTTGGATATCTCCACGGCTTCCTCCAGGCCGGGCACCACCACAATGGCTCCATAAGTTTCCAGGGATTTTTCGATGATCGTATTGCGTCCCAGCTTTTCGGTCTGGTCTTTTATGGCCTTCAGCACGGCCTCTGCCTGGGCTTTCGAGGTGGTCACCAGGATGGCGGAGGCCAGTACGTCATGCTCGGCCTGGGACAGGAGATCTGCCGCCACAAAATCCGGGTTGGCCGTCTCGTCGGCGATCACCAGCACCTCGCTGGGCCCGGCGATCATGTCAATGCCGCAGATTCCATAAACCTGCTTCTTGGCCGTTGCCACATAGATGTTGCCCGGTCCTACGATCTTATCCACCCTGGGAATGGTTTGGGTACCAAAGGCCATGGCGCCGACGGCCTGGGCCCCGCCCACCGCGAACACCCTGTCAACTCCGGCAACCACCGCGCAGGCCAGGATGATGGGGTTGACCTTTCCATCCTTCTGCGGCGGTGAGCAAAGGATGATTTCATCCACACCGGCCACTTTTGCCGGAATGCTATCCATGAGCACGGACGACGGCAGGGGGGCAGTTCCGGCCGGCGCATAGACGCCCACACGGCTTAAGGGGGTCACCTTCTGACCCAGAATGGTTCCGTCCTCCCAGGTGGTAAACCAGGAGTTTTCCCTCTGCCTTTCATGGAAAGCCCGGATATTGGCAGCCGAGCGCTCAATGACCTCCAAAAGCCCCTTGTCTATTGCGGCCTTCGCTTTCTCCATTTCCTCCCTGGATACCTCCAGGCTTCCAACCGATACCCCGTCAAATTTCAGCGTATATTCATGAAGCGCCTCGTCGCCCCGTTCCTTGACGTTGCGAAGGATTTCCGACACCTTTTCCTCAACATCCTTCCGCCCCTCCGGGCTGCGCCGGTTGAGGGCTTCAAACAAGGGCTCCAGGCTATCCTTTCCGTATTCGTACAGTTTCATGGTGAAACCTCCTTTATAAAGGGCACACATCATGTCTCCCGTTCAATTATCTTGTCATTGCGAGGAGGCAGAGCCAACGAAGCAATCTCATTTACTTCCATGGGCTTCTGTAAAGTATTGGGAGATTGCCACGCTCCACTTCGTTCCGCTCGCAATGACAGCCAACCTCACACCGCCTGCCTCTCTCCTCTATTCCTTCAACTGCGCGCGGATGGCGTCGATGAGCCTTCGGATGCGCTCATTCTCCATCTTCATGCTCACCCGGTTGACGACCATCCTGGCACTGATATCGGCAATGGTGTCCAGGACCACAAGACCATTTTCCTTCAGGGTCCTTCCGGTCTCCACCAGGTCCACGATAACCTCCGAAAGGCCCACCAGCGGGGCCAGCTCCACCGAACCGCTGAGCTTGATGATTTCAACAGACTCCCTGCGCTTATGCCGGAAATAGTTCCGGGCGATTTCAGGATACTTGGTCGCCACGCGGGTGATGGTGATGCTGTCCATCTTTCCTTCCAGTTCCCTGGGTCCGGCAACACACATCCTGCATTTGGCAAAGCCCAGGTTGAGCACCTCATACAGGTCACGCCCCTCTTCCAGCAGGGTATCCTTGCCCACAATGCCGATATCCGCCGCCCCGTATTCCACATAGACCGGGACATCGGCCGGCTTTGCCAGGAAGAAGCGCACCTTGTTCTTCTCATCGGAAAGGATCAGCTTCCTGGAGTTCTCCTTCAGCTCAGAGCAATCCAGTCCGGCACTTTCCAGCAGATCGATGGACAATTCGGTCAGCCGTCCCTTGGACAGCGCGATGGTGATATATCTCATAGATCCGTGCTCCTTTCAAACGTTTCAAAATTGCCATCGGCACGGAACAGGAGAACCTTTTCAAGCCCCTTGGCCCTGGCATATTTCAGGCAGGCTTCGAGGCCGCCCATACCGATGTCCAGCTCGGCGATCCCGCCTTCCGCAACAACCTTTTCGCAATAGGCATCGGCATATTTGCGGGCACCCTCCTCGTAAGTAATCAGGATACCCTGACAATCGCCGTTTTCTATGCGGCCCTGTCGTTCCAGTGCCATCATGATCATGTTGATCCCCATGGAAAAACCGGTGGCAGGACAATCCTTGCCAAACTTTGAAACCAGGCCGTCATACCGGCCTCCGCTCAGGATGGGGAATCCCACCCCATAGGTATAGCCTCTGAATACGATGCCTGTGTAGTAGTTCAGGCTCTGGACCATGCCCAGGTCGATGGACACATACCGGCCCATGCCCCTGTCCTCGAGGATGTCCAGCACCTTCTGCAGGTAGTCAAGGGCCGCCGAAGCCTTTTCACCAATCGGGTCCCTGCTGATCCCCGCCAGGATATCCTTGTTGCCGAACAAGCGGGGGAGATCCAGGATGAGCGCTTTCAGGTCGTCGCTGACTTCATGCCGGTTCATGACCTGTTCCACCGCCACAAAGTCCTTCCTGTCGATGAGTTCCCGTACCTCTTCCACCTCGTCGGGGGACAGTCCGGATTTTTCCATGATGCCCTTGAAGAAATCCACCTGGCCGATATCGATCTGGAAATCTTCCAGGCCGCAGGCCTTAACGGCCTTGACCGCCATGGAGATAACCTCCGCATCGGCCTCCGGCGAATGGATGCCCAGGATCTCAACGCCGGCCTGGGTAAACTCGTTCTGTTTTCCCCCTCCCAGTTCGTCAAAGCAGAAAGTATTGCCTATGTAGCAGCATTTGAGCGGGAGGGATTCCTCCCTGACCCTGGTTGCCACAACCCTGGCAATGGGAATGGTCAAATCGGGACGCAGGACCAGGAGCCGGCCTTTCCCGTCGCAGAACTTATACATGCTTTCCTGCCGGATAAGCCCGATCTCCCCGCCAAAGGCATCATAGAACTCAATGGTGGGTGTTTCCATCTCAATAAAGCCATAGCTGGTGAAAAGCCTTCTCAATCCGGCTTCCAGCTTTCTTTTGATCCGGCACTGTTCAAACAGGATATCCTGTACGCCTTCCGGCGTATAGATGCTCCACCGCTTCATGGCGCATAACCCCTTTAATACTTCATCTCTTTAAAGTGATACATCATTGATGTATTCATTATACTGACCTGCAGGACCTGCGTCAAGTTTTTTCTCAAAATGAATTTGTGCATAGGATGAAATGTCAGGTTATAATAGGAATGACGACCGGGCCGTATGGGCGCAGGGCGATCGGGCCGGCAGCCAAAGGTTCGGTTTTCAAAAGGCTCATACGGCTAAACAGGCGACAGACAGGTAAGAATACCATGCTGAGGATACATTATTACAGATATGATCAGGATTATACAGGCTGGGACATATGGCTGTGGGAAATGGGTCATGAAGGCTCTCTTTACAGCTTCAAGTACCAGGAAAGGCTGAATCAGGAGCCCGGCAAGATTGCGATGGTGGCCGAGATCGACGTTTCTTCCTTCAAAAGCGATCGGGCCGGTATCATTCTGCGCCGTGGCGGCTGGCATGAGAGGGATCTCCATATCGACCGGTACTTCCATATCAGCGAGGAGGCCCGGACGGGCACGGCGGATATCTATGTGGTGCAGGACACCATCGAAATCATGTATTCCGAGGAAGATCTCTGCCTGACACCGGGCTTTGAAACAGCCGTGTTCCAGAACTTCAGGGAGATCTATGTGAAGCTTCAGGCCCCGGCCACGGCCCCGTTAAGCCAGGAACCCTTCAAGGTGCTTGAGAACGGCCTTGAGGTGCCCATCCGGCATGTGACCCAAATCCGGGGCGCCCGCGAGTTTGTCATTTCCCTTGAGGAGGACATGGTCCTGGGCAGCTCCTACATGGTGGTCAAGCCGGGGTTCCGCATCGGTGCGGTAGCCTACGGGATGCTCTACGACACCCAGGAATTCGAGGAGAAGTTCACCTATACCGGGGACGATCTGGGGGCAACCTGGACGCCTGAGGCCACCATCTTCCGGGTCTGGTCTCCCATCGCAACGGCCGTTTATGTCAACATCTTCGAGAAGGGTTCGGGCCCGAACCTGCAGACCGTGGAGCCCATGGTGCGCGACCTGCAGGGCACCTGGGTCGCCAGGATCCCCGGGGATCTTTCCGGTAAATACTATACATATACGGTAATCGTCATGGGCATGACCCTCGAAGCGGCAGACCCCTATGCCCGTTCATCGGGCGTCAACGGGCGTCGCAGCATGATCCTGGACCTGAGCAAAACCAATCCGCCGGGCTGGGATAAGGTGAAGCATGTCACGCTGAAAAACCCAACCGACGCGGTGCTCTACGAGGTGCATATCCGCGATGCTACCATCCATGAGAGCTCGGGCATAAAGATGCGGGGCAAGTTCCTGGGCCTTGCCGAAACCGGAACCAAATCGCCGGAGGGTGAACTGACCGGTCTCTCCCATTTTGCGGAGCTTGGGATCACCCATGTCCATCTCATGCCCATCTTTGATTTCTTCACCGTTGACGAGACCAGGCTGGATGAGCCCCAGTACAACTGGGGTTACGATCCGGTCAATTACAATGTCCCCGACGGTTCTTATTCCACGAACCCGGAGGACGGCGCCGTCAGGGTCCGGGAACTGAAGCAGATGATCCTGGCCCTGAAGAACGCCGGCATTGGCGTGGTCATGGACGTGGTCTACAACCATACCTACAAGACTGCCGAGTCGGATTTCAACAAGATCATGCCGGGCTATTACTATCGCACCGACCGGCACAACCGGTATTCCAATGGCTCGGGGTGCGGCAACGAGACCGCTTCCGAAAGGTCCATGGTCAGAAAATTCATTGTGGATTCGGTGAAATACTGGGCCCGGGAATACAAGATAGACGGGTTCCGCTTCGATCTGATGGGGCTGCACGATGTTGAAACCATGAACCTGGTTCGCAGGGAACTGGATACCATCAACCCGTCCATTCTCATATACGGCGAGGGCTGGACCGGCGGCCCGTCCCTGCTGGAAGGTTCCCTGGCCGCCACCAAAACCAACGCCCCCAAACTGGATCGGATCGGCTTTTTCAATGATAACACCCGGGACGGCATCAAGGGGGACAATTTCCACCATCATCAGACCGGGTTCATCACGGGAAACTATTACATGAAGGAAAGCGTCAAGTTCGGCATCGCCGGGGCGGTATTCCATCACGGCATCGATTATTCCCGCATCATTTACAACAGCTTTGCCTGGGCGGGCCATGCCTGGCACTGTGTCAACTATGCGGCTTCCCACGACAACCTGACCCTGTACGACAAGCTGCGCGCCAGCAGGCCGGATCTGGACGACAATGAGTACATGAAGCTGGTCAACCTGGTAGGCGCCATTGTGCTCACGGCCCAGGGCATCCCGTTCCTCATGCTGGGCATCGACATGATGCGCTCCAAAAACGGGGAACACAATTCATACAATCTGCCCGATGCCATCAACCAGATCGACTGGAGCAACAAATCAAAATATCGCCCGGTTTTCGCATACTACCAGGGACTGATTCGCCTGCGCAGGAGCCATCCCGCTTTCAGGATGGTCCTGGCGGATGACATCAGAAGGCACCTGCATTTTCTGCCGTCCAGGGAGAGCAGCATCGTCTTCATCCTGAACCACCACGCCAACGGGGATCCCTGGGAAACCATCCTGGTGGCCATCAACGCGGGAACCGAACCTGAAACCATCGTCCTTCCCCTTCCGGGGCCCTGGCACGTGGTGGCCGATGCAAACCGGGCCGGCACGGACATCCTGTATACGGTCCGGGATCCTTCCGTCACAGTGCCGCCCAGAGCCGCCATGATCCTTTTCCATGACGATGCCGGCGCTGTCTGACAACATCTATTGCCCGATGCCGACACGCATTCATACCGGCAGCGGTGGGGCTGTCCAAATTTGATGTGGCATGGCCCATTCCGACGTGTTAAGATAGAATCAAACGCGAAAAGACACCATTGGGAAAGGTATGATGCACATGAGCAAACCAAATAACCTGATCCTCTATATTACATCTTTTCTGTCCGGCATGACGGTCATGGCCGTCGAGCTGGCCTGCTCCAGGCTGCTTGCGCCCTATTTCAGTTCCTCGCAGATCGTCTGGACAGTCATCATCGGTCTCATCATGATCTCCATGAGCATAGGCAACATGCTGGGAGGAAGGCTTGCGGACAAGCATAAAAGCCTTGGACGGCTGTATTTCTACATCTGGATAGCCTCCCTCTGGATTGCCGCCATTCCTTTTGTGGGCAAATACCTGATATCGGGGATCATAGGACTTCTGTTGCTCTTTGTTCCCGGCGGCCAGTTTGTGGTAGCAGGTTCCGCCCTTTCCTGCCTGGTCATTTTCGCTTTTCCCATGGCCCTGTTGGGCATGGTGTCCCCCTACCTTGTCAGGTTGGGCATACACGATATGGAAAGCAGCGGCAAGACCGCCGGCAAGATCTATGCCATGGGCACCATCGGAAGCATTATTGGCACCTTCATCCCCACCTTTGTCACCATTCCCACCATCGGAACCGGCAAAACCTTCTTCCTGTTCGCTTTCCTTTTGAACGTGGTCTGCGTTCTCTACTTCATATTCCGCAGGGAGCGCCGGATTAAAAACATTGTGACAACCATCCTGCTTCTGGCTTTTCTCCTGATGCCCTTCCAGGATTCCTTCGCGTATTGGAAGACCAATATCATCTATGAGGGCGAATCCCTCTACAATTACCTCCAGGTTTCCGAAACCGAGGATTCGGTCATCCTTTCCACCAACGTGGCTTTCGGCGTCCAGTCCATCTACAAGAAGGACGGCTCCCTGTCCGGCTATTACTATGAATACGCCCTGATGGCTCCCTTCTTTATGGAGGAGGCCTCTTTTAACAAGGACCTGGACGTGCTGGTGCTGGGCCTGGGAACCGGCACCTACTCCAAGCAGCTCAAGAAGTATTTCCCCAATTCATCCTGCGATGCGGTGGAGATCGATGAAAAAATCGCCCGGCTCGCCGGCGAATATTTTGAACTTAAACCGGATGAGGCCACCATCTATATCAACGATGGCAGAAGCTTTCTGGACACCGGGAATGCCGGGCTTTACGATATCATCCTGGCGGATGCCTACCAGGACATCACCGTACCCTTTCATATGTCCACGGAGGAGTTTTTCCGGAAAGTGAAGGAGCACCTGAAACCCGGCGGTATCCTCATCGTCAACATCAACATGAAATCCGGCGATTTTACGGGTGTGCCCGAATACCTGGCCGGAACGGTAAAGAACTGCTTTAAAAGCGTTTACCGCGTGGATCTCATCAATGTGACCAACTCGGTACTTTTTGTCAGCGATCTTGACAACATGCCGGAAAACTATGCGCGGAACACCCAGACCGCTATCGCGGAGGATCACGATCTCTATGCCATCTCCAGGTATGTGGGCAACAATATCAGGGAAGTTGAGGCATCCGACCTGATCCTCACCGATGATCTGGCGCCGGTGGAAGTCCTGGGACAGAAATCCCTCAACCGGCTTGTTGAGCAGGAACTGGAATACTACCGTTCCTATATGAAAGGCAAGGGTCTGAAAGATATCCTGGAAATGCTTGAATGATGTGATGAGGGGGTCTGACGGATTATGAAAAAAAATCGGCTTGGCCATACCGATCTCCATGTGACGGAGCTCTGTTTCGGCGCGCTTCCTTTTGGCCCGCTCCAGAAGAACATCCCGGTGGAGGAATGCACCGAAATCCTTTCAGAGGCATTGAGGGCAGGCATCAACTTCATTGATACCGCCCAGATGTACCAGACCTACGAACCCATCCGCCGGGCCATGAAGGCAACCGGCATCCGGCCGATCATCGCCACCAAGTCCACAGCGGCCAGTTACGAAGCGATGCAGAAAGCCGTGGAGGAAGCCCGCACACAGCTCGATGTGGACACCATTGACATCTTCCTGGTCCATGCCGCCAGAATCGACGAATCGGTCTTCACCCAGCGGGCAGATGCGATCAGATGCCTGCTGGACATGAAGGAAAAAGGCGTCATCCGGGCGGTGGGCATCAGCACCCATTCGGTCAGGGCCGTCCACGCGGCTGCCGTAAACAGGAATATGGACGTGATCTTTCCCATCCTCAACTTCAACGGCATCGGCATTCTGCACGGGACCAGGGAAGAGATGGAGGACGCCATCTCCGCCTGCATTGCCAACGGCAAGGGCGTGTACCTCATGAAGGCCCTGGGCGGCGGAACGCTCATAGACCAATATGATCAGGCCATGTCCTACGTGCGGAGCATCCCGGGGATCGCCTCGGTGGCCATGGGCATGGTGAGCCGTGAGGAACTTACATACAATATCCGGTATTTCAATGGTGAACTGAACGACACGGATGTTCGTCCCGCGGCACAGAACAAAAAGCGATTCATCGTGGTGAAAGTCCTGTGCAACAACTGCGGAAATTGCCGGACAACCTGTCCCAACGAGGTCATAGAGGAGGAAGGCGGGGTTTCGGTCATCCGGGAAGACAAGTGCCTGACCTGCGGTTATTGCGTCAGCTCGTGCAACCAGTTTGCCATACGGATGGTCTAGGCAGACTCGTCAGCCGATAAACAGGGGAACTCCGGCCCCGGCCACTTCAGCGCTTTCTGGAACCCGGGCATTTCTGCTGTTACGGTAGCTGATGATGGAGGCCGCCAGGGTAATGAGCGACCCTATGGCAAATATCAGGGAGGCATACACTCCCAGAAGTTCCGGACTGATTTCTCTATCCCTTGTCATGATGGCATACCCACATCCACTGGACCTGGTTCATTCTATTCATCCGCTCATCATTCCGTTCATGGTTGGCCCAGGTGCGGGCATATCATCTGTGAATGCGTCCAAAGGGAGTCCAGGCCGGATTTCTTCCGAAAATCCGGCCTGCTCTCATCATGGATCCCTTGAGAAGCTATTCTATATGACGGCAGAGATTTCTGCAGCCCTATAGACTATTTGGTAATATCGAACCTGTCATGGACCACGTTTTTCCCGTTATCCACATGGTATGAAGTGACCGAAATCTTGTCCTTCTGCACCTTCAGCACGGTGAATACAGGCTTGTTGTCGTCAAACAGCACCTGCGTCCAGGGTCGGTTTTCAGCATCGTAGTATTTGCTTGCCGAGCTTCCCCCGGTGATATAGGTGGTACCTTTGCCGGGAGCGGTTTTTACGCCATTCTTCATGGTGGTGCGCAGATACAGGTGATCGTGACCGTTGAGCACCAGATCGATGCCCAGTTTATCCATGACCGGCGCAATGGCATTCCTGAGCTCGGACTCGTTATAGAATCCCGCATACAATCCTCTGTGCATCACGACGATCTTCCACTTCTTATTGGATGAAGCCGCCTTTTTCTGCATCCACTCCAGCTGGGGCTGGATGCTGGCCTGCGTGTTCAGAACCATGAACAGGGCATCGTCGGTCTCAAAGGAATAAGCGGTTTCCGCATATCCCGAAGGTCCGTTCTCCGGTAAGGCCAGGTAGGCACGGTAATTGATCAGATCGGTATCGTCATAGGTCTCATGGTTGCCCGGAACCGCCATCATGGGCAGCCTGGACAACACGTTGAATGAATAACCGAAGAACATATCCCATTGGGACTTGTTCCCGCCCCTGTCCACCATGTCACCGCCCAGGATGACAAAGGCAGGATTCTCGGCAACCGCGTAGGCCCGCTGCAGGACATTGCCGAAGAGCGAATAGCCTGCCGCGTTATAGGCCTGCGGATCGGTCAGGAACAGGAAGGAATAGGTTTTGCCGGTATTGGGCCAAACCAGTTCATAGGTTTCGCTGGCCCGTCCGGCGCTGTCCCTGAAGCGGTATACATAAGCCACGCCGGGCTTCAGGCCCTTTACGCTCACCGTATGGGAACGGACCGTAACCAGCCGCCCGCCGTCAAGGATATAGCCTTCGCTGTCTTGCCCATTGAATGCGGACGCGTTCTGGAAGGTTCCGGTAAACTTGCTCTTCTCAACAATCTGAATGACGGTGCCTGTCTGATCAGGCGGCGTCAGGTAATGGAACTTCAGGGCCGACGGGCTGTCGTCAAAGGCGATGCTCAGCTTCTGGATCTCCAGACCGGAAGCCGGCTCGCTGACCGTGAAGCGATAGATGTTGCTCAACAGACCGTCCTTGACAGCCTGGAGGGAAACCACGCTGCCCGGCGCCATATCGGTAAACACATCGGAACGGGCAAGGCCGTTCTTATCGGTCGTCAGGATATGGAATTCCATCATCCCGTTATAGTAGATGCGGGCATTCTCCACCGGGTTGCCCTCTTTGTCGGTGACCCGGATCTCGGTCATGCTCCCCCTGGAGAAGCCGTCCACCTTCAGAATCAGGTCGTAATCCTGCTGTTGGACTGCAGGGGAAAGGCTGAAGGTGGAACCGCCCTTGTTCTGGCCCACAATCATGGCGCCAAGCACCAGGGTGAGATCGGGGTCCGCAGCGGTATATTCCTTGGGCCTCATGCGGATGGTAACCGCCTTAAGCTCAGGTTCCCTGGTGGCCGCATTCAGGTTCTCGACTTCGATGATGATCCTGCCGTTCTCCGTATCCACAACGTTGTGGACAACCTTGCCGTTCTTCATCCAGTCTTCAAGCTCGGCCTGGATTCCCGGCGTTTTGGTGTCGGCATCCACTATCTCCACACTATCCTTGTCATAGGCAAAACTGAGGTACAGCTTCTTCAGGGTGTTGGGATTTTTGATGCTGACGGTGTAATCATAAGCTCCCACAACCGTATCGCTTTCGCCGACTGTCGCAACAGCCTCGGGAGCGCCGGTGCTGACCCTGAAGGTAACCGCCTTGGATCCGTTGTTGCCAAACTTGTCGGTAAACCTCAGCTTAGCCACATGGAGTCCGTCGGCAAGCGGAACGTTTGCGCCAAGCTGGGCCTCCACCTGGTATCCCTGCGGGATCTCAGTTATTTTCACATCATTCACCCTTCCGTTGTCCAGGAAGAGCTGAATGCTGTTCTTGTCAATGGCGTTGTTATCGGTAATCTGGGCCTTGAACTCCACTTTTCCGGCCTGGAAAACAGCCTGGTCCGCAGGAGCCTGAATGGTTCCGGAGGGCGGCACCAGATCGTCGCTCTTGGCTCCGTAGATGGCACGGATCTGATCGATATAGATGGTGCCTTTGGTGCGCATATCATCGCGGGAACACATGAGTCGGACAGGCAGTTCCAGGGTAAACGGGCCTTCCCTGCCTGCGGGGATGGCAGCCTCGACATACTTCCAACCCGTCCAGTCAATACCTCCGGTTCCGGTGTCCGGCCTGTATTCGGAGGTCAGGTTGATGTCAAAGGTCTCTCCCTTGCCGTCCCTGAGCCTTGCACGAAGCCAGTTCTTGCTGTTGTCGCCATATACCCACATGCCGATGGCCGTCGGGGTCTTGTCAAGCACGATGGTGGCACTGGTACCGTCGGGTCCAAGCGGATAGGCATAGACACCCGCCGTACCTTTTTCCACTCCGGCAGCCAGGGTCATGTCATAGTCGAGCCGCAGCACCTTGCTGCCAAATGCCGCCAGGTCGGGATCTTCCACGATCCGGGCCCTGTGGGAGGCAACGCGCACGCCTGTTGTACCCCACGCCGTTCCGTTCTCGAAGCCTTCCAGCACCACGGGAGGCTGGGCGATGTATACGGTAATGCTTGCCGTCTGCTTGCCCAGGGTCACTTGAATGGTTCCCTGACCCTCTGCATTGCTGGCGGCCGTGAATACGCCATCCTTCGTAATGGAGCCCACATTGCCCTCAACCTTCCACTGGGCCAGCCGGCTGTTGGCTGCCACCGGGACAGTATCCAGCTGGGCCATCAGGGTGATTTTCTGGGACGTGCCGGGCAGGATGTTAAAACTGTAGGCGCTGGGCCTGATGCCCGTTATCTGGCTGGGCGACAGCACCACAATGGTAGCACTGCCCACGGCATCCCCGTATCGTGCCATTATCTGATAGGTTCCGGGGGTATCGGGCGCCGTATACTCCCCGTTCTGGATTTTTCCGCCTTTAGCCTGCCATTCGACTTCTCCGGGAATGGCTGCAGGGAAGAAGTACTCGTCCGTTCCCTTAACCGAGAGGTTAAGTGTTGAACCCGGCAGCATGAATGTCTTGCCCGGGTAGATATGTAAGCGTTTGAGCTGCTGCGACGGGCTGGCCTCTCCGTTGCCTATCCGGATCGCCTGTTTGGATACCAGAAGGAGGGCATTGGAATTGGCCCGCTCGCTGCCGTCAGATGGACTGTTGAGGACCTTGGGGGAAGTATCACCGGGCATGCGCGCGGCAATGGTGGAAGAACCGCCGCCGTCAAGGGAAATGGCGTTTATGCAGCCCTGATCCTGCAGGAATTTGGCCGCATCCATGCTGGAGATACCGACGCTGTGCCCGTTCTTCCTGCCGTCCACCTGCAGGAGGACGACCTCGCCGTTGGCCTTCACACCGATAGCCGTGTAGGGGTTCACATCGCTGGTGGGAATACCGTCCGGGATCTGGCCGTCCTTCAGAAGGATTTTCTCGCCACCGATGGCCTGCTGGACATCGGTCCATTGATCCTCGGGATCCCTGAAAGAAAAAGCGATGGCATCGCCCACATTAAGCTGGCTCAGCGCATACTCGCCATTCTTGCCGTGCCGGGCGGACAGGACCACCTGGTCTTTTCCGATGGGCGTGGCCATGGCGTTGGCATTGACCGCTGAAACCGTACCGATCAGCATGTTGCCCAGGGCCGGTGTACCCGTGCTGATATCGACAACGACCTCCAGGCTGGGCACGCTGCTTCCGGTTGTCTGCCCGAAATCCGAAGTATACATGTAAGGCCCCCAGTCGCCCTGGGCCTTGTTGAAATTGGCAATGGCAAATTCCTGGCCGTCACTCAGTACGGCCTTGATCTCAAGGGAAGGAAAACCGATGACGACAGAGCCGTCCTTTTTAAAGCCAATAGCGCCCCATTTGGAGGCGTTGTTGCTTATCAGCCTGCCGTCCTTAATCATCAGCCCTATGGGCACGCCGTTGCTCAGGTTATAGAAATCGCCGTTGATGCCGCCGATCACGGTATAACCCTGCGCCTCGGCCTCCGCAATCATTCTGGACAGGGTTGCCCGACCACCGACCGTATTCCCGAAAAAGGTCAGCGCCTGGGCATCAGAGGTTTTGGGGTTGAATGAGATGGTGTATCCCCGTTTAGGCGTTCCTGAAGGCGTCTTGCCCACCCAGGTATCCAGAAACACGCCCTGGGCGATTTCCCTTCTCTCATTGAGCACCATCGTGCCCATACCGTTACCGATGGTATAGGCATACAGACTTTCGGTAAACGGGAAAACCAGGCAAATGCAGATCAGAAAGGATAATACAGCCTTTGTAACCCTCTGCTTGCTTTTTCTCATGTACTAACCCCCCGATAAACAGGTAAGATGATAATGTTGGTAACCGGTTATGAAAAGTTTAGCACATTCTCCCCCCAGAGGATAGGTTATTTATGTTAACAGTCTGTTTCCTTTCTGTTACAGGCGCACCGGCCCCGGTATTCCGGATGAGCCCATAAAGACCGGCCTGCCGCCGGACGCTTCTTCCCAGGGGGGCTGTCCCCTCCCCCGCATAGGCCGGCAGCATTACCGTAAAGAGAAGAATTCTGCCATTATCAACTTGTGAGTAGCCGGAATGAATTCCAGGGTGATAAAATATAGGTAGTCGTGTCGGGAATCTGTAACACGGGCTAGAGAGAATAAGATTTGAAAGGATGATGATAGTGTATTGTCCAAATTGCGGCAAAGAGCTAGTGCAGAATGCCAGGTTCTGTGATGCCTGCGGTTCCCCGGTGGCATCAGACCAGGCTGCTCCGGCAACCGGCAGCACCAGTGAGCAGGCAGCTCCGGTAACGCCCAACATTTACGCAGATTATCCTCAAACCGTTTCCGAACCTCCAAAGCCACGCAAGAAAGGACTTTTCCTCAAGATTACGGCTATCGTTCTGGCCGCAGTGGTTTTGCTTGCAGGCGTGACGGTTCTTGGCTACCATACCTTCCTGCCAGCCAAAATGACTTTGCAGTATGCCCAGTCCAATACCCTGAAAAAGACCTGGAATTATATTGAACAGTCACTGGACCGAAGCGAGAAAGAAAGGGATTATTTGCTGAATACACCCGTCAAAGCCGACACGAAGATCAACTTCAAACTGGATCCTGGTCTTCTGACAGCACTCGGGCTGGATGAGAAAATGGCAGACCTTGTGGGCGGATACATCAGCAATGTTACCATTCAGGCCATATCGGAAGCCGATATCCCCAACAAGAAACAGAACTTCACCCTCAGCCTGAACTATCTGAACAACCCCCTCATCTCCCTGAACGGCTTTTTCGACAACGACAGGATGGGTGTTGCCCTGCCCGAACTCAGCCAGAAAGGTATTGTCGGCAGGTTACAGGATCTTTCCAGGCTGGCGGAACTCTATCCTTATTCGTTTGACACCTCAACACTGGAGCCCCTGGCAGGCATCAATCCCTGGCTTGCTTATGATCTGCGCCAGGAACTGAAGATCGACCGCAAGGATCTCAAGAAGCTGCTGGATACATACGGCATGTTCCTTGTCAACGCCACAAGCGGCGGCGATATGTCCATCAGGAGGGGTAAAACCACCGAGCTCTTCGGAGAAGAGATCCGCTGCCAGGAAGTCACCATCACCCTGGATCAGAAGGCACAACTGGAATTGGTAAAATCCCTGCTGGACACCATGGCGGAAGACGAAGCCCTGTATAATGCCGTTTTTGGCAAGGTTTCAAAGCTCCTTGAAATCCTATCCGCCGGCAACCCGGCACTGGCAGAAAATCTGCCGGGTATGGATATGAAAATGATCCTGGGCAAATCCCAGATACGCACGCTCCTGAATACCGCCAAGCGTTCTCTCAGCAAGGACATGTTCCCCGAGGAAGCCATCATCAGGATTTATATCCGGGGATACGATGTGGTGAAGTATGAGCTTGAGATCCCGCAGACCTCAACCGATGAGGAGATCCTGATCACCTTTGAAAATGTGATTGATGGTGATGATTTGAGGATGCGGCTGAGTTTTGAGGGCGATTCCGGCTATGAGCGCGTAGCCATGTATCTGGATATCGATCAGAAATATGACAAGGCAAGCGATACCTCGGATCTCGCCGTAACATTCGATGTGAAGCTGGACGACGGTGATGACGGCATCTTCAGGATAGTCTATAAATCCAACGAGGATCCCGAAGGCTCCAACAAGATCAAGCGCCTGATCGATGCTTCCGTTGATTTTGAGCTGCCTTACAATGACGGCATCAGCCTGACGATTTCGGCCGATACCACCGAGACCAGGAACAAGAACGGCTTCCCCGTCATTATTGAAGGAACCATTGATTTGTCCATGGGCGGACAGCTGTCTCCTTCATCGGAGCGCACCAACATCACCCTGGGCCTTGAAAGCTATATCCAATATGATATCAATGTAAAAACACCCGACTGGGTGGCCAATGCCATCGACCTGGGCACAGCCACCAGGGAGGACCTGGAAGCCTACATCGAGGAGATTGCCGAAACCCTCGGCAATATCATAAGCATGGCCCAGTACCTGTTCTGAAGCCAAGCGCCTTAAGCCTCTCAGGCTTATAGAAAAGCCGGCATCCAGGCACGGATGCCGGCTTTATTGCTGTCACAAGGACCTGCCCGATCTAGCTTGCACTGTCTTTCCGGCCAAGCCGGAGCAGAAGGTAGGAAACGGTCAGCAAAATCAACGACGCCGCCAGGAACACCCTGATGGCGGGCATGGCATAATTCCATTCATCGGGGTTTGCATAGAGCGCTGTAATGGCTGACAAAGCCCATCCCTGGGGGGTCAGGCGCGTGATGGGCACCAGTTCCCTGGGTATTCCCGCAAGGTTCCAGAGACATCCCCCCATCAGGCCGGTGATGATGGAAAAGACCGGGGCCACAGCCTGGAGCTGGGCAGCGGTTCTGAAAAGGGAAGCCAAAAGCATGCTGACGGAAGCGGCACAAAGGATGTATGCCATCATGACCAGCCAGGAACTGAATCCGGTCAGCATGGTGATATCAAAGACGATTTGCTGGATGACCACAAAAAGAAGGGTTTGAAAAAATCCGAGCACAAACAGGGCCAGCGTGTTTCCCAGGTAGACCGAAAGGAGCGAACCGGGCGAAGAGAAGATGCGGTTCAAGGTACCGTTGGACCGCTCCTCGCAGACCCAGCCGCTGCCGAATATCAGGGTCAGCATGACGAACAGCACCAACACGCCGGCGGATGCCGCCGCATAGGGCGGGATGGACACATCCTCCAAAGACACCGGGCTTCCCTCTATCTCCTCATAGAGGATGGTCATGGGCGGAACCGGCTTTAAATAGCTCTCCACATGGGCCCATATCTCCTCGCGGGTTACCTTGTTTCCCACCCCGTTCTCCTCATAGCGCCTGGTGATCCAGTCATAGGCATATTCTGCGGCTCTCAGCTGCAACACTTCGGCAGCCACGATCTCCTTGATGAGCTCTGTGGAAACTGTCGTGGGTGATTTGACAAGCTCCAGAATGCCCTGGGTCTTACCGCGCAGAATGGCGGCTTCAAAGCCTTCAAGGATGAACACGCCCGCTTCGGCTTCTTCGTTTTTAAGCAGGGTATCTGCCATTTTGCGGTTTTCAACCTCGATCACCTTCAGGCCTTCCTTCTGGGAGATGCCGGAGATAAGCGCCTTTGACAGGGCGCTTCCATCCTCATCCACGACGGCCAGGGGCACATAGCCCAGTTTTTCGTCCCGCTGGGCATAACCCATGATCATGGCCAGAACGATCGGGATGATCAGCATGGCGGCGATAAACATCCTGTCCGAAAGGATGATTCGCATGCGGTTTTTAAAGACAACCAGGAATCTCATGCCAGCCGCCTCCTTTTCAGCCGGTGAACCAGAACGGCACCGGCAAAGTATAATGCCGCCAGGGCGAGCAGCGCCTTGCAGCTGGCGGAGATTCCGCCGGCATCCCCGCCGGCCAGGGCAGCCAGAAAGCCTTCAGCCGACCAGCGGTTTATGGTAAGCATGCTCAAATCCCTGCACAAGGCGGGAAGGGATGTAAGCGGATAAACGCTTCCACCGATTATGGCCATCAACAGGATGGACAGGTTGGCAATCAGGTCCGTTGAGGCCAGCGATGTGGCAAAGGATGCGATCAGCATGGAAAATGCAGCAGCCGCCACAGTGGTGCAAAGAAACACGGGAATGAACGGGCCGATTTGCATGCGGCCAATGCCTTTCGCCGAAAGTTTAAGGAAAAGGCCCACCACCAGGAACTGAGCCGTGGAGATCCCCACCGAAAGGAGCAGTTTGGCGCTGATGGACTGCCACCCGCCTGCCGGCGCAGCAATAACGCGCGTCGATATACCCAGGCTTCTTTCCTGCGCCAGCAGCTTGATACAGGGGATCGATGCGAACATGATGAAAACCGCCAGGAGGGATGCGGCATAATGCTCAATCGCGCTGACCCCGTATGCATCCAGCCTGCTTTCTGTAAAGACTTCCTTTCGGGCCAGCACGGTATTGATAAACTCTTCATTGGCACTGACCAGATCCTGGTAGATCTGATCCGGATCAATGCCTGCCCTCTGTTCGTAGTCCCTGATGGCATAGAGCTCGGCAAGGCCGGCTGAAACCGCTGCTGAGCCCACCACGGCCACGTTCTTAATCAGCTGTGACTCCAGGTGCAGCAGGCTATTTCCGATAACCTTCCCCTGCTCGGGCTCCCAGCGGTCCACGCTGGCAGTGATGTTTTCAGGGATGACGATGGCCGCGGCCACCTCATTTCTTCGTATCATTTCTCTGGCTTCTTCTTCGTCTGTTTTGTAGATATTATCGAGAATCTCCAGCTTCTTCAGTTGTGCGGCCAAAACGCCGGTCCACACGGAATTCTCCTTGTCCACAACGGCAATGCTGAAGGGTTCCACAAAGACCGTTTTGTCCAACAGGGGGCCAAGTGCTTTTGCAAAAATGCTGATCACCAGGACGGGCATGAGCAAAAGCAGCAATAATGCTTTTACGTCCCGCAGGACGATTCTGACATCGTTCTTGAGTATGGACAGAAAAGCCTTCATCGCATCTCCTCCAGATTCAGCATGAGCGCTTCAAGGCTTTCTTTGCCGGTCTTCTCCAGGATGGATTCCAGATTTCCTGTATGGAGCAGAACCCCCTTGTTCAGGATGGCCAGCCGATCGCACAGAAGCTCCAGTTCGTCGATATAGTGGCTGGTAATGATAATGGTGCAGCCATTCGCTTTCAGACTCCTGATCATATCCGCAACCGTGGTTCTGGAAAGGATATCCACGCCTGCCGTCGGTTCATCCATGATCAGAATGTCGGGCTTATGAAGCAGCGATGCGGCTATGTTCAGCCTGCGCTTCATGCCGCCTGAAAAGGTTGCCACCTTGTCCCCGGCCCTGTCCCCGAGCCTCAGGTATTCCAAAACCGCCCGGATCCGCTGGTTCTTTTGCTGCCCTTTGAGCCCGTAAATGCCGGCCCATAAATCCAGGTTTTCATATGCCGACAGCATGGGATACAGGGCTATCTCCTGGGGAACATACCCAATCCGACTGCGTATTTTCCCCGGCATCTTGACGATGCTCTTGCCCTCCACCAGGATATCTCCTGAATCAGGCCTGTTGATAGTGGCAAGAAGGGATATGAAGGTGGACTTGCCGGCCCCGTTGGGACCTATCAGGCCAAACACCTCTCCCTTGTTGATTTCAATGCTTACACGATCCAGGGCGACCCTTTTGCGGTATCTTTTTGTTACTTCCCTGACTGAGATAAAGGAATTGGTATTCATTGTTCCTCCAAAGCATCGGTTGGTTGCTACGGGCAACTATTTGCCATAATGCCATTCTACACCATATGCGCTGCCATTACCAAACAGAAATTTTCCCTCGTTCCCTGGCTTATGCGACAAAAAAAAACGGCTTTTCAGCCGTTTTACTATAAAACATTATGTTAACATTTATTTCTTCTTGGATGCCGCTACCTTTTCCTTCAGTTCCTTGCCTGCTTTAAAGACAGGAGCCTTAGAGGCAGGAATGTCGATCTTGACCTTGGTGCGGGGGTTAACGCCTGTGCGGGCTTTGCGCTCCCTTACATCGAAGGTACCAAAGCCAACGAGGGTAACCTTCTCACCCTTGGCCAGAGATGCGCTAATGCTCTCGATGATAGCATCCAGCGCTGCGCCTGCATCCTTCTTGGTCATCTCTGCCTTCTTAGCGATTGCATCGATAAGATCCGCTTTGTTCATCCTTGTCTCTCCTTTCGGAAAATATCCTGGCATCCTCTGCCAATCTGTTTTATACCCATATTATTTCATAAAGCAACATAAAAAGCCATCGTTTTTTGCAATTTTTATTAAAATTTTTTATTTTTTTGGCTTATTTCAGCCATATTTTTACATTATCTGTAAAATAAATTCTTTATTATGTAAAATTTTCTTGTTTATTACACGACCTGTTCAACCGGAGTCCGTAAGCAGCCTCCCGATTGTGATTATATCACTACAGACCGGACGGGCTATCGGTTAAAATCAGGTATAACCACCCCAAGAATAATTTCGAAAAGGTGTGCGCATTTTATGAGATATCTTTTGGGTACAGTTGCAGCCATCATCATCCTGGCTTCAGCTTGGTTGGCCTGGAAAGGGGGCCTGCTCATGGGTGGCACCAAGGTGTCAAATGATGTTATCGAGATGGTCAGAAGCAATCAGGATATCATCATGGTTGACGTCAGAACGCCGGAGGAATACCGGGAAAAACGGATTCCCGGCAGCATCCTGCTTCCGGACTATGAAATCAGGGGCAGGGCGGCCGAAGTGATTCCGGACAGAAACGCCAGAATCGTGGTCTATTGCAGGAGCGGTCGAAGAAGCGCGGAGGCCGCAAAAGTCCTTAAGGATATGGGTTATCAAAACGTTTACGACCTGGGCGGTATCATCGACTGGCCCTATGAGACCATCAGCGGTGAATGAATGACCAGGTGTCATTGCGAGCGACACGTCAGTGGCGCGCGGTAATCTTTCAGCCGAGTCGTGTTGGCTGCCGCCTCTCGTAATGACATATATACCGGCAGGGTCCATCCCCAAGTGTCTGTCATTGCGAGCGACACGTCAGTGGCGCGCGGCAATCTTTTTCTACCTCACGGCTGGCTGCAGAAGTCACTGAGATTGCTTCGTCGCTTTGCTCCTCGCAATGACATTCGGGTCATGTCATCGCAAGCGGAACGCAGTGGAGCACAGCAATCTCGCAACATTTGGCTCATCTTCAGTTGAGGAAAATTAAACCCCTTATTGACAGCCCCTCGCTTCTCTAGTAGAATAGAAAAGCGGGTTTTAGCGTACATGCTAAGAGATTTCTCAAAAACCGCACAAATATATATCCGGCTCCGGCATGGCGGAGCGGACAATAGACCTGGAGAGATGGCTGAGCTGGTCTAAGGCGCACGACTGGAAATCGTGTGTACCCCGAACAGGGTACCGAGGGTTCGAATCCCTCTCTCTCCGCCACAGAAAAGGGTTCTGGCGTTTTACCAGAACCCCTTTGTTTATTAAGTTTTTCGTATATTGTGACAAAATTGTGATTTATTTATGTACCTCCGAATATTTACAGTTTCAGGTCCGCCCCCAGCACCCCTGCGATACTTCCATCCTCGCCCGTTATCGGCACGGAAAGCGTGAGGCATGGTCTCTTTGTGATGGCAGAGATATAAATTTTTGAGCAGAACTCCTCTCCCTGGATGCTCTTCTGGAACCAATCGCGGATCTTGGCATTGGCGATCCCCGCCTCGGGTATGGAACAGATAAACCTGCCCTTCATATCGTTGCTCCAGGCTGCCTCTATGAAATCATAACTCTGTATAAATTTGGACAATTCCTCCCTGTGGCTTTCCCTGTCCATGCGTCTGATCTGCGGAAGCGCGGCCAGTTCCCTTAACAGCCTGAAGGTCTCCTGAATTTTTGCGGTATGCTCGGGACTTTCGGAAATCAAAGACTCCAGTCCCGAATTATCCTGCAATTCCAGCAGCCCTTTTGACGCATCATTCAGGCGGCTGCCCATCTCGGCAACCTCCATGATGCTCTGCGTCTGCCTGAAAACGGACTGTTTGACGCTGTCCACGCTTGCCGCGGCTTCGCCCACCAGGCTTTCCACCTCAATGACTTTGCCTATCACATCGTTGGCACTCCTGGCCTCTGCCTCGGACAGAAGAATAACCTTTTTTGCCATATCCAATAAACCATGGAAGGATTCATGGATTCTGCCAAGCTCTTTTTCAACATACATCGCGCGCCTGACGCCCTTGTCGATCTTAAACCCAATTTCTCCGACAGCCTTGTGGACACCTTCAATTTCTTCGCTTAATGCCGTTATCAGATGCTTGATCTCCTTTACCGATTTCTCACTTTCCATGGCAAGCTTTTGCACTTCTTCCGCCACGACGGCAAATCCTCGGCCATTTTCTCCCGCCCTGGCCGATTCAATCTTGGCATTCAGGGACAAAAGCCTCGTTTGCTGGGCGATATGGCTGACCGTCTCCAGTATCTTCACGATATCCTGCGAAGCGTCTGTTAACTTATCCATGTATTCGTCGGTTGTCTTAAACGTTGCTTCAATCTCACGGATAGTACCTGCAATCTCCAGTATCTCCGATTTGCTGGATTCCAGGATGGACTCCGAACTGACCCCTATGCTTTCAAGTTCATGCGTGAGATTTCTCGATTCCTCCAGCTGACCGATCATGTTCCGGACTTCCGCGACCGTTTCATGAATCTTTCCGTTGACCCTGGCATTCAAATGAGCCATCTCTTCCGTCTGGGCATAGACCTGCTGGGCAAACCCGTTGTTTTCGTCCAGGTTTATCTGAAGCTGCTCCGATACAGCCCAGATACGGTTTGATGTCACATGCAGTTCCAGCTTCAGCCTGGCCAGTTCGCCTTTCAGCTCTTCAATGGTTTGATCCTTTTTCGCATCACCTTGATAGCCGGTTTTGGGAAGAATCAAGCCTGCCGCAAAGCCCACCGCAAGGAAGAGCAAAACGTTGAACAGTTTTCCCGGAAAGGGCAGCAGAATCATGACAGCACCCAGAATACAATACGCGGTAACAATCCATAAACTTTTAGTACGCACAGCTGCATCACTCCTTAACAAAAAAAGGCGCCAATACAGGATGTCCTGTATTAACGCCTTTGTTAATACGCATCGTAAGTCATTGAATTATTACAATATTTTAGTATACGACGAAGCGTGATGGCAATGTGTTTTTTACAAAATAATACATTGCAACCAACCTTCAAACGATAAATTCCTTGCATATAAAATACAATTGCATCAAGGACATGTTATAATGGTATATCATAGTATTATTGAAGTTATTCTCTTATTGCTTTGGAGGAGTTGTACCGTGAAAAAAGCATCCCGGCTGACTGTTATTTTGATAATCATGCTCTCCCTGCTTTTCACCGGTTGTTCGAGGAGCCAGGTCGACGATGATGTTGATGTTTCAGAAGAAACCGAGCTAACATAATACGCTGAAACTGGCGATGAGGGTCTCAATGGCACAACTACACCTCTGCCAATCGAATCTTCCTCAGAAAATCCAGGCCAGGATGCTTCAGAGGATGAGCCGGCTTTACCCAATGTTGAAGCCATTCGGGTGATGGCGGATACCGTAAACATCCGGAAAGAAAACTCGGTCAACAGCGAAGTCATCGCCCAGGCAAGATTCAATGACGTCTTCCAGATACTCGGCGAAAAAGTGGATTCCGACAACAGAACGTGGTACCTGGTAGAAATTGATCTCGGCCGTATGGGCTGGATTGCCGGGTGGCTTTGCGAGAAAACGGATAGTATGCCGAAGGTCTGCAAAAGCAACAAGGGGGCCTTGCTGAACCCCGCCTTTGATAAAGACTTATATGTCCGTGCGCTGCTTATGGAAGAATATAGCCGTGAGTCTTTCGAAAAAGCGTTCGGCAAAAACTATACCGAAGACGCCAGATATGTATATAAAAAGTACAGCTATCCCAACGGATTCTATTTTGAGCTCAACCAGAACAATGAACTTGTGTTTTTTGGATTTGAGGAAGGGGTATACAATCAGATTGATCCGGACTCCATCATCAGAAAAAAGTGCGATATCTTTTCAAACCCGGGCGACGAATTGCTCATATTCTATCAATACGGCCTCTATTACCGCCTGCTGATTTGTGATGCCGATACCAGGACAGTGCTTCGGGAATATGCGCTGGCCTTCTTTAACCTGTCCAAAATCGAAACCGGCGACTTCATGAATGACGGCACGACATAGCTTTATCTGCAAGGCACCAATGAGGGCTATGCCAAAAAACCTGTACAGGGTTGCTGATGATGAGTTTATCGAGGTTTTCAATATCCGCTCCTTCGACCAATACGCCAAACATATCCAGGCTTCCCTCGATGGCAATAACTTTTTCATGTCGGTCCGGATCGGTGATTATCAGAAAAGCTTTACTTCCATTCTGCCGGATAAGGTCTTCTATGGCACGAAGGATGTGGACGACAAAAGCTGGCTTCTCACAGTCGAATGCGACTGGGACCTCATCAGGAAGGGCGGCAGATGGTTCATCCAGGTATGCTGCAAGGTGAACTACCCGATGATCTATTATTATTGGGGACCTCCGGATGTAGACGTTGAGCCCAATGAAACCATGTACAACGATTTGGCACGGGTTTACGTCGACATTTCCCTGAAAGGCACCAGGACAGAGATCCGTGAAGTCCGGGCCGAGGTCAAGTATGACGATCCTGAACTACTGAAGGTTGAACCGCTGCGCTACGATGAAATCAGGCTGGTGAACGGACCCGAAGTCGAAATGTCCATGGAGCAGGCCTATCAGGCCCTGGGCGGCAATATGGAGGATTTCAGGTATGCCGAACACATGGAATATAACGGCGTGAGCCTTTTGGAGTTTTGCGGCAGCATTGTGGACATTACGGTCACAACGCCTGAGTATGAAACCCCCAGGGGACTGAGGGTCGGGGATCCCATCGAAAAGGTGGAGCGCCTGTACGGTAAACCCGATTACGGCTTTTCGGGAGACGGCTATGTCAGCTATAAATGCGTCCATCCTGAGCGCGGTTTTGTCAACTATTATCGCGGACTGATTATCCGCTATCGTGATGGCGTAGTGGAACAGTTCAGCCTGTACCAGATTATCCTGGATTGATGGATTTGGACAGCTGTCCGCAACTTCCTTGTCCTAACGCATATTCCTGGCCCCCGAAACAATATATTTCTCATGGTCGGATATTTTGGTATCCACCGTGAACCAGGGGGCCAGTATTTCTGCCATCTCATCAGGGGAAAGCATCTCCCGGGAGACATGCCGGGCACGCCCTGCATGGTGCTTATGCAGCGCTTCAAGGCTCATACTGTGAGCAATGGTCAGCCGCGCATCCGGCCTGAGCCATTGCAGAAGCCGCGCAATCAACCGCTGCGGGTCCTCAAAATGGGGAAAAGCGTTGTAAATCACGCAGCAGTCACACAACCGATGCACAGGGACGGTCTCGATATCCCCGCAGATCACCTCCAGGCGCGGATCACGATGTTTCTGGGACGCGATAAGCGCCATCTGGGGTGAAATATCCACCCCTATCACATGCCCTGCGTTTCTTGCAAGAAAGTAAGGGAACAGCACGCCCGTGCCGCAGGCAACGTCCAGAACGACCGAATGCGCCTTTACGCCTGCGCTATCCAGGATCAGGTTTATTTTTGCATCATCCGTAATCTGCCGTACATCCCACCCGGGAGCCATGTGGTCAAAAAAGGCAGCTACTTTTTCCTTCCAGGTGTCGCCTGAATCGTTTAAGCCTGTGTCCCAGTCTGATTTTCCTTCGCAACCATTCAAAACCCGGGCGGGATGATGACATCCCGCCCCGTTGTTCATATGATCCATGCTTTGAACAGCCAAACGGTCACAAGCGATAGCCTTAATGTTTTTCATCAGAAGTTCAGCCATGGTGCCTCCCTATATTTCGTCGCGTTTCCATTCGCCGACCTGTTGCCTGAGCCATTCCGTCCAGGCCTCCATTCCCTCGCCCGTCTTGGCGGAAACAGGGAATATCTTGAGCCTCGGGTTGCGCATGTGGGCATATTCCCTCACCTTGTCCAAGTCGAAATCGAAGTAGGGTAGTACATCGATCTTATTGATGATCAGCACATCGCACACTGTGAAGATCAAGGGGTACTTGAGGGGTTTGTCGTGCCCTTCGGGCACCGAAAGGATCATGGCGTTTTTCACCGCGCCGGTATCAAATTCCGCAGGACAAACCAGGTTCCCCACATTCTCCAGTACCACCAGGTCCAAATCCTCCGTGCCGAGCTCTTTCAGGCCCTGTTCCGTCATGCCGGCATCCAGATGGCACATGCCCCCGGTGTGAAGCTGAATGGATCTGACACCTGTGGCGGCGATTTTCTCCGCATCCACCGAGGAATCGATATCCGCCTCCATCACGCCGATGCGCAGCTCATCCTTAAGCGCCTCTATGGTACGCATGAGAAGGGTTGTTTTCCCGCTCCCCGGTGAGGACATCAGGTTCAGCAGAAAGGTTTTCTGCCTTTTTAGCTCCGCACGGATGCGGTCGGCTTCCCTGTTGTTATCCGCAAAGATGCTTTCCTTGACTTCAATAATTCTAATTTTATCCATTTGGCATTCCTCCGTCTAGCAGGCGGCTATCTCTTTCAGGTTGATTTCATTCCCCTGCACCAGGTATGTGTGCCCGCTGCCGCAGTGGGGGCAGATGCGCCCATGCCGCACGGTTTCATAGGTGGTATCGCAGCCTTCGCAAAAGGTGACAGCCGGTATGGTTTCTATGAGAAGTTCCGCGTTTTTCAGAAGCTCGGTCTTCTTTACGGCCCATTTCCAGCAGTCGGCAAGTTCATGATGCACCACGCCCGATACTTCCCCCAACTGGATAGTCACGGAAGAAACCGTCGACAATTGATTTTCCTCACCCACGCGCTCCACGGTTTTAATAATGTGAAAGACGATACCTAATTCATGCATGCTTTTTGCCTTTCTTTCTGCCAAACTTGATCCTTATAGCCCGTTTGATCATGTAGGGCAGGATCGCTTTCATCTTGTCCTCGGAACGCACCATGGTGCTGCATTCGGGACGTTCCCTGTAGAGGTGGATGGCATCAAACATGCACTTGGTGGTACAGATGCCGCAGCCGATGCATTTGTTGGGATCCACCACCGACGCGCCGCATTCCAGGCAGCGGGCCGTTTCTTTTCTGACCTGCTCCTCCGTAAAGCCGATACGGTCGTCGCGGAATGTCCTGGCCAATGCCTCGTTATAGCCTATCTGCTGCCTGGGCGAGTTGTCAAAGCTGGCTTCGTCGAGCACAATGTTGTTCTTGTCCAGTTCGATGAACTGGCGGCGGTTTCTGCCGATGGTCAGGCTGGTGTTGGGCTGCACGAAGCGATGGAGAGAAACAGCGCCTTCCCGGCCGGCGGCAATGGCGTCGATGGCAAACTTGGCTCCGGAATAAACATCTCCGCCCACGAAGATATCGGGTTCGGCTGTCTGGTAGGTGACCGGATCGGCCTTGATGGTACCGTTGGGATTGAACTCAACCTTTGTCCCCTCCAGGAGCTTCTTATAATCGGGCTTCTGGCCAATGCAGTAGAAGATGATATCGCATTCGGCCGTCTCGGTGACGCTTTCATCAAAAGCCGGTGCAAAACGGCCTTCTTTGTCTTTGACCGACACGCATTTTTTGAAAGTGATGCCGGCGGTTTTGCCGTTTTCGGTCAGGATCTCAACCGGTCCCCAGCCCGCATGGATGGCAATGCCCTCTTTTTCGCATTCGGTGCGCTCTTCCACACCGCAGGGCATCTCATCATAGGACTCCAGGCAGTACATGCTGACGCTCTCCGCGTTGCAGCGAAGCGCCGTGCGGGCCACGTCGCAGGCCACATTGCCGCCTCCGATGACCACTACTTTTCCGGAAAGCTTCACCTCTCCAGTGAGATTCACCTGACGCATAAAGTCGATACCGGCCATCACGCCCTCGCTGTCTGCTCCGGGAATGTCCAGCCTTCCGCCGCTCTGGAGACCGACGGCTATATAAAAGCCCTTATAGCCCTGGCGTCGCAGGTCCTCAATGGTGACATCCTTTCCCACCTCGATGCCGCATTTGAACGCTACGCCCATCTGCCGCAGCACATCGATCTCAGCCTCTAACACATCCTTTTCCAGGCGGAAGGAGGGAATGCCGTTCATCAGCATGCCGCCGGGCCGGGCTTCCTTCTCAAACACCGTGGGCTTATACCCTTTTTCCGCAAGGAAGTACGCACAGCTCAAGCCTGCCGGGCCTCCCCCGATGATGGCGATCTTCTCCTCGAATCCTCCCCCGATCTTAGGAATGACCGGTGTGGGAACATACCGGGTCTCGGCATCCAGATCCTGCTGGGCGATGAAGCGCTTCACTTCATCAATGGCCACGGCCTGGTCAATGGTGCCGCGGGTACACGCGTCCTCACAGCGGCGGTTGCAGATGCGGCCGCATACGGCCGGGAAAGGATTGTCCTTCTTAATCAGCTGCAGGGCCTCACGGTACCTGCCCTGGGCTGCCAGCTTCAGGTAGCCCTGCACCGCGATATGGGCCGGGCAGGCCGTCTTGCAGGGAGAAGTCCCCGTGTCATAGCAATTGATGCGGTTCTTATCCCGGTAGTCGATGCTCCACTTTTCCGGCCCCCAGGGGGTATCATCGGGAAGCTCCACCCGGGGATATTCGATGGGCCCGTCCTTTGTGCACAGCTTCTGCCCCAGCTTCACCGCGCCGGCCGGGCAATACTCCACGCAACGGCCGCAAGCCACGCAGTTTTTGCTCTCAACCCTGGCCACATAAGCGCTGCGGCTTAAGTTGGGGGTATTGAAAAGCTGCGAGGTACGCAAGGCATTGCAGATATTGACATTGCAGTTGCATATGGCAAAGATCTTGTTCTCACCGTCGATATTGGTGATCTGATGGACAAATCCGTTGTCCTCCGCCTGCCTGAGGATGTCCAGAACCTCATCATAGGTGACATACTGGCCACGGCCGGTTTCCACAATGTAATCGGCCATGTCGCCTATGGCGATACACCAGCCTTCCGGATCATCTCCGCAGCCCTCGCCTAGCTTTGCCCTGCTTATGCGGCAGGAGCACAGGCTCTTGGCGTATTTGCCCTCATACTTTTTCAGCCAGTAGGAGATATGCTCTATGCTGACCGACTGGTTTTCGGTTTCAATGGCTTTTTCCACCGGTATGACGTGCATGCCGATGCCCGCTCCTCCGGGCGGAACCATGGGCGTCACTTTCTCCAGCGGCAGGAAGGTCATGCGCTCAAAAAAGGCGGCAACTTCCGGATGCTCGTCAATCTGGGATTTTCGCATGTTGAAGAATTCCGCGCTGCCGGGCACAAACCTGGGAAGCACATACTGCTTTTCATGCCTGGGATTCTCCCAGTTGTACTCGATGAGCCCGATGTAGGCCATTTCAGCCAGGATCTTCTCAAGATAGGCCTCATCCTTGCCGGTGAGCTTCACCAGTTCCGGCAGGGTTCTGGGCTTGCGGACCCCCATCTTCAGGGCAATGTCCGCCATCTCGTCGGTGACTAAACCTGCCAGGCCCCAGTATTCCGGGTCATCTCCCGTGACGCCCTTCAGCTTTGCGGGAAGGCGGTCGGTGATCATCCTGCCGAGCTTGATGATCTTCTCCCGTGGCGCGTCCGTGCGGGGGATCTCAAAAGACAGCCTGCTCTCATCCAGAGGCATGTTGGACTTGGTCTGCTTATCCATAGTTGTCCTCCTTCTTTTCCACTCGGGATACAGACGCTCTGAGGCATCCGTGTCCAAAATGATATATGTTTATTACGGGCGCCTGCCGGGCACCCTTATTTTTCAAGCCGGCTGAGATAATCCGCAATACCCGAGGCCAGCAAGTTATAGGCGCCTTCCTCGTCACGGAATTCAATCCGGTCTGTAAACTCATCCAGAAGATCAAGGGCAAAGGGTAAGCCAAACAACCTCAGATAGTTGATCCAGAAAGCGATGGAAACGTCGTGCATGGTATTCATAAACAGCGTCAGGACGCTTTTGCCGCTTAAAACACAGATCTCGCGATGCCAGATGAAAAAGCGTTCGGCCAGTTCTACCTCGCCAAGGTCCCGGGAGCATTTCCTGATGTCATCAGTCATGGCGCGCAAACGGGCGATATCCTCCTCGGTCCGGCAAAGACACAATGCGCGCAGCGCCATGCCCTCAATGGCCAGGCGCAGATCCAGGATGGCTTTAACCACTTCCCGGCCCAGTTCATTGCCGCTCAGCTGGACGATGGCGTTAAGGAGCTCTATATTGCCGCTCTTCATATAATCTGCGACAAAGATGCCGGACTTGGGCCTGATAGTCACCAGGCCCATGGCGGCCAGCTGCTCAAAACCGGAATGGACAACGGTTTTCCCGATTCCCATTTCGGCCGCCAGCTCACGCTCCGAGGGCAATTTGTCACCCGGGCGCCATTTCCCCGAAAGGATCTCCCTCGTCATTTTTTTCACAAACAATGCTTTGTTGGTTGTTCGGGTTGCTTTCTCGGAAGGATTCATGCAACCGCTCCTTGTGTCACTATTGAAGCTGAGATTCGGAATGATGATGAGTTGCTTCTGACAAGACTGCATTATCTGGTCCGACCAGTTCAATCTTATCATATCATGCTTTTCCGGAATTGTCAAAAGTCAATAAAACGTTATTGAAATCAAGCCCGCTTTTTGTTCCATTCGCCATTGGTCTTCTGTCATTCTGCAAAAAAGAAGGCTGTCCGTTCAGGACAGCCAGTTATTATCGGGGTTCTTCTGCTTATGACAAAACATGCTCACTGCGCATACGGCGTGTAATTTGCATTGGCTCCGGGTTTACTGATGTACACGTAAATTTCATTCCAATAGGTGGTGACATACAGCGCCCTGCGATCCTTCGGTGCATAGTATACCTTGTCCTCGGGACGGTTTTTGGGCGTATGGACATTTGGATCAGCATGTTCCCCGCCGCTTGTGAACCACTCCAGAATATCGCTCCAGGAATTGGGGAAGTAGTATTTCAGCACAGCCTCCGTCAGCTGGGGAAGGTTATAGTCCACATAGTTTATTTCAGCTGCCGGGTTGAATCCTTTTTCCAGATCATCTGTGTAAAAGCCAAATTGCTGCTCCACCGTTGCGCCAAGGATGCGCATACGGGCCGAATAGTTATTTTTGCTTCCTTCCTTGTTGGTATAAAACGCAAAGGCGGTGGAATTTCGGGGCATTTCATACTCCACAGTGGGAATGAAACCGGGATACGCAGCCGCCACCACCGGATTATAGCCCAACCCGTCCGCATATTCCCCAAAGTTGAAGACTTTCTTCATCGCTGCATAATCCTTATAAGGGTCGTCGGTGGCGGCACCTTCCACCGGATTCAGCTTCAGCATGGGCATGAACCGGTAAGTTCTTCCGAAGCACTCCTGCGCGTCGATATAATCCTCAATAAGCCTCGGATGAACTTCCTCCAAAGTATGGGGCGCTTTGGCGTAACCCTTGAACTTCTCGGGGGACTTCCTGATTTCCACGCTGATTTTTTCTTTCATCTGGCCGTTTTCGGTGTAGCGGCGACGGAGCACTTTCAGATGAAGATAATCATCAAAAAACGCCTCCGGCACATATAAGGTTTTATTGTAATAGACGGTTGGCGAGCTTTCATAAGTCGCTTCATACTTACCGATGTCAATCATTCTATACCTGGGAAGGTAGTTCATTGTCTTCTGAACACCATCAACCATGAAAACATTGCTGTTGGGAAGCATGACATAGGCATGGCCGTCCTTTGTGAAAGACAGTTTCCCATTCCTGTCCTCAGCGGTCTTTATGCCTGCCTTTTCGAGCACGGCCTTAATCGGCAGACAGTTCATATACACATCATCATTGAGATAATCGGTATGAGGTGATGCATAAGTTACCGCCTTCTGGCTGATCGGGTTTCCAAGAACATAGACGGGCTCATTGAGATATTGCGGCCTGGGCCAGGTGCCCGAGGCAGCGTTTGCAGGCACGATGGGTACCAGCAGGCTGCATGCTATGAATAAAGCCATTAAAACAGAGAAGAACCTTTTCATTTTGCCCCCCACCCTTTTCATGACCATCCAGGTCATTGACAAAATACAATAGGAATATTATACCACAGCCAAACCGCTTTCAACCACATCAGGAGTGAATTTGGGCCAATAAACCGGAGCCGGATGTCGGGCGGGAGGGATAACTCAAATTTCGATCCGGGCGCTTATTCCCAGAGGCTTTCCATCATCTTCCGGATTTTCTGGCGCCTGAGGGCCGTTTCTTCCGCATCCAGGGAGATTACGTCTCCCTGGATGACCAGCACATCTCCTTCACCGGCGTCCGCGGGAAGCCTGTTTCTTTCGATATGCATCATGGTCCGGTCTTCCTTTTCGCAGACGGCAAAACTGCCTTCAAACCTGTCTATGATGACCTTCATCCTGTTCACCTCAGTATTCCGATACGACGTTTCCCCTGGCATCAATCAGTTGCGCCGGATCCCCGTCGTTGTTCCATATGTTCTTATTGGTCCACCTGATGTCCCCGGCTGCATCACCGCTGGCAATGGTCAGGGTCGCTCCCGCCTTGATGATGGTTCCCTGCGGAAAGACAAAGGACTGGTTGCCCTTCACCGAAAGCAGCTCCCATCCGGAAAGATCCACATCCTCGGAGGACGTGTTCTTAAGCGTAACGACCTCATTCACCAGATCCACGCTCTGAATCACCACACCGCCGGTTTTGGTTGGAACAGCAGGCTGTGTCGGAGCCGACGGCACAGGCGCGTCAGGGGTTGGTGTCGATTGGACGGCGAAGGTAATGGCAGCGCCGTCGCTGACCGCTATAACGGTACCGTTCTCATCGGTCCGGTAAACCTGGATACCGCGGTCCTGAAGCCTTTTGATAACGCTCGGAGACGGATGCCCGTAGCTGTTGCCTTCTCCGACACTGATAACCGCATAGCGCGGATCCACCGCATCCAGAAATTCGGCGGTGGTGGACGTTACACTGCCATGATGGCTTATTTTAAGGACATCGCTTTTCAGGGTAAATCCCTTATCCAGTATTTCCTTTTCTGAAATCGCTTCCGCATCCCCCGTCAGCAGGAAGGAGGTTTTTCCATAGATCATCCTGATGACAACCGAATGGTTGTTGAGGCCTTCATAGGAAGCGCTGTTGGGCGCAAGCACCGTAAACGCTGCGGCGCCAAACCCATATTCCGTTCCTGCCACAGGCGCAGTTATTTTAAGTCCCTTCTGCTGTATGGCCACCAGCACATCCTCATAGGTTTTTGTGGTGGCAACCGCCTTCGGCATGATGATTTTTCCAATCTGGAATTCCCTGATGACCGCATCCAGTCCGCCTATGTGATCTTCATGGGGATGGGTTCCGATGACATAATCCAGTTTTGTGACGCCCTGGTCTTTTATGTATTGTACGACAAACTCCGCGTCGGCATTATTGCCGGCATCCACCAGCATGGCCGATGCGCCCTGTTTGATGAGTATGGCATCTGCCTGCCCCACATCCATAAAATGGACTTCCAGTCTGTCTCCCGATGCGGAAGGAGATGGTGCAGCTCCAGGAGGCGTTCCCGGCGGTATATCCTCTTCTGTACCGAATGTTGATCCCGCCGGTGTTTCAGATGGCGCTGCCGAAGCCAGCTGCGATACGGCGCCTGGCTGGACGGTAGCCTGCTGTTCAGGCATAACCTGTTCCGGGCCTGCCACGCATCCCGTCAGGAGACCCATCATCATCAAGGCGGAGATCAGAATGTGTGCAAATGGATGTCTTCTGCGCTGTTCCATAACTGTCAACCTGTTGTGCCCCTTTGTCGTAGATATCTTGCCAGTTTCATTATATCAAAAGCCCGACGGTTTGCTGCTTCCAATATGTTGCCGGGCGGACACAAACAGGGTTTCACAGCTATCTGCCATGAAACCCCTTTGGGATTTATGCCTGCATATGGAAGACGACAGGTGAAAGGCCGGCCTTATCCTTATTTGATGGCGTTCAGGAAATCGTTCCAGGCTTTTTTGATGGCCTGCGCATTATCCTTGGGTGGCTCTTTCCATTTCTTGATGACCTCATCCAGCTTGGCATTGGTCTGTGTTCCGGCCATGCCATCCACGGTGAGACCCGTGGCCTGCTGAAACTTCCTCACAAACTCAACCGCTTTTTCTTTCCATGCATCGCTGACCACAATAATCCCCCTTTCCCTAAGAAATCTCTCCCATGGGAAGTATTTTCCGGGACAGTCCTTGCCCTTCGCCGAAGGATATTCATCATGCCGCTTGATGGCGACAATTTTATACCTTGAACAGATGTCGTCGCACAGTTCATGGAGCGCCTTTATCTGTGTTTCGGGCACGGTTTTCTCCGTCAGGTTGCCATAGTCCGTGTAGCATCCTTCCAGGCAGATGCCGAGAGTGTTGATGTTCTCATCTCCCAAAAGGTGCCCGCCCCTGTGGTACTCCTGACGCCCGCGGTAGATGGTGCCGTTCTTCCGGACAAAATAATGGTAGGCGATCCCCATCCAGCCCCGTTCCAGATGCCAACGGTGAATATCCTGGGCTGTACACGACGGGGCAAGCGCCTGATGGATCACGATGGTATCCGGATTGTTGGGGCTGAAATTTGTCCTGGCCCAGTTGTACTTTTCCTCGATGATTGTCATCCCATCCTCCTTCAGGCATTTTCTCCCTGGCGGATACCTACAGGCGGCAACAGACCGTTACGGCATCGACAGGACATATTGCCTTTCATTTTCTTACTTCAGGTGCTTTCTAGTTCATATATATGGGCCAGGCTTTTCTGTTGTGCCGGAAAGGGGAGCCCCTGCCGTCCACACTATACGCCATTCAGAACTATTAACGTCTATTCAAAGGGTTTTACCGGCTATCCGGTAAAGCATTTTTTGCGTTGGAAATCAGGCTTTTTGCATCTTCCGGGGGTTCCGGGAAATATCGCAGGCGTATGCTATACTGGAACTAATCCTGGCACACATTCGAGCCATTAACGGACATCGTTCCGAAACACATCCGCAGCACCATTCGTCAGAGCGGTTGCTCCAGTTCCAACATTCCATCTGAACCATACGGCTTCTGTACAGGAAATACGTCTAACGCCGGGACAGGGACCATATTATGGGATCAATCATCCAATAAATATTCTGAGGTGTGGAGGTGGTCAGTTTGAGCAGCGCCAGGATGCGGGTGCTGAAAAAACTTCTCACATTCATGCTGGCATTTTCCCTGATCCTTGCGCAGACACCCGCCGTCATCTTCAGCAATGCCGATGCGGCGACGGTTATTTACCATGAGACATTCAGGGACGGCACAGGGGACGCAGTGCAATCGGGCGGTGCCAGCCTGAGCCATGTGAGCAACAAGTTTTTTGACGGCAACGACGACGGACATGCCCTGTACATCAGCAACCGGGAAAACAACTGGGATGCAGCCGATTTCCGCTTCAGCGATATTGGCCTGGAGCACGGCAAAACCTATGCCATTACCATCAGCGGGTATGTGGACGAGGATGCGGAGGTGCCGGAGGGCAGCCAGGTATGGCTTCAGACCGTGGACAGCTACCGAGTGCTGACAGGGGTCGATATGGAAGCCGGAAAAGCCTTCAAGCTGACCTGTGAGTATACTGCGGATGCCGAATCCAACCGGGCTTTGCGCATTCTTTCCAACGATACCGGCGCTCAGGTGCCCTTCTATGTCGGGGACATCCTCATCACAGCCATACCCGACGCACAGGATGAAACCGAAATTTATCATGAATCCTTTAAGAATGGCACAGGCGTCGCCATACAATCCGGCGGCGCGGTTCTGACCCATGTGACCGACGCCTTCTTTGACGGCAATGACGACGGCGGCGCCTTATATGTGAGTAACCGCGTCAACAATTGGGATGGCGCCGATTTCAACTTCAGCGACATCGGTATTGAAAACGGGGAAACCTACACCGTCACCGTTAAAGGTTATGTGGCCTCCGGGGTTACGACCGACGCGGCCATATGGATTCAGCTTGTTGAAAGCGACTATCCCGTGGTGGCGGGGGTCCGTGTAACCACCGGCGACGCCTTCATCCTCACCGGCGAGTTCACGGCGGACACCGGCAAATACCGGGCGATCAGGGTGAATTCCAATGATGCCGGAAAAACCCTTCCCTTCTACATAGGGGATATCCGCATCACCAAAAAGTCCGGCAACACCGAGGAGCCATCCGGACCGCCGGCCGAACCGTTCACTCCGATTGATTTTGAGGACGGAACCGATAACGGCTTCACCGGAAGGGGCGACACGGAGATACTCACCGTAACCGAGGAAGCCAATCACACCGAAGGCGGAAAATACGCGCTGAAGGTTGAAGGCCGGACAAGCAGCTGGCACGGCCCGCAGCTCCGTGTTGAGAAATACATCGAAAAAGGCAGCGAATACCGGATTACGGTGTGGGTGAAGCTGATTTCACCGGAGTCCGCCGAGATCATTCTGTCCACCCAGATCGGCCAGGGAAGCAGTGCAAGCTATCCCAACCTCCTGAAGAAGACCATTCGCGCTTCGGACGGCTGGGTGGAGTTTGTGGGTGTTTACCGCTACAACAATCTCGGCAACGGTTTCGTCACCATCTATGTGGAAAGCAGCAATCCAACCGCATCCTTCTATATCGATGACATCAACTTTGAGCCCACCGGGTCCGGTCCCGCTGACATCGAAAGGGATCTTCAGCCCATCAAGGATGTCTACAAGGACTATTTCCTCATCGGAAACGCCATATCGGCAGCTTCCCTGGAAGGCCTGAAGCTGGAGCTTCTGAACCTGCATTTCAATGCGGTTACGGCCGAGAACGCCATGAAGCCGGTTGAACTCCAGCCAGAAAAGGGCAGGTTTACCTTCGAGGCAGCGGATAGACTGGTGGACACCGCTCTGGCTTACGGGCACAAGGTACACGGCCATGTGCTGGTCTGGCACCAGCAATCGCCCGACTGGATGAATATTGCCGAGATGGATGCCAACGGCAATCCTGTCGCCTACCAGTCCCGCGAAGAAGCCCTGGCCAACATGAGAAACCATATCCGCACGGTCATGGAGCATTTCGGGGACCGTGTCATCTCCTGGGACGTGGTGAATGAGGCCATGGCTGACAACCCGCCCAACCCGGATGACTGGAAGGCGTCCCTGCGCCAGTCGCCCTGGTACCACGCCATCGGGCCCGACTTTGTGGAGCAGGCTTTCCTGGCAGCCCGCGAGGTTCTGGATGAACATCCCGGCTGGGACATCAAGCTCTATTACAACGACTACAACCTGGACAACCAGAACAAGGCCAAGGCGGTCTACAACATGGTCAGGGATATCAACGAGAGATACGCGGCGCAGCACGGCGGAAAGCTCCTCATCGACGGCGTCGGCATGCAGGGGCATTACGCCCTAAGCACCAATCCTGCCAATGTGGAGCTGTCCCTGGAGCGATTTATCTCCCTCGGCGTGGAAGTGAGCATCACCGAGCTGGATATCCGGGCCGGAAGCAATGGCCAGCTTCCTGAAGATCTTGCCATCGCCCAGGGATATCTGTACGCCCAGCTTTTCAATATCTTCAGGAACCATCATGAGCATATCGCCCGCGTCACCTTCTGGGGGCTTGATGACGGTTCCAGCTGGCGGGCCTCGGAAAACCCGCTGCTGTTCGACCGGGATCTGAAGGCCAAACCCGCCTATTTCGGCGTCATCGACCCGGATAAATTCATGGCGGAACACCCGCCGGTAACACCTCCGGATGCAAAACAGGGCACGGCCTATTATACGGCAACACCGCCGACCATCGACGGAGAAATCGACGCGGTGTGGAACAGCGCTCAAAAACTTGCCGTCAACCAGTACCTGATGGCCTGGCAGGGAGCCACCGGAACGGTCCGGGTACTCTGGGATGAAAGCAATCTGTATGTCCTGTTCGAAGTGGACGATACCCAGCTGGACAAAACAAGCCCCAACCCCTGGGAACAGGACTCCGTGGAAATCTTTGTGGACGAAAACAATGAAAAGACCACCTTCTACCAGGAGGACGACGGCCAATACAGGGTGAATTTTGATAACGAAACCTCCTTCAACCCTGCGGGTATTGCGGAAAGCTTTGAGTCCAAGACCCTTGTTTCAGGAACCAGCTATACCGTTGAAATGAAGATACCACTTCGGACCATCATCCCCGCCGACGGCACAAGGATCGGCTTTGATGCCCAGGTCAACGACGGAGAGAACGGAAGCCGGCAGAGCGTGGCCACATGGAATGATTCCACCGGCAACGCCTACCAGGATACATCGGTATTCGGTACTCTTACACTCAGGAAACCCTCGTCTTCCGGCGGTTCATCCGGATCAACGGGTTCTTCGTCATCCGCCGGAACATCGCCCAGGATCGCCATAAAGTCCGACGGGACTGTTACTATCAGCGCACCGGCCTATTTCGATCCGGCCAAGGCAGAAGCGTTCTCAAGCATATCCCGGAACACCTTCGGGAACGCGCTGGATCTGGCCCAGGCTGATGCCTCCGGAAACAAGGCCATCCATATTACCGTAGGCGATGTACCCGGCGCAACCCGGTATACCCTGGAGTTGCCGGCGGAAGCACTGGCCGGGAAGAATGCCGGCCACCGGTTGATCATCGATACGCCGGCCGGAAGCATCGTCGCACCCGGCAACATGTTTACATCCGGGCAGGCCGGCGCAGGATCGCGCATTTCGCTTACCATTGCCAGGGCTGACAGCTCGGCCTTGAGCGAAGCATTGAAAGAAGCAATTGGCGACAGGCCTGTCATCGCACTTCACGCGAAGATCGACGGCAAGGATATTGCCTGGAATAATCCGGACACCCCGGTAATCGTACGCATCCCGTATACGCCCACGGCTGAAGAGCTTGAAGACCCCGAGCACCTTACCATCTGGTACATCGATGGCAGCGGAAATGTGATTCCGGTTCCCAATGCGAAGTATGATCCGACCAGCGGTACGGTGACATTTGCCATCCATCATTTCAGCCTGTATGCCGTAGCCTATGTCAAAAAGACCTTCAGCGACAGCGGGCTGTATCCATGGGCGCAGGAGAGCATTGAGGTTCTCGCCTCCAGGGGGATCCTTTCGGGCGTGACCGAAACCCTGTTCAAACCTGGCGAATACATGACCAGGGGCGAGTTTATCGCTGGCCTTGTGAGAGCTCTCGGCCTGTCCGCATCCTTTGACGGCAATTTCCGGGATGTGCCCGAAGGCCATGCGTATTACAGCGAAATCGGCATTGCCAGGAAGCTGGGCATAACCAGCGGTGTGGGCAGCAACCGTTGCGGCACCGACCAGTACCTGACCAGGCAGGATATGATGGTTCTGGCTTACAGGGCGTTAAAGGCTGCCGGAAAGGTTGATGGCAAAGGTGACCTCTCAGAACTTAGTAAACTCTTCGATGCCGGTTTGATAGCACCCTATGCCACAGAAAGCATTGCATGGCTCCTGGGAGAAGGCCTGATCACCGGCAACGGCGGTATCCTGGCGCCCAATGACTATGCCACAAGGGCATCCGCGGCCGTATTCCTGCACAAGATCTCCAACCGATAACCGCTTTGCGTTTCATGCTCCCTCTGGCATTTTGTCAGGGGGAGTATTTTTATCTCCTGATTTTTGCTTTCTGGGCACGGATTGGTGCATTGTGACCATCAGCCTGAGCATGGCTGCGGCTCCCTTTTTTTCAGAACATAAACCAGGCAGAACAGGCCGAGAAGGGCCAGGCTTTTCGCATCCACGGCCAAATGAAAGAGGCCGGACGCCCACAGCAGAAGAAGAACGGCAGAGGCCATGGCCGACGACAAGAGAAACAGCCGCAAAAAGCGCCTTGCCGGGTACGCCAGGGCTTTGAGAAGTCTCAAGGCCGATGCCAGCGAAATAAATGCAGGTATCAGGAGCAAAAACAGAACAAAGCCCAGACTCACAGATGCATGAAAGCAATGCTCCATGGGCGTGGGCACATAGCCTGCCATGGCATTGGAAGCCTGTATGGCTTCCTTTATTTTTCCCCAATAGAAGCCGATATCGAAAATATTATCATTCGGAAGGTACTGGGCGGGTATAAAAACCCGGGGCTTTGCAAAAATGACGAGAATCACTGAAAGACCGGTCAGCCCGAGGAGCTTTCCCGCAAAGGAAAGCAGCGCCATAAAACGCTTCTTAAGAAAGCCGATCAGATAATCCTCCCTAAGTCCGTCCCGCACAAAGCCTTTCAGCTCTCCCAGAATCTTTGCGGCGGACCGCAACAGCAGGACCAGCGTCCATAAAGCCACCAGGAACTGAAACAAGGCCAACCATTGGGACACCATGGTTTCCGACCTGTCATAATCGATAATGCGGTATGCCGCTGCAGTAACCCCCAGGTCCTCTTTCAGAATCTCCGCCATCATGCCCTGCCTGAAACCGGTCCCGGCAAACCCTGGGTCATCAATGGCGACGGTATCCAGCGTGAGGTCGGTATAAGCCATATAGCTGGTAAAAGGCACATACACTGTCTCGATGCCATCGGAACCAAGCAGCGACAGGATGGTCTTTGACGGTTCATAGAGCCCGACGATGACATAGGTTTCATTGAACAGGGTGATCTCGTTTCCCACAGCGTCAAGGCTCATAAATAGCCTTTCGGCCAGGTCCTGGCTGATGACGGCCACGTTCCGGCCCAGTTCCACGGCTTTGCCGCTGAAATAGGCTCCCCGGACGATCCTTAAGCCGGAAAAATCCGGGTAGGCTTCATCGGTCAGGCACACCCTCACCGGAAGCGCGTATTCCCTGAACGCCAGCGTGGTATCCCTGCTGCCTGAAAAAGATACACGGCCTTCCGGGAATTTCTTTTCAAGGGTCGTAATGTGGTCATACCGGATGAGCTCCGACGCGTTTTCATGCTTTGTCCCGTTTCGGTTTATCTCAATCCTTCCTTCCCGGTCTTTTGTGAAGGACCTGAACTCAACGGCCACAGACTCGGAGACAGTCATCAGGGTGACGACAAGCGCCAGGGAGAGGATCAGCTTTTTGACTGCAAAACTTCTGATAACGTCTTTTTCCACCCCATCACCTCAATTTGACCTGCGTGCCGTCCTCCAGCGCCTTGGTACTCATGGACACGATCCTGTCCTGCGGGCTTAAGGTCCCGGAAACTGCCGCATTGAAATCATCCTGCTCGATGACATTGACCTGGACGGCTTCCACATAGTACTCCTGTCCCAGAGCTCCGCTTCGTTCCCTCAGGACAAACACACAATCCAGGCCTCCCTGGTTGGATATACTGCTGTTGGGGACTATCAGGGGATATTCGCCGATGGAGCGGGACGCGCTGATCTCAACCGCCATCCCCTCCCGGATATTGCCTGAACCGGCGGGGAGCTCAGAGGCATAATGGTACAGGCCATCCCCTGCCGAGAATTCCTTCTTCCCGACTGTACCTCTGATTTCTTCGGTCTTTTCTCCTTTAATCCGGAAGCTTACCTGATCTCCCGTTCCTAACAGTTCCGCCCTGGCCGGATTCAGCGTCCATTGTACGGAAAGCGATGCGTTGCTGTCGATCAGTTCAAAAAGCATTTGCTGCGGGCTGCAGGCCTGCCCCTTCTCTATGTTCACGGCTTTGACCATGGCATCCATGGGCGCTGTCAGCCTTCCATCCTGGGGCAGATATTTTTTCATGAGTTCCAGTTCCAGTGATGCCAGCTGGATCTCCGTCTTTTTCTGATAGACCGTTTGGGTATAAACCAATTGCTCGGCCTTTGCCTCTTCCTGCTTTTTTTCCAGGGTCCGGATGCTTTCATCGACCTGTTTGACGGCGTCGTCATACCTTTTCTGTGCTTCGTTCAGGCGAAGCCTCATATCGGATTGGGTCGCGTAAGTCTCGGAAACCTTCTTAAGATGCTTCTCTGCTTCAATCGCCGTTTGCAGGGACTGATGGAACGCCTCCTGGTACCGGCTGATATCGGGCGCCTTAAAGCTGTTCATGTAGTCTTCCAGCTCATTCTCAAGCCTTGTGAGCTCCAGCCGCATCCGGCTGACCTCAATGTCATACTCGTCCTCCGGAACGGTATCTTCAGCCTGCTCCCGGTAATACCTTATCTCCCGGCGCTTAAGCGATATGGCCATCTTCTTTTCCTCAACCGTCCGGTTATACTGGGCCTCCAGCTTTTCCGCCTCTGCTTTCTGATCCTGCCATTCCTTATAGGCCGCTTCACTTTCCTTTATCGCCCTGTCCCGTGCCTCCTGGGCCTCTTTAATCACCTTCTGCACATCATCTTCAAATTGGGCCAGGATGATATCCAGGTTTTCCCTGGCGGCCTCTGCCTCTTCCCGCGCCTTTTCCACCTGCTGCTCACAGGCTTCCAGGTCCACGCCCGTGAAGGTCGCCTGGTACTGGGCCAGGTCATTGCGGAGCCTTCGGATCTCGAATTCCTTCTTTTGGATCTCCAGGGAGATGTCCTCCATATCCACTATTGCCAGCACATCGCCCTTCATTACGACATCTCCCTCTTTCACCAGGACATCGACAACATGCCAGTTACCCTGAGCGAAAACCTTATGGGTAAATGGCGCCCGGACTTCCCCGGCAGCCCGTATGCTGAAGTTCAGGTAACCGCTCCGGGGCGTGACGTATTCCACCTCGGGCAGGAGCATATTGTTGATGGTTTTTGAAAAGAAGGTCAGAAGAAGGACAATTCCGAAAAAGACCAGGGCCGCCTTTTTGACCATCCTCTTTCTGTATTGGAGCCGTATCTCATCCATTGCCGGAACACGATCTTCCATAGCACTGCCTCCATTTGCCGTTCATTTGAGCCCGGACCGTTGAATGCCTTCTATCAGGTAGTTCTCGCCGTAAAGAAAGACAAACAGGGTGGGCAGAAGGTACAGGATGCCGCAGGCAAAGGCTAAACCCAGTTCGCTGGTGTTGATCCTGGAAAGGAATATGGACAGCGGGTGCATCCGTTCGTTGTCCAAAAACACGAGGGGCTGCTCAACCATGTTCCAGTTATCCACGAAGACCAGGATGGCCAGCGAAGCCATGGCGCCCCTGCACTGGGGAAGGATGATGGAAGTGAATATCCTGAAATGGCCCGCTCCGTCTATTTTTGCCGCTTCGCCGTATTCGTCGGGGATGCGCGCCATGAACTGCCTCAGAAGAAATACGCCGAAGGTGCTGAAAACACCCGGAAGGATGACTGCCAGCCTGGTCCCAAGAAGCCCCAGTTTTTTCAGGGTGATATACTGTGGAACCAGGGTCACCTGGAAGGGCATCATCATGACAATGATATAAAGGAAAAAGATCGTGTCGCGAAGCGGGAACCTCAGTTTGGCAAAGGCATATGCCCCCAGTGTGGCGACCACAAGCTGCCCGGCGACAATGGGGACCGTCACGATGACCGAATTCCAGAACATGACCAGGAAGGTGGGTTTCCGGAAAAGGGCCTGGTAATACTGCATGAGGCTCACGCGTTCAGGTATCAGGCGGATGCTCAGGCTTTTTTCCTCACCGGCCTCCATTTGGGCATCACCTGACAAAAGGGCATAGGCCTCCTCCACTTCCCCGCCGGACATAAAGGAATTGCAGACCATATAGACAACCGGAAACAGCATGGTCGCGGAAGCGATAACCAGCAGTATGTAAACGGCGCATTTGCCTGAAGCCTTCGGCAAACGTACCTTCCTTCTTCCGGCAAGAATCATTCCAAATCTCTCCCCAACTTTGCTTCAAAGCGGAACAGGGCAAAAACCATCAGCCCGATTATCACAAACAGAAGGAATGCCGCCGCGGACAGGCGCTGATAGTTCAGGTTGGCGAAATTATTGTTCATAAAATTCTGGAGCATGTAGATATGCCTGTCCGGGTAGTTTCCTGCCAACTGGTAGGATTCGCGGAAGACCTTCAGGGAGTTGATGATGGACAGGACCAGCACGAAAAAGCCGGTGGGGGCAAGGAATGGAAGGGTTATACGAGTAAAGCAGGTCCAGGGTCCGGCTCCGTCAATCCGGGCTGACTCATAGTATTCCCTGGGTATGCTGTTGAGGCCTGCCAGGAACAATACCACGTTATAACCGCAGTTTTTCCAGATATAGAGCAGGACCAATACACCCACCGACCATCCGCTGTTGATCCAATTCACGGCCGGCAGGCCAAAATGCTTAAGAAGCTGGCTCAATGCCCCGCGCTCATGGAACAGGATCTGCCACACCAGGATTACGGAGGCCACCGGCACCACCAGGGGCAGGATGAAGCTGCTCCTGTAAAAGGAAAGCCCCTTGATACCCGTATTCAGCAGCAGGGCGAATCCAAGTGAAACCAGGATGATGAGCGGTACGGCCACCCCGTTGAATATCAGCGTGTTCTTGGCTGCAAGCAGAAAGGATTCGCTGCTTAAAAGGGATTCGAAATTCTTAAACCCGGCAAACCGGGTTCCGCCTATTCCTTCTGTGAAGCAATAGTAAAGGCTCATGAAGAAGGGAATGACAAAGAACAGGGCAAAACCGGCAAGGCTTGGCAGGGCAAACAGCAGCCCTGCCAAAGCCTCTCGTTTTTGCTGCGGCGTTTTTCCTGTGGTTCTTTTCAATATCCGCATCATGTCCTCTCCCCGCAGGCAATCCTTAAGCCGTAAACCATGCCATGCCTTGCCCGGAAACTTTATTCATTCAGGAACAGTCTCACTTTTTCGTCAATATCTTTGGCCGCTTCCCGGGCAGACCGCTTTCCGTCAAGGAAACTTTGGATACCTTCTTCGATAATCTCTTCCACAGCTTTGTCCATAGCGGGCATCACGCTGATATTCCCGGCCAGCTGGGTCACCCGGTCCGCAAGGGTTTGAGGCAGGGGCAGCATCGGGAATGACCGGGTTCCTGCGGCACTTGTTGAAGTGAGCGTCTTATCTTTCGTATCCATGTTCAACAAATCCTGCATATCCTTGCGCAGCGCCTCATTGTTGACCGGCAGTCCAATGGTGATATTGCTGTTTCCATATTGGTCATAGGCGGCCTGTATGTTGACCGACAAAAGCTCTTCGATGAAGTCAAGGGCGATCTCCTTGTTTTTGCAGCTCTGGCTGACAGCCACCGCATCGATAATCAATACAGGCCTTTCCGTGCTCCCGTCGATGGTGGGGAATGGGTACAGCACCATATCCTCGCCCAGTGTGTCACGATAAATAGAGTTTACCATCATCAGCTGATCCGGCGATAAAGCCGTTTCCAGGTCCATCACAAAACGGTTGCTCTTTATGGACTCTTCCGGTCTTTCGGTTATCGGCACTTCTTCATAGGGTATGATATAGGGGCTGATCTCCTTATAAAACTCCAGCAGCCTGATAAACTCTTCCGACTGGAAATGGCTCTGGGCGTTTTCATAATCGATGAAGTTTCTGCCGCAGTAGCTGATAAAATCACCGGGCGATACCGCATAGCTGAAGAAATGCCGGTTTCCGGTGCGCGTGGCATAATCCTCCGCAGTCTTTTTAAGATCTTCAAAGTTCCAGTTATCGCTGATGGTTATGCCATTGCTTTCAAGGATACCCCTGGTGGACACCAGGAACGGCATGCGGTACCTCAACGGGATAAAGTATCGTTTACCCTGATAAATGCCTGTATCCAAAGCTTTTTGGTTCAGGTCCAGACTGCCAAAGGTATCATCCTTGGCGATCAACGGATTCAGATCACAGAAGGCTCCGGATTCCATGGTCTTATACAGCGAGTTGAACATCTCCGGCCTGAAGCAAATCACATCGGGGCCTTCTCCGGCCATGATTTCGGTTGCCATTTTCAATATGCCTTCCTCGGCGGACGCAACAGAGCATACCTTGCTTTCAATCCTGACGTCTTTCCGTTTTTCCGTGAAGGATCGGACAGCATTCTTAGCCGTCAGATTGTAGTCCAGGTACCATACGGTCAGGACGGGCAGGTCCTCGCCGGACTTCTGGCTCCTCGCAAGGGCTTCCTCGGAGATGGCAATGGGCTTTTCCCTGTATTCCGCAAGCCTCTGTTCCATGGCTGTAACCGCTTCCCCGGAAGATTTCGTTCCCTCCAGAAAGGCCATGAACTCGCCCATGAGAATGCCCACTGCCTCCGTATCCACCAGGGCACAGGTGATATTCCCCTTCATCAGGTCATCCAGTTCCTTTACCAGCTTTTCCGCGTAACCCACGGCGCCCTGGCTCTTCAGGAAGTTTCCTTTCTGGACCTCAAAGGCTGCCCTGTTTACAGGCAAACCAGACAGAAACTCGTGGGACTGCTCCTCTTTCGTCAAAAGATGCTTGATGAACCTGTAAGCCGTCTCCTTGTCGCTGCAATTGGCATTGATGGCGATGATGCTTACGGGCTGCGCCATGACTTCTTTCTCCGAATTGACAGCAACCGTGCAGAGTTCCGGAACAAACTGGGATTGAAAAGCGTTATAGGGGAAGTTTATCATCAGAAAACTGTAGACAGGATAGTTCAAAAGGGCTACTTCTCCGTTCTCAAGCTTGCTGAAATCGGCCTGCATCTGGTCAGACGGACCCACAACCTCCTGTATGGTCTTATACTTGTCCATAAGTCCGGCCATCTTTGCCGAATCCATCGCGGCCTTACTGTACAGAACATCGCGCTGGGCACCAACAGACGGGGTTATGATGTCGAGTTTGTCCAGCAGGTATTTCCCATCCTGCGCCATGCCCGCATGCTTTTCGGCCAGCTGCGCAAGGTTATCCATGGACAGGAACGGATTGTCCGGATCTATATTGTATTTGTCCAGCATTTCGCCCGTTGAATAATAGGCATGCACCATGAATGTGTATGGTATAAAATACCTTCCGCCATTGACTACGCCTGCGTTCAGAACCGGTTCAAAATAGTCCCCGGTGTTGAACTCGCGATCCTTTTCCATCAGCTTGTTCAGATCATAAAAATAGCCGTTGGTGATGCACTTGGAGAGGTCAGAAATCATATAGGCGGGGATGGCAATGATATCCGGGCCTTTCCCGTTTGCCAGTTCGGCCTTGAGCTGTTCGGCATATTCCGCGCTCTGGTCAATGAAGTAGGTTTCTGCCTTGATCAGTTCCTTACCCTGTGCCTTGTTGAATGATTCCACGGCACTTCTGAGATCCATGTCGTATTCCATCATGGTAATGGTCAGCGGCCCTGATGCCTTGTTGTTCTGAGTGCCGCATGCTGTCCCGGCAGTCATGAGCGCCAGGATGAGGAACAAGCATAGAATTCTTTTCACCGCCATTGTTCACACCACACCTCTTTATCTTCTTGCTTGTAAACGATTTCCAACACGAGAATAGCACACCGTCAGGTCATATGATAAGCAGCAAAAGGTCATAAATCCGGTCATATGACCCGATCCGTCGGAAAATGGCGGCTCGTTATTTCTTAATGGCTTCCATGAGCGCAATGGGATTGACAATCTTTTTGATGGTGAAGGGTCTGCCGTTGTGTTCCACCGTGATCGCATCGCCGGTTTTCAGGGCTGCTTCCCAAAAGGCCTCGGGTGTGATGGAGGGATTGACCTGACAGGCCAGGGCATACAAACCGCCAATATACGGCACACAAACGGTCCTGTCGTTCTGAGCGTAATAGGCATAATGACCCTCGCCCGTGGGAGCAGCGGCGGTCCTGGCATCCATGGGCACCAAAAGTCCTTCCAGCGCCCGGATATACCTGCCGAAGGTGAACAGCTTCAATTCCCAGGCATGGCCCGGCCTGTATGAATCAAGCCTGTCCGGTTCCGCCAGGGGATCCCTTCCCAGGCCATTGAAGTCCATTTGGAAATCATAGGTCTCATAAAGGGTGGTGGAAACCACAAAGATACCCGCATGCTTTGCCTCTTCCAATGCCGTCTCCAGCTGCTTATGGTAAATTTGGGAAAGATCGTACCCGATGCAAAGCACCCTGATCTTGTGGCCTTCTTCCAGTTCTTCATTCAGTTCGACGACGCGGTTAATCGCCATCACAAGCGGATCATAGTTGATGCGCAGATCGTAATTCGGGAAGAGTATGACATTCTGTGTCCCAAAATCGCCGGTTACGGCGCTGGTTACGGCGATGTAGTACAGTTCGGCTTCCGGTGCCACGCCTGTGGATTTTCCCACCAGCAGGGAAGCCTGACGGCAGCCGGTGACCGATGCCGGTTCGTCGCCTACCAGGGAAATTTCCTCATAATGCTTCAGGGCATGCCGGTATTCCTCATGTCCCGGGAGCAGCACATCATCAATGATGGCTACGCCGACCCCCCTTCCGGTTATCCCCTCCCCATGAAGGGCGTCGATACCAAGCCCCGGATTCTTCCCTGTCTCCAGGATTTTCTTCGGATTGAAGCCTTCAGGCAGCCAGTAAGGCCATTTGGTTACCGTGTCAAAATCGGCATGCATCAGTTCTTCATAGGAATCCCTGAGCGCAAGGCGCGTGAGGTCATATCCCCTGAGATCAACCTGCATGAGCTTTCCGGAAAAAGGGTTGTACTCCGGCAGGGTATTCAACGTGGTCCTTTCCAGAGCAAGGGGTTTGATATCCCGTTGCAATTCAACAGGGAGCGTTTCGTTCTGAGCGCAGCCCGACAGAATAAGCAGGACCGCCAGGCCAAGGAGCAACGCTATTTTTTTCAACCATCCATCACTTCTTCCGTCGTTGGATTACCTGCCAGCAAATCCTTCAGCAGGTTGATGGCCTGTGGCCGGTCGTGGGTTCCCAGCTTGCTGTAGATGGAACTGATGTAATTCTTTACGGTTCCCTCCGTGAGGCAGAGGGTGTCGGCAATTTCCCGGTTGCCGGCGCCCTGAACCATCAGCCTTGCAATCTCCAGTTCACGCCTGGAAAGGGTTTGCGCCCGTTCCGTCCAGGTATCCGCCCCCCGGCATTTCCCGGCCAGGTCTGACAACCGGCAGGCCAGCTTGGCAGCCACCTGGGCCGGCATCAGAAGATTACCGGACACCGCGTCGCGAACCGCCTGAATAAGCCTGTCTCCCGGTATGTCCTTCAACAGATAACCACTGGCGCCATAATTCAATGCCTGGATGATGTATTCCTCGTCATCGAAGGTGGTCAGCACGATAACCAGGACCTCGGGGAAATTCTTTTTGATGAGCCGTGTGCATTCCACGCCATCCATAACGGGCATGCGGATATCCATCAGGACCACATCGGGCTTAAGCCTTTCGGTCATCTCCAGGGCCTCCCGGCCGTTTTCGGCCGTCCCGACCACATCGATGTCCTCTTCCAGATCAAATATGGTTTTCAACCCGTCGCGCATGAGGGTCTGATCATCGGCTATCAGGAGCCTGATTCTCTCCATCCAATCCCTCCTTGATGACGGGCAGGGTGATGGTCACGCTGAAGCCCCTGCCCTCTGCCGTTTCGATACCAAGCCTTCCTCCCAGGCCGCGGACCCGCTCCTCCATGGCATTGAGCCCGAAGCCCGGCACAACCTTTTGGCAACCGCGCCCGTTATCTCTGATGGTGAAAACGATGGCATCCTCCTGCTTTCTAAGGGATATCCCGAACTCGGTGCATCTTCCATGCCGGATGCCGTTGGTGAGGCCTTCCTGTAATGCGCTGAACAAAACCTTGCCCTGTGCCTCCCCTAACGGGAGATCCGCATCATAATTGAAGGCGATAGTCACTCCTGCGTGCATTTCCGTGTCCCGAATCAGGGACTGCATGGAAGGGATCAGGCTCATCAGGTCGCTGCCTTCCTTTAAGGTCCGTACCGAATGGCGGATATCGTTCAACCCCTTCCGCACCTGCTCCTGCGCAAGATCCAGCTTCTGCACCGCCTGGGCGGGGTTTTTGGCAATTAACCTTTTTCCGGCTTCAATCTCAATGAGCACGGTGGTCAGGGTATGCCCCACCGTATCGTGAATCTCCCTGGCAATACGGTTTCTTTCCTTCAGGGTGGTCATTTCCTCAAGCCTGGTCAGTGTTTCCTGGAGTTTCTGGTTGGTTTCGCTGTACTGGCGGGTCCTCTCCTCCAGTTGCAGCATGGTCTGCGCCAGCATCTGTTTTTGGATCATCTGCTGTTTGGCGATGTACATGATGAGGAAAACAAAAGCAAAATACAGGGCATCCTCGTAAAAAACCGGGGAAAAATAGGTAAAATCGAAATAATTCCATTTGATATAGCGCACAAACCGGATGAGAACATATTCGCAATAGACCAGAAGGCTGATGATCAGGCTCTGTCTGACGGGATAATAGAGGACCATGTCGATGATTTCTATGTAGAAATAGAACATGGCCACCCTGGACATGTCTGAAAGGGATATCAGGTACAAAAGCACGAGATCAAAAACAAAGGACAACCGGCCAATGGCCGGGGGTAGTCTCTTGCCAAAAATCGGCTTTCTGCGTAACAGAAAAGAAAGCAACAGAAGAAGCGACAGCGGAATGAGTTTCCACCAGTAATGCAGGTTGGTAAGGATGGTAACCCCCAGTGTCAGAATCAACGAGCAGAAGATAATAACATTGAACATGCGTTGGTTTCTGGCATCCATGCGTCTCTTCCATTGACCTCTTTTATCTGATCTCCATTGTGTGTAAACCAGAATCCATCTGCAGGGCTTCATACAGTCCGCAAAGATGTCGCCAAAAGATGTCCGGGGATGTTCAAAATGATCATAACATACAGGCCAGGTGTCATGCATCGGATGCCTCAGCCCTATATGGACTTCAAAGGCATGGCAAGGCTCCAGATCGGCCGAAACACCCCATAATAAGGGTAGCACAATCATTGGTCATATGATAAGCGGCATAAATCATATCCAAGTCATATGACCGTTTGAATGCCGTCATATGCATGGAAGGCGTCAGCCCATCTGGATATGGGGAAGGATGGCGATCTGCCGGCACCCGTTGAACCGGGCCAGCCGCTCAAGGCATTTCATGACGGCCGATTGCAATCTTTTGCCCGGCTTGATGCCTTCTTCGTACCAGATGTTTCTGACCTCCAGGATACCCTCCTTACGGTTGCAGACGGCTTCAACCCTGCCGGCAAATCGGTCACCATACAGCATGGGCAGCACATAATGCCCATATTTGCGCTGGGATGCAGGCGTATAGATCTCCCATTTGTATTCAAAGCCGAAGAGCGCTTTGATAAGCCTTCTGTCCCAGAGCATGTTGTCGAGGGGCGCAAGCAGCTCGCACCGGGCTTTGGGCCTGGTGTCCTGCATAGCGGTGTCCAGGAGGCTTTTATCGGCGGACAGGCAGTACAGCTTGTCCTTTATACCTTCCACCGTGATTTCGATAATCTTTTCTTCCTTCAATAGCCAGTCAAAAATCTTTCCGCGGAGCGAGGCGTTCAACCCTGGAATGTTCAGCCAGGCATCGGAGGGCTTGTTCCAAAGAAGCCCCACACCGCCAATCCGGCGCATCACACGCCATTCCAGGTGATCCATGTCGTCCGGGCAGGGATCCGGCCTGTCCAGTATTTCCGGCGGGATGCAGTTTTCGGCAAGATCATAGTATTTGATGGTGCCTTTTTTGTGATGAATCACCAGGTCTCCCCTGAAATATAGGGTTTCCAGGGCGGCACGGGAAAGCCGGGTATCGTTCCAGTACCAGTAGACTTTTTCATCAAAGCCGATGTCCTGTGAGGATACGGGTCCCTTTTCCCGGATGATCCGCTTAATCTCGTCACACACCTCATTTACCTTGTCCCGGCTCCTGCCGCCGACCTGGTAGGCCTGCCGGTAGCGCCGGAAATACGGCCAGTCTGCGGATGGGATGATGGCGAGGTTCTTGTCAAAATAGTCCAGAAGGGTCCTGTCCTTATACAGGAGGTCATAAAGCATTTCCCTGGTAAAACCCTTCACCCGGGCATGCAGGACCAGTTCCGGGCTTTTGCCGCAGACATCGATGGGGTCAAACTGGATGCAGCCGGCCTTGCGGATATAGGCCATCACGCCATCTTTACCGGAAAACCTGTAATCGCCCAGGAGCCCATGCTTGAGCAGCATGAACCTGCGAGCCTGGACGTTGGTCAGAAATATGCTTTCACCCATGATCCGATGCTCCTTGATAATTAGGGATTGCCACGCCACGCTTCGCGTGGCCCACAATGACACTACAGGCATGCCTTTCGTGATTAGTAAATGGCCGCTTTTCGGAAAGGGAGTCCGTAAAGGTCAAGGCCGCATTGCGATAAGGCGCCAAAACAGCCTGTGAGAATGGGAAAAGGCAGCCGTGCAGCACAGCGGCCGGGCTTTACGGGCTCCCGGGAGATTGCCGCGCTCCACTTCGTTCCGCTCGCAATGACATCCAGGATTACATCCTTACCGGATGAAATTGGTCCTGATGGGCTTTTCCCCTTCAGGTATGGTGATTCCCTTCTCCCGGCCCGCCTCGATACACTTCAGCAGCCAGGCCATGTTGTTGCCCAGGGTCCGCATGGTCTGCATGCCTTCCTCGTCCTTCATGACTTCCTCCGGCGTATTCCCATGGACCTGGTTCCAGTATTGGGAGGAAACAATGGGCATCTGGTTGATGGTAAAGTACTTGTTGATCTGGTCGAAAGCAGCCGAAGCCCCGCCGCGACGGCAGCTCACAATGGCGGCCGCAGGCTTTCCTTTAAACAACTTTCCTTTGCCATAGAAAACCCTGTCCATGAAAGAGGTCAGTGCGCCTGAGGCGGCAGCGTAATGGACCGGTGAGCCAAACACGAAGCCATCGGCTTCCGGCACCTTGTCCAAAAACGCATTCACCACGTCATCCATAAAGCATTTGCCGGTCGCGAAACATTTGCCGCAGGCGATGCAGCCCATAACGGGCTTTGCGCCCACCTGAAAGATCTCCGTGTCAATACCGTTTTGCCGAAGTGCCTTTTCCACCTCGGTCAAAGCCGTGTAAGTGCAGCCCTTGGCCCGCGGACTTCCGTTCACCAGAATAACCTTCATAAAAGCCAGCTCCTTTCCTGTGTCCTGTAACTTATAACGTTCCATCCAGGGAAATATGCATCGGACAGGCCCGCCCGTCGCCATGCCCTCTAACCCCAATTGCGGCAATATTGCCGGTGCGATACAAAAGCGGGGCCGGTGAGTAACCGAAAGCAGGCGGTCCGCATCAAGAAAATTATACCATAGCCGGGTACAGTCATGACCTGGTCGCCAGGTAAACGCATCCCGCAATTAATGGTTATCAGCGATGCCTGCAATACCATACTCCAGTAAAAAGCTCATAATACCATAAAGATAAACGGACATGATGTATATCCGATCGGCTTTTCTTCTCCTTGCCAGATAACCCTTGGGCAATCCGTTTTCATATTCGATGATATCCATCGGCTTATTCCTTGTTCTCCATGAAAGATGCGCCAACCATATTTACTATAGCAGATGCCATGATGACTATGATCATGAACTGAAAGCAGGCCATGGCGTGTGAATGCATTGGTCCGAATCATTGAGCGCTGAAAGCATGTAAAAACCTCCTGCCTTACCCGCGACAGGCATCGGCAGGAGGTTTGACTGACTCTTATAGCGCTTGGCCGGTTACCAGACGGTCACGCGTTCCTCGGGAGCCAGGTACATGGCATCCCCGGGCTGGATATCATATGTCTTATAGAACTCCTCGAAGTTCTGGAGCACCCTGTTGACCCTGTACTTGTTGGGGGCATGGACATCCTGGGTGGCCAGCATCTGGTATATCTGTTCGGTTCCCGTAAAGCGCCAGATGGCCGCATAGCTTTCGAACAGCGCCTTATAATCCACATCCGGAATATCGGCGGCGATGTCCAGGATGCAGGCCATGGCGCCGATGTCAGCCACGTTCTCGGATACAGTCAGGTTGCCGTTGACCACCGCGCCGGGCGCGATCACCAAACCGTCATACAGGTCAATCACGGCCTGGCACTTCTGACGGAACACGGTATAGTCCTGTTCAGTCCACCAGTTGTTCATATTGCCGTTCTCATCAAACTGGGCCCCGTTATTGTCAAAGGCATGGGTGATCTCATGGGCGATGACGGTTCCGATGCCGCCCAGGTTCTGTTCACGGCTTGCGTTAACATCATAGAAAGGCGGCTGGAGGATTCCGGCAGGGAATACGATTTCATTGTTTGTCGGGTTATAATAGGCGTTGACCATATGGGGCGGCATATACCAGGCCGACCTGTCCACGGGCTTCGAGAGAAGGGACTTGTTCTCCTTCACCTGGGCCGAGTTTATGGCAAATATGTTCCCCAAAAGGGAGCCGCCATCCGCATAGGTCTTGATGCTGATATCCTTAAGCGGGTCTTTCCATTTGTCCGGATAACCGATCTTGACCTTGATGGTCTTCAGTTTGGTAATAGCCTTCTCCTTGGTTTCCTGGCCCATCCAGTCGAGGGCTTCAATACGGTCCTCAAATGCTGCAATGATGTCGGCAACGATACTTTCCACATCCGCTTTGGCTTTGGCGGAGAAATACCGCTCCACATAGATCCTGCCCAGGTAATCGCTCATTACCGAATTCAGTAAATTGAATGCGATTTCCTCTTCATCCATGGTGGAGCTGATGCCATAGAAGGCTTTCTGGAAGTTCATTGTCACATCCCTGAAATCATTTGACAACAGCGATGCCGTACTGGCGAGGATCCGGAAGCGGCAATAGGTTTTCAGCACATCAAGATTATCGTCTGAAAGGAGTTCCCCGGTCTTCTTCATCAGGTTTACATCGGACAGGATGATGGTGTCCACCGAACCAAATCCCAGGTCGCTTAAATATTTATCGAGATCCACCGATGGGAACATCCCGACCAGCTCAGCCCTGGATACCGGGTTATAGATGTTCTCCACCTTGCTGGCTTCCTCGTTCTTCATGGTGTTCTGGGCAATAACCTTTTCAAACGCATACAGGTTTTGAGCCTTTTCCACGGCTTCTTCCTCAGGTATACCGGAAAGCGTAAACAATTGGGTGATCACCCCGGTATAAAGGGCGTCGATCTGAGGATTCCCCATAAGGATATAGTCGGCAGGCAAACCGGTTGACAGCCCGGCAGCGTAAAGGCTGTGGCGGTTGCTGTCAATCAGGTCGGCATCCGGCGCAAAGCTCACCAAAGGCCTCATACCGGTCTCCGCCTCAAGCTGTACCATGGCATCCAGGAGCTCCTGCGCTGAAGACACCCCATCGATCAAATCCAGGTACTTCTGGATAGGCTTTATACCTTCCTTGTTGCGGTTTTCCATATCCAGAATGGTCAGGTAGAAGTCCGCAATCTTCTGTTCAATGGTCCCTTCCTGGTAGGTATCCCGATTCTCCACAAGATCCTTGACGATGGCCTTCAGTTTATCGGTATTCCTTCTGTCCACCTCGTCAAAAGTGGTCATCCCGGGATAACCTGCGGGGAGCTTTGTGGTGGAAAGCCACTGGTGGTTTATGGCATAGAAGAAATCATCCTGGGGTCTGATTGAGGATAAGGCCCTGATCTTGTTGAGAACCACTTCCAGCTGTCCCTTTGTGAGGTAATCGTCCGAACCAAAACAGCCATTGCCGTAACCGCTCATGAGGCCGGCAGATGTGATACGGTCAATCTTTCCGGCAACCTCGGCGGGAACATCCTCAAATGCAAGGGGTGACCTGATGGCAGGCAGCTCTCTCATGGAATTGCCGACAATCAGCGCAAATTCCAGGCGAGTGATGTGTACGCCAAGTTCCAGCGCTTCACCCGGTTCAACCGGCAACAAGCCGTTGGTAATCGCTATGGCGATTTTGTCCGCATTTTCGGAATTTATCTGATCCGCATCGGAAAAGACGCTCAAATCGCTTGGGGCGTCATTGAGCGCAGCCAGGCCGATGGTGTTCAGCAGGCTGACCACCGCTTCCTCCCTGGTGACAAACTCTTCCGCCTTGGAAGCCGCCTGTGCCGGCACGATGCTGAACAGCAATGCCACGCACAACAGGATACCCAACATCCTGGCTCTGATCTTGTTCATCGTTAAAACTCCTTTCTGCCGTATATGGTATATCTTTCTATATATACATTCGTATCCAGCAGATGTCTGATTAAAAATCCTGCTTTATCCAGCGCTGATTGTATTTAAGCTTAAACACATACTGCGCAGTAATAGTTTTCTCGTTCGCAAACGCCGGTATGATGCCATCATCCACCGCCGCTGCCATCGCTGAAAAAGGCAATTCCACATGATTTTTCAACGTGCCTGTATTTTGAAATTTCAGCCATGGCATTGAGAAGGATTTGGGTAATCTTTTTCTTTTCTTGGGAAAACGATTTGTCGGATTAGAAGATGAACAAACAGGCCTCCATAGACGGAGGCCTGATGTTGAATACCTGATACCCATTCTTTCAGGTTCTCAGACTGTCTGTCCGGGTGTTTCCCGGTCGTTTATCCTGGACAGGATGGATACACCGATGAAGCTCAAAATGATCATGGGAAGGACGAATATGAAATAAGCCAGGAAGATCAGGCCGGCCACGGCGTACAATATGCCTGCCGTCAGTGCCCCCCATACCTTGTTGTTGAAAAACCCAACCCAGTTGAAAATGGCGGCCAGCCCCACCAGAACCATATGGGGGGTTACAAGGGCTGTGGCGATGGCCGCGCCAATCTGTTCTGCGCCCTGGCTTCCGGAAACCGCTCCTGAAAAGTAGAACACCAGATAGAGGGTGTATATGGTGCCCAGGAGGGCCGAGAAGAAAACAACCTTGCTTCTGTACCTGAACATACCATGCTCCTTTGCTGTCATTTCTTGATTGGACTTAGCTTGCGCACAACCTGTTGGTCTTATGTTGGTATTTATGCGCATCCACGACACGGATCGGCAAAATACGGCGGACACGCATGAGGCAGACCGACGCACAAACCAAAATTTTTCTATATATCTAATATATAGGTAGTTAACACCCATTTTCGCCATTATAAGGGTTAATTTCGCCATCCGGCTTTTTAAGTCGAATTTTTGATTATAATGTAATAAATTTATCCCCGATCAAATGCAACCGACCCTGGGATCAACGGCTGATCCCGGTATGGGCGCAAATGTTACCGAATACGGCATCACCAGGACCTATTATTTTTCCGAGGACGGTCTGATGGTAGTCGGAAAGTGACATCCGCTCAACGGCAAATGGTACGACTTCCATGCAAACGTCTCTATGGTCCGGAACACCGTGGTGGACGGCCGTGAGGTGGATGCATGCGGCGCCGCAAAGCCTGAAAAAATTTATAGGCAAAAATAAAAGGGGCTGTCTCAACACATAGTCTGAGGCAGCTCCCTGTTTATCTGAAACCCTTTTGGAACCCGGCCGGGGTTATGGGTTGTTATCCCTGATCTCCCAAAGCCACCTGTCCCCCTTACGCAGTTCGAGCACCTTAAGCAGCGCATCCACCTGATAGGTGGCCGCACTCAGGTCCTGGTTGGGTGATGTGGGATTCCTGTAAGCGATGCAGGGTATGCCCGCCGTCAAAGCCGCCTGGATGCCCAGGCGCGAATCCTCTATGGCAACAGCCTGGTGTTTTTCCGCGCCAAGCCTCTCCATGGCCAGAAGATAAATGTCCGGGGCCGGTTTGAGGTTTTCCACATCATCCCCCGTCACGACCGCTTTGAAACGCGACGCGATACCCAGATAATCCAGCACCGCTTCCACCAGCATCCTCCTGGAGGAAGAACCGACCGCCAGGCCGATACCCATCCCTTCCAGCGCGTCCAACAGTTCAAAAAGGCCGGGAGGCGGCGGGCATTTTTCCTTGATCATCGTATCGATGAGAAGACGCATCTGGGTCCGTTCCAGATCCGCCGCGGTCTCCTTAAGGCCATATTTTTGCACCATTTTCTCCCAGAAGGCCAGGGTGCTGGAACCGATCACCGAGGACATATCCATATCCGGAACGATCCCGAAGGATGCAAGCACTTCCAGCCTTGACCGGGCATGCAGCGGTTCGCTGTTGATAAGAACACCGTCCATGTCGAATATGAAGTTCATAGGCCAATCCTTTTTCCGTTGTTGTCTGATTTTTTGCATGATCATTATTATATCTCGAATTCCGCCTTTGGTCATCCCTTTGATGCCCTGTCAATCAGCGCCTGGTAGCTGTCCCACACGGAATCGAGGGCATCAATGGTCTTGCAGTACAGTTCATATTTCTTATCATAAACCTCGAAGTTGTCCGGATTCGGCATAACAGCGGGAGCCAGCCTGCTCATGGCATCCAGCGCTTCATTGATGTTGGCGTAATCCCCAACGGCTACCGCCGCGGCTATGGCGCTTCCCAGGGCGCCGGTTTCCCGAACGGCCACCGTTTCCACGGGGCATTTCATCACATCGGCAAAGATCTGGGTCCAGACCTTTGACCGGGCCGCCCCGCCCGCCAGCCGTATGCTCTTGGGATCGCGTTCCATGCACTTTCTCAGCTTCTCGTAATGGTAGCGGTGGGAGAAGGCAATTCCCTCAAAGACACTTCGCAATAGATGTGCACGGGTATGGTAGCTGCTCATGCCCACAAAGCTTCCCTTGGCGTTGGGATGGACATTGCTGGCCATGAGGAACGGCAGGAAGATAGGGCAGAATTCGGAAGGCGCAATGGATTCCACCATCTTGTCGATCTCCTGCCAGGGTGACCTGCCGGCCCGCTTCTCCTCCCGGATAAACTCGGGCATCAGCGTTTGCACGAACCATTCGTTATTGCCCGCACTGGTGGGGCTGCATTCCTCGATCAGGTAGTATTCGGGTATGCAGAACAGGGAGTTCATCATGACCGTTCCGTCCAGGACCGGCGTTTTGCGGATGAACTCATTGATGCTCCAGGTTCCGGCGATCATGCAGACATGGTCCTCATCGGCCACGTGGGCTGCCAGGGCGCAGGCGTCGATGTCAAACATGCCGCCGGCCACGGGTGTGCCTTCCCTGAGGCCGGTCTTCATGGCCGCTTCCGCGCAGACCGTGCCGCAGATGTCGGTGGACAGCCGCAGCGGGGGCAGGGCATCCATCAGTTCGGACAATCCTAACAGTTCCAGGATGCGCGGATCATACTGCCGGGTATGCAGGTTCACCAGGTTGGTTCCGGAAAAGTCGGTCATTTCCGCATAGGCTTCCCCCGTGAGCCTGAACCGCACATAATCCTTCGCTTCAAAGATATACTTGATATTGTCCATGATCTCGGGCTCATGGTCCTTCAGCCAGGCCAGCAGGGCTACGGGCTGGCAGGCCATGACATGCTGGCAGGTGAGCTCAAAGGCCTTTTTCTCGGTGCCGTCCTCGCGCCATTTCACCATGTATTCCCAGGCCCGGTTGTCGGTGGAGATGATGCCGTTGCGCACCGGTCTGTTGTTCTTGCCCCAAAGGTACAAGCCCTTGCCGTGGCCGCAGATGGCCACCGCCCGCACATGGGAAGCGTCGATCCCGGTCTTTTCCAGCACCTCGCGGATCACAGCGCAGTTGGCTTCCCACATCTCATCCATGTCCCGTTCGGTAAAGCCGGGCTTCGGTGTGAGCATCCGCGTCTCAACCGAGGCAAAGCCCACCTCATTTCCCTTTTCGTCATACAGGGCCGCCTTGGTGGTGGTCCCTCCGTTGTCCAATCCCAGATAATACCGCATATCCTTACCCTCCCATCGCAATTGCGAACTGTTTTTCTATCCACGCCTTGGCGTTTCCAACAACCTCCATGTCATCCTGGCCTTCCTGGTACCACATCTCTATCAGGTATGGTCCGGTATACCCAATCTTCTCCAGGATGGAGAAGCACAGCGGGAAGTCCACGCATCCCTTGCCGAAGGGCACATTCTTGAACTGCCCGCCAAAGTTTTCCGTAACGGCAAGGGTATCCTTTATCTGTCCTGTCTACAACATTGAGACGCAGAAGCTCATCGGGCTGATCGTCCTGGACATCGATTACCAGGTTGTCCGTGAAATGTTCTCGCTGTCCACTGTGGAGCTCGACGAGAAGATCATGGTGGTGGACACGGAGGGCAACATCATATTCAACCATCCCATCATCAGCAATTTTGAGCCTGTCCTCGAACAGTACCCGGAAATCCTTACCTCCAGGAACCTGCAGCTTCGCGGGCCGGTATTTGGCAGGGACAGTATCATCGTCACCGAAACCATCGAGATGGCCGACTGGAAGATCGTCAGGATGATTGAGGCCCTGCCTTTGACAGCCAGGAGCCGCAGCCTTCTGTCCATCTTCAACACCATCCTTTTTATTGCCGCCATTATCTCTTTCACCTTCATTCTGCTTTCAACCCAGTCCATCACAAGGCCTGTCAAGACCCTGATACAGGCATGCAAACGCATTGAGCGGGGCGATCTGGATTTCAGGGTCTCCCTCAAACTGAAGAACGAGCTGGGTATTCTGGGGGATACCTTCAACATCATGATGGACCAGATCCAGAGCTACTACAAAAAGGAATTTGAAGAGCAGAAGCGCAAGTCGGAGCTGGAGTTCCAGGTGCTCCAGGCCCAAATCAATCCCCATTTCCTGTATAACACCCTGGATTCCATCAAATGGCTTGCCGTGCTCCAGAACATGAACAATATCGCGGATATGTGCACCTCGCTGATTAACCTTCTGAAATACAACCTGGCCCAGCCGGGAACCCTGACCACCCTGAGCGACGAGGTGGAAAATCTCAAGAATTATATCCGGATCCAGAAATTCCGTTATGGCGATACCTTCGAATTCTCAACCCAACTGGATCCGGAGACATGCGACTGCGAAATCCTGCGCTTTGTCCTGCAGCCGCTGGTGGAAAACTGCATCCTCCATGCCTTTGAGGATATGGAAGACAAAGGGTTTATCAAGATCCTGTCCTTCATCGAGAACGACAAGCTGCATATCGAGGTGATTGACAACGGTTCGGGAATGGATCTGGCCACGGTCTACACGCTTAACCAAAGCGATTCCAATAAGGGAAAACGCTTCAACACCATCGGCATACACAACATCAAGGAGCGCATACGGCTCCAGTACGGGGAAGGATATGGGCTCTACTACATCAGCGAGCCCGGGATCGGCACCATTGCGGAAATGGTCCTGCCCGTCATCAAGAAAAAAGATGTTCCGGCAATCCAGCCGGTTTGAAGCAAGCAAGGGACAAAAGGCATCTCACAGAGAGATGCCTTTTGTCCGGAGAAGGAACCTGTCAATCCAGCATCTCAAGAAGCCAGAACAAGGGCCCATAGCGGTAAAGGAATCCCCTCGGCCGGTAACGGACGGGATAACGGAATCCGGGCACGATGACCGGACCGAAAACCGGGCGACGGATGACGGGGTATCGCCTGGGGAAGCGCCTGCCTCTGAAAGAACCCGGATAGAACTCCTGGGATACGCCATCCGGCATCATGAACACCTCTCGCATCGCATGCTCCATAAAACCATCATATGACCCGAGGGACAAGAAGGTTACCGGGGGAACCTGAACAGAAAGATGCGGGAGGATGCCGTTTTCCATCCATGATGTACCTTGACAAGTACATTGGAATCTGATAGCATACTTACAAACCGGATAAATGCAATGACAGGGAAAACACGCTGCCTGTGCGGCTCAGAGAGCTGTTGGCCGGTGTGAAACAGCGCGCAGGGCAGAATGTGGACTCACCCTTGAGCAGCCATCTGAACCCCCGGAAGCAGGTTCGCTTCCGGCAAGTAGGCATGGACGGATTCCCGCCGTTACAACGGGAAGGCATTAACCCGGCTGACCGGGCGGATGCTGCATGAGTGGGCCATTTTGGCCAAAAGAAGTGGTACCGCGGAAGCAAAGCTTTCGTCTTCTTGAATGCAGGAAGGCGGAGGCTTTTTTTATTTGATCAAAACACGTCAGGAGGATTGTGGTATGAAACTAGCTTTTTCAACCCTGGGATGTCCAGACTTTGACTGGCCGGATATCTATTCCATGGCCAAGGACTTTGGTTTTGACGGCATTGAAATACGCGGCCTGGGCAAGGAAATCTTTGCGGTGCGGGCCAAGCCCTTTACCGAAGAGGAGCTTCCCAACACCATCAAAAAGCTGCAGGGGCTATGTCTTGAAATCCCCTGTCTCTCATCGGGATGCTGCCTGAAATTTGCCGACAAGGCTGAGGAAAACCATGAGGAAATCGTTCAGTACATAGAACTGGCCGCCAAATTGAAAACCCCCTATGTCCGCATCCTGGCGGATAAAGAACCCGAACCCCAGGGAGAGGTGGACGACGAAGTCGTTCTTTCAGCCTTGAAAAAGCTGGTTCCCATCGCGGAGGAAAAGGGGGTAACCCTGCTTGTGGAGACCAACGGCGTTTACAGCGACACCCGCAGGCTCTGCAACCTGCTCAACGCGGTTGAAAGCGATGCGGTGGGCGCCCTTTGGGATCTCCACCATCCCTATCGTTATGCGGGCGAAACACCCGGGCAGACCGTCCAGAACCTGGGCGCCTATATCAAGTACGTCCATATCAAGGACTCTGTCATGGCAGACGGCAAGGTTTCCTACCGCATGGTGGGAGAAGGCGATCTTCCCATCAATGATTTCATCATGGCCCTGCGTTCCATCAACTATGCCGGTTATATTTCCCTTGAATGGGTGAAGCGCTGGGCGCCGGATCTGGCGGACGCCGGCGTGGTATTCCCCAACTACGCCAATTACATGTCTAAATACCTGAGAAAGGACACGAGACGGGGCCGGCTGTATACCAACAAAGCGGGCACGGGACAGTACATCTGGGAGAAGGATATCCTCATCGATCTGACGTTCCCCCAGGTGCTCGATCGTGTGGTTGAGGAATTCCCCGACCAGTATGCCTTCAAATTCATCACCCACGACTACACCAGGACCTATGCGGAATTCCGCGATGATGTGGACACCTTTGCCCGCGTCCTGATCGCACTGGGCGTAAAGCCCGGGGATCATGTGGCCATATGGGCCACCAATGTGCCCCAGTGGTTCATCACCTTCTGGGCAACCGTGAAGATCGGGGCGGTCCTCGTAACGGTCAACACGGCCTACAAGATCCATGAGGCCGAGTATCTGCTGCGCCAGTCGGATACCCATACGCTGGTCATGATCGATGGGTTCAAGGATTCTGACTATGTGGGCATCATCCGGGAACTCTGTCCCGAACTGGAGACCGCAGAGCCCGGAAAGCCCCTCTACATCAAGCGCCTTCCGTTCCTCAGGAACATCATCACCATCGATTCGAAGCAAAAGGGCTGCCTGACCTGGGACGAAGCCATGGCGCTGGCCGACAAGGTACCCGTTGAGGAAGTTTACCGTCGGGCCTACACCATCCATAAGGACGACGTCTGCAACATGCAGTACACCTCCGGCACAACAGGCTTCCCGAAGGGCGTCATGCTGACCCACTACAACGTGGTGAACAACGGCAAGACCATCGGTGACTGCCTGGATTTCTCCACGGCCGACCGGTTGCTGATCCAGGTCCCCATGTTCCACTGCTTCGGCATGGTGCTGGCCATGACGGCCGCCATGACCCATGGCGCCACCATGTGCCCCATTCCCTACTTCTCCCCGAAAGTAGCCCTGGAATGCATCAACAAGGAAAAGATCACCGCATGCCACGGCGTTCCCACCATGTTCATCGCCATGCTGGAGCATGAGGACTTCGCCAAGACCGATTTCTCCCACATGAGAACCGGCATCATGGCCGGAAGCCCGTGTCCCATCAAGGTGATGCAGGATGTTCTGGACAAGATGAACATGAAGGAGATCACCATCGTATATGGCCAGACCGAGGCTTCCCCCGGGTGCACTCAGAGCCGCGTGGACGATCCGATAGAAGTCAGGGTCAACACGGTTGGCCGAGCCCTGCCCGGTGTGGAATGCAAGATCGTGGATCCGGTTACCGGAAAGGATCTGCCGCCCAACACCGACGGCGAGTTTGTGGCCAGGGGCTACAATGTCATGAAGGGTTACTACAAAATGCCCGAGGCAACGGCAGCTGTCATCGATGCGGATGGCTGGCTGCATACGGGAGACATGGCCAGGATGGATGAGAACGGCTACTTCAAGATCACAGGCCGAATCAAGGATATGATCATCCGTGGCGGCGAAAACATTTATCCCAAGGAGATTGAGGACTTTATCTACACCCATCCCAAGGTCAGCGATGTCCAGGTCATCGGTGTGCCCGACAAGCAATACGGCGAGGAGATCATGGCCTGCGTCATCCTCAAGGATGGCGAGGAAATGACCGCCGAGGAACTGAAAGACTACGTGCGCACCCATATGGCCAAGCACAAAACGCCCAAGTATGTGGAATTCATGAAATCCTTCCCCATGAACGCAGCCGGCAAGATCCTCAAGTACAAGTTGCGCGAATGGGCCGTGGAACACCTGGGCCTCATCGCCGAAAGCCAGATCGAAACCGCATAAGGCAGAACAGATTAAAAGAGGGGTGGCTCCTAAAGCCGCCCCTCTTTCCAACAGGGAATACGGTATTCCGCTTTCAGGACACACAGTATTCTCCTGCTGTCCCCCCCCTCCTTTTCAAACATCACGATACAAGCCCGCGCAGTTCCCTGCTGAGCCTGCCGATGTTTGCCATGGCTTCATGGATCTGCATGATATTGTTGTTCTGATCCTCCAGGGTGGCAAGCACTTCCTCGGTGGATGCCGCATTTTCTTCCGAAATGCTGGCCACGTTCTCTATCTGTTTCTGGATTTCAATAAAGATCTCGGTCACATGCTTGGTTCCCTCAACACCTTCAAGCAACTGACGGTTGGCATCCTCCACCGAAACCTTCATCCGGCTGAAGAAGTCCGTAATGTTTTCCAGTATCCGATTACCTTCACGGACTGCTGCATCGCCCTCATACACTTTTTTGAGGGTATCCATGGAGCGTTCGGTCAGCTCCTGGATGATACGGCTGATATTGTCGGCAGTCGCCTTGCTCTGCTCTGCCAGCTTCCTGATTTCATCGGCCACAACGGCAAACCCTTTGCCCTGCTCGCCGGCCCGCGCCGCCTCGATGGCCGCATTGAGAGCCAGCATATTGGTTTGCTCGGCAATCTCCAGGATCTCGTCCAAGGCCCGGTTAACCCGCTCCATGCTCTGGTTCAGTTCATTAACCGTGGCCTTGGCAGAACCCACAGCCTTGCTGATGACCTCGTTGTGTTCCACCATTTCGGCAATTTTGCCGGTACCCTGTTCGATGGTTTTCACGATATCCATTGATTTTTCGGCGATGGAAACCGATATGGCCTGGGTCTGGCTGACCAGATCCATGGAACTGTTCATGGCCTCATTGGTCTTGTAAATGCTGGACGCTTCTTCCTGGATGGCCTTGGCCATTTCGTTCATGGACACAAAGATGCCGTTGCTCGATTCCTTTGCGGCACCGATGGTCTTGTTGACGGTCTCGATATGAGCGTTGAGATTGTCGGATCCTGTCTCCACCTGGGCAATCACATTCTGAAGCCTGGCCACCAGTTCACCGACCTTATCGGTTTCAGCAGCAGTGTTCCTGAGAAGCTCGCCTGCCCACCTGGTCAAAAAGTACAGGAGCGCCAGCGCGCCGTTAAACACGACGAGCACCTTGATGAATTCGACAACCAGGATATCGTTTCCCACCGGTCCCATAAAGACCTCACCGGCCAGCAGGAACATCACAATGAGCAGAACATTGCTGATACCGCCAAAAACCAGGGTAAGCCTTTCGTTAAAGTATAATGCGATCATGGCAACGGCAGCAAAAGCAATATAGTGGTTTCCCAGATCAAACCCTGTGATCAGGAAATAAGCCATCATGGCCAATAAAGGGAGCAGACCGAAAAGCAGGGATTTAATAAACTGTGGAAGTTTCAGATAATACAGTCCTGTTGCAAGGCCTGCCACGACTATGGATTTGATGACATCCGTAAACGCATTCAGCCCATACGTTACGTTATTGATAAGCGCATAGAGCGCAATAACACACCATATTGCAATCAGATTTACCTTATCTACGCGCTTCAGATCATAGCTCGATTGTTTGACAGCATTTGCTTGGCTCATTTAGAGTACCCCCTGTTTCAGTTCATCTATATACTTGAACAACACTTATTTTTTACCACTATATTTTTTATCGAAACATTTTGTAAATATCTACAATATTCTTACAATATCTGTCGTGAATCGCGCACTGTAAACCGCCTGTTGCCGTCTTTTTCTTTTTCCGCCTATTCCCCGACGGCAGGACAGGACACCCGCCGGTATCGATCAAAAACCTGTCGCAGCCTGTCACACTTGTCCAATTTCTGAATAGACTATATCAGGGAATGGTTCATCCGGACCGTCCCAAGGAGGCGCCTCACCTCCTTTATGCCGGGTGCCGGACTTACCTGTTTAAGTCCGGCATTTATATTTTGAAAAGACTTGACACGGAGCAGGAGCATACTGTATTATTGAATTAAGAGCTTAATACAATAATACAAAGGGGTGATCGAATGCCCTGGGACCTGAAACCGGACAGACCCATCTACACGCAATTGGTCGAACATATCGAATGGATGATACTTTCCGGGGTCTATCCTCCAGGCTCAAAACTGCCCTCGGTGCGGGATTTGGCCAAAGAAGCCTCAGTCAATCCCAACACCATGCAGCGGGCGCTGGCCCAATTGGAGGAAGACAGACTCATCATCACGCACCGCACCAGCGGTCGATCGATAACGGAGGATTCGGAGATGATTCAAAAAGCCAGAATAAGAATTGCCAGGGAACAGGTATCGGAGTTCCTTGAGAAAATGCAGAAGCTCGGCTTCGACAGAAAAGAAATCCTGTCCATCATCAACAATATGATCGAGGAGGTAGGGAAATGAATGCCATTCTGGAATGCAAAGGTCTGACGAAATCCTATGGCGGTAAAAAAGCGCTCTCGGATGTCAACCTGACCATTGAGCGGGGCAGAATTGTAGGGCTTTTGGGACCCAACGGCAGCGGCAAAACCACCCTGATTAAGCTTGCCAACGCACTTCTGACACCCACATCGGGTGAAATACGCATAGCCGGCATGGAGCCTGGAACCGGCACCAAAAAGATCGTGTCCTACCTCCCGGAAAGGAATTACCTGAGCGACTGGATGCGCGTCCATGACATCATCGGGCTGTTCAGAGACTTCTACGGTGATTTCAGGCCGGATAAGGCTTATGATATGCTCAAAAGGCTCAACATTAACCCGAATGACAAGCTGAAGACCATGTCCAAGGGCACCAAGGAAAAGGTTCAGCTCATCCTTGTCATGAGCCGGGAATCGGAACTCTATCTTCTGGACGAACCCATCGGCGGCGTGGACCCGGCCGCCCGGGATTATATCCTGGAAACCATCATCAGCAATTATAACCCCAATGCAACCATTATCATTTCCACCCACTTGATCGCGGACGTGGAAAAAGTGCTGGATCATGCGATTTTCATCCGTGACGGTCAGGTGGTGCTTTCTTCGTCCGTCGATGCGATCAGGGAACAGGGAAAATCGGTGGACGGTCTGTTCAGGGAGGTGTTCAGATGTTAGGCAAGCTTTTAAAGTATGAACTGAAAGCCACGGGAAGAACGTTTATGCCCATATACGCCGCTATGCTGATTGCTGCGGCTGTCACCAAACTCATCTCGGCCCTGACGGCCGGGGGCTCCGAAGTCCCCGAATTCATCAGCGCCATCGTGTACATCATGATCCTGATGGGGATGTTTGTCATGACCTTTGTGGTCATGATCCAACGCTTCCACAAGAACCTGCTGTCCGATGAAGGGTATCTGATGTTCACCCTGCCGGTGGAACCATGGCAGCACATTGTCAGCAAATTGCTGATATCGGTTTTATGGAACCTGGGAAGCCTTGTTGCGGCATTCCTCTCCATCGTTATCCTGACCTTTGATGAAATTGCCAACAGGGCGTTGATGCTGGATCTTTTTGCAGTTATAGCAGAATTTCTGACCATCTTCGGCCCCACAGGAAGCCTGGTTGTGCTGGAAATCTTCCTCGCAGGCATTGCCACCACCGTTTTCGGTATCCTGCTCATCTATGCGTCCATCGCCCTGGGACATCTGTCCAACCGGCACAGGACCATGGCTTCCCTGGGCGCTTTCCTCGGGCTGACCGCTTTTGCACAAATCCTGTTTGCCTGCCTGACCCTCATCCCGAATGTCAGGGTGCTGCAGCACTACATGGATACGCTGCAGGAAAGCCTGCAGACTTCCATTGTACTGTTCCATTATGTCATGTGGTTCACCATCGGTTTCTTCACCTTGCTGTCGGCAGGCTACTTCCTGATTACCAACCATATCCTGAAGAAGCGTTTGAACCTGGAATAGCGTTCGGAAAGCAAAAGACTATCAAATATGAAACGGCATAAAGAGACCTGTATCAGGTCTCTTTCCCGTTTTGCCCCGATTATTCGGTTTTCTCCCCGGTGAATTTCCTGAAGAACCTGGGATATCCCGTTCCGTCCCATTTTTTAATCTTTTCAGCGTATTCCTTATAGATGCGTTCCGCCTTTTCGGGTTCCAGGAGGCCCTTCTTCACCTGGCCGTCCAGGTATTCCCTGCAGTCCCTGATGAGTTTTTCGCGCTTCTCTTCAAGGCTCAGCCCGTTGAATGCCTTGATTTCCGCCATTTTCTCGTCAATTCTTTTCAGGATGGACTCGGCTTTCTCCTTCGGAATTTTGCCTTCCTTCAGGAGTTGCTGGACCTCGCTTTTTCTTTTTTCCAGCGTGCCCAAAGGATCCTTTACAAACTCGCAGTAACCTCTTTTCCTGCGACCGTCCTTCTTTTCCTTTTTATGCTCCTTAATATCTTCCGGAGCCTTTTCCCTGTTGTCAAGTTCCGGCCTTTTTTCCTCCTGGTTCAGCCTTTCCTGGCGCACCGGCTCCCTGTTTTCGGTTCCATGACCGACGGCGACGGCCGGGGTTGTTACCAGAAGGCCGGCAATGACGGCAACAGCTGCCACACCTTTTAGTGCCATTTTGATCACCTCCATGATTATTTTCTCCCGATTCAATCAAGTCATAGGTGTCAATATTTAATAATTCGCGTATACAAAAAACATTTTTGTCCTGCAAAACGCAAAAGATAAGCAGGTTACACGAATTCATTGCCACAAATATGAACATCCGCCCATCATGGCAATGAATTTGCGGGGATAATCCGATGCCCAGCAAGAAAGACTGATTTCAGGGCAAAAGCGGATGCGGGAAACTGCCGGCGCATTTTTGTCATCGGACACGATTTAAAAGTCCTGTGACGCTTGTACAACTTGTGCTTGATTCGGTGCTTCCATAAGTGTTAAAGTTATAGGTATGCGGGAAGTTTTAAGAGGTGATTAATCAATGAAGGAAACATACAGGATTAAGGTAGCGGGCGTGGAAAGGGATCTGCCGCTTTGCAGCATCAGCCAGGATCTCAAGATAGCAGCATTTGTGATCCTCGGCGACGTGGAGCTGACCACCGCCTGCGCCAGGGAACTTATCCGGAAAATTCCGGAACACGATATCATGATAACAGCCGAGGCCAAGGGAATACCGCTGATTCACGAAATGGCCCGCCAGATGAATGCCGAAAAATATCTCGTGGCGCGGAAGGCCCAGAAGCTTTACATGAAGGATCCGATCACCGTTGAAGTCCAGTCCATTACCACCGCCAGGAAGCAGACGCTCTACATCGACAAAAACGATGCCGAGCTCCTGAAAGGCAAACGGGTTCTCATCATTGATGATGTCATCAGCACAGGGGAATCCATTTTTGCCGTGGAAAAGCTGGTCAAGATGTCGGGCGGCACGGTGGTCGGCAAGGCGGCCATCCTGGCCGAAGGCGACGCCAAATACAGGGAAGATATCATCTACCTCGAATACCTCCCACTGTTCAATGCGGAGGGCGAACCCATCGAAAAATAGCAAACGGCCGTCGGATACCAAAAAGAATGACTAAAAGGCTATGAATCATGCATTCATAGCCTTTTATGATATGAAGATTATCTCCGGACTCATAATGGTTCTTAAGCAAGAACCATTATTCTTTTGTAGAACATTTTAGTCTTTGGGGGGGCAAAGACATCAAGGGTTTATATGGAATAACCACCCGGAGCTCTATAAACCCTTAGAACATATTATATCCAATCAAAAAGTCCAATCAAGTGATTTTGGTCATCTTTTCGAGTGCTTTTTGCACTGTTTTCTCCATTTAGCGGTCATTGGCCGCCTTGGAGCGCCATGTTTTCCAGCGGGATGAAGGCGTGGACCATAAATCCGTTGCCATCCTCGAAACTGTTGAAGGAAACGTAACCGCCGAGGTTTCCGACGCGTTCCTCCATTCCCCTGAGACCATTGCCCTTGATAATCTTCCCGCACCCTTTACCGTTATCGATGATATGGATGTGCAACAGGCCTGCTTTTTCCTTGATGGAAACGGTGATCTGGTCGGCCTTGCCATGCCTGATGGCATTGGTTGTGGCCTCCTGGCATATCCTGTAGATGGTTTTTACCATATCATCGGTCATTTCGCCCGTGTATCTGGAACGGATTACGTCCATCCTGACCCCGATCTCGGCCAGGCGATCCGCCATTTCGGCAAGCAGGGACCACAGGGGCGACTGTTTCTCCCTGGGCTCGGCATGCGCCGCGATTTCCCCGATACCCCTGTCGATATCGGCGATGACCTGCTTGAGCCTCATCATGGCCTTCTCCGGCTGGGTGTCCAGGATCAGCCGATTGCTTTCCAGAGTGTGCAGGGCGAGGTTGAGGGAGTGTCCAAGTACGTCGTGTATCTCTTTGGCCAGGCTGTTCCTTTCCTCGATGGCGGCCAGGTGGCTGGTCTGGTCCTGGAGCAGCCGGATGCTGTTGTTCAGCATCACCAGTTCCTCATTCTTCTCCTTCAGGTGGTTGATGGCGGTTTTCAGCGCGGTATCATCATGTATCACGCATATGGTTCCTGCTCTGTTCCGGAACAGGGATGGAGCTGCGCGCATTCTGACCGTGTATACACCGTGGTTATGCGAAACCTCCAGGATTCTTTCCCCCTCAGCATACTCCCTGAGTTCCTGCGCCTCAAGGCGGCAGACATCATAAACGGCCTGGAAGGTATCATGCTCCAAGCCCTCGCATGCCGGATTCATGTAGGCCACCTTTCCCCTGCTGTCCATGATAAATACGGCTTCACCGTACAATTCCAGGCTCCGTTTTATGCCCAGCGCCATCACATGATACATCCCCAGCTTGGCCGAGCCAAAAAACAGCAGGCTGAAAACCACCAGGGCCATGATCGGACCGACGGGCGATACATAAGCAGGCTGCTGGAGGGATATCATGATTTTGAGCGTGAAGGAGACCATGGACGCCGCCACCATAAAGATTTCAAAAGGCGAGATCCTGATCCTTTTTGTCACTGTGGCCGCCAGCAGCACACAGGCGGAAACCCGGAACAGGTATTCCACCCAGGAATGGATCTTGTACAGCGTGCCGGGCTTTGGGATGCCCGCTGCCTGTTCAAGAATCAGGGATTGCTCCGCAAGGAGGGCAAACAGGAAAGACAGGGTGGGGATCAGATAGACAGCGATAAGAAAGTACCGGTTCAGGCTCTTTTTCCGCAAAAGGACAAGGCCGAAGCACATCAGGGCAACCGAACACAGAATACCGGCCGAGGAGGAGAGAATGGTAAAGAGATGCTGGGCACCTGTTCCCTGAGCAAGCAGGGCAAGGAAATCCACCATCAGCGAAATGATCGCAAAGAAGTGGACGGCTATATAGTATTTCATGGGTCCGGTCTTGATGGATGCATGGTATATAAACGCCAGATAGGCCGATAAGACCGCAATACTGATGAGGTTGAACAGTATGTTTGTGGTCGTAATGCCACCCCCTGCCCGTCCAAAATCCGGCGCCGGCATCAGATGATGTTGTGCTTCAGCGCAAACATGACCAGCTGTGCCCGGTTTCCCGTTCCGGTGATCTCCAGGAGCCGGGTTACCTTGTTCTTTACCGTTCCGTTGGCATATCCGAAGATTTCAGCGATTTCATTATTGTTCTTGCCCTCGCTGATACATTTGATGATCTCGACGTCTTCTTCCTTGAGGGCCGCCAGAACCTGATCCCTTTTCCTGTCCTGTATCCTGTCCCTGCAGGCCGAATCGAGGAGTTCCTTCAGTTCGCCACCCAAAACCTGGTACCCCCACAGGACGCACTGTATCAGAACCTTCAGGCGATCCGGAGGCGTATCCTTCATCAGGTACGCATCCGCACCGTTCATAAAGGCTTTGAAGATATGGTTTTTTTCCTCCAGCGAGGTAAGAATGATAACCTTGATGCCGGGATCAACATCCTTAATTTTGGCGATGGCGTTGATGCCATCCAGTATCGGCATCCTGATATCCATCAAAACAACATCCGGCCTGATTTCTTTGCACATTTCGCAGGCCTGCCAGCCATCATGGGCAATCCCCACAACCTGAAAGCCGTCAAAGCTTTCCAGTACCATTTTCAGGCTGTCGGTCAGCAGCGCATGGTCATCTGCAATCAAGACGCGTATCATAAGGCCCCAGCCTCCTGTCTCTGCAAGCATTATTCCATATCTTCAAGGGTTTCGCATCCCTCAGGCACATGGTTCAGTTTCCTTACGGTGGCCCGTATTTCCTCAATGACGCTCCGGGTGACTTCCAGCAACTGTTCGTTCATCATCCTGATCTTCGTGGGAAAGTCCGTTCCGGTCGCCATTTCAGCCTCAAGTTGCGCCACATCACGGCGAACCCTGCTGATATAGGCATTGGCGGTGGCATTGACCTGGTCCAGTATCCTGGCCCGCTCCCTCTCCACGGCCAGTTGCCTCACAGCCCGTGCCGCCCGCTGTTTCCTGGAAAAAGCCAACTCCAACTGCCTGTTCTTTTGCGACAATTCCATCTGGAGATTGACCAGCTCCGTAACATCGCGCAGGTTGATGATCCTTCCCAACACTTTTCCTTCCGCCTGAAGGGGTGAAATCTTATACTGCAGGTGGACGGGATGTTGTTCTTCTATCAAAATACGCCCCTGGGAAAGGGCTCCCGATTCATTCAGCACCCCTTCCTCCGCCAGCTTTTCCTGGATATCCCTGAGCCTGTCGGACAGTTTGATGGTTTTAAGTCCGTCATGGATATGAACAACCCGGCCTCTCCGGTCAAAGATGATCACGGCCTCGGAAAACCCGTCATGGATATCGGCGCGGGAAATGTATTTGGCATCCCTGCTGAGAAAGGGCATGGCCTTCAGTTTTGCGGCCAGAAGGCCCAGAAAAATGATCAGGTGCATGTTGTCCCGGACCATGTCCCTTGTGGATAGCTGCAGGATCGAAAGCGCTCCCATGCACAGCAGCAAAAACGCAAAGATCAAGGAAACCACGGTCAGTTTGCGCCCATGGTGATGCGCATGGAGAATGAAGATAACCGAGAGGATGATGCAGAATGTCCCCGGCACAAGGGCATACCAAAGGGCCAAACCCCAGTATTGCGCTTCAAAAGGCCCGGACAGCATCACGAGCCGCTCCGCCCATTGCCTGTTCAGAAACGGGAGTACCACCTGTCCCACGGAAACCAGGTGCACGCCCAGGGCCAGCCCTTTCAGCCAGCGTCTGTCCGTATAATATCCGGTGAAAAGCAGCAGGGATGTTGCCAGAAGATAGGCGCTGGCGGCCCTGACGGCAACCAGAAGTCTGAACATATCCGGCGATGTCGCATGCAAAACGATCAGCGAACTGGTCTCATGGGCAAGCACATAAAACATCACATACAGGAAGGCGCGCTTGGCACCGGCGGATGAGCTGCCGGTCAATACCAGGGAAGCAGCACAACCGCACAGGGCTGTGCAGCAGGTTATCAGCACGCCCAATATGAACCTGTCATGGATGAGAAAATCCATATCCCAAACTTCACCAACAAATCGGCAAAATTCGCCTTTTTATTTACATTATACACCAAGTCACCAAAGCCTACAAAAGAAATCCATGCATGACAAAAGAGGAAGAGACAGATCAAACGTTGAAATTCCCTTCAGGAACGGATATATTGAAAGCATATCCCGATACGGTCCCGTAAAGGCGCATCCCGGGATGCCCTTTGCGGGCGGACGATACCTGGAGATGATTATGCGTCAGGAGATTGAAAGAAAGTTCCTTGTAACGGGCAGCGGATACCGTAACGGAGCTTCCTGCAAAACATACCGGCAGGGGTATATCGTTGCCGATACCCACAGGGTTATCCGGGTCAGAACCGATGGAAGCAAGGGTTACCTGACCATAAAGGGACCTTCCCGTGGGGCGTCCCGGACGGAATACGAGTATGAGATCCCCCTGCCCGATGCGGAAGACCTTTTGGAAAGGATGTGTATAAAGCCCCTGATCGAAAAGGTCCGATACACGCTGGTCCATGACGGCATGACATGGGAAGTGGATGAATTTACCGGCGTGAACCAGGGGCTCTGCATCGCCGAAATAGAGCTTGAGCAGGAAGATCAGCGCTTTTCCCTGCCTCCCTGGGTCGGTCGGGAGGTTACGGCGGATCCCAGATACTATAATGCCTACCTGGCCAAACACCCCTACAATACCTGGGAGCATAAGGATTAGCGCAGACACCTCACATTTTCACCGCATTCTCCCATGGGTACAGGCACAGGATCCGCACCGCCTCAATAGAATACTGTTGAGGTGGTATAAGGTGAACTGCGAATGGATTAGGTCTCAGGAGCTGACGGACACGTTCTATTACAGAAGAACCCCGATGGTCAACATCAGGCTGTCGGTGCCGCACATGGACGGGTATGACCACGCCGCATCCCGGTTCAATCTGTATTACAGGCAGAAAGCCAGGGCCAGCTTCAACTATGCGAGGACACGCCTGTATCCCCAGGCGGTCAGGCAATACCAGTACGCCATGTCACAGGAGTTCCCGTTCCATACCTATGAACTGATCCAGTCCTTTGAAACGACATATTGCAAAAAACCCATCGTCAGCCTTTTCTATGACCAGTATGAGTTCACGGGAGGCGCCCACGGCAATACCGTCCGTTTCGGTGACACCTGGGACTTGAGCCGCGGGACGCTGTTGAAGCTCAGCGATCTGTTCAAGGCGGGTTACGATTACAGAACCGTGATCATCAGGACCGTAGAGAACGAGGCCCTGCGCAGGCAGGAAACCGGACAGGTACCATACCTGGATGACCTGGAAAAGAACATCGTCAAATTCTTCGACGAGAAAAACTTTTACCTTGCAGAAAACGGCGTTGTCATTTTCTATCCGCTGTACACCATCGCCCCCTATGTTTCCGGTATCCAGACCTTCACCGTACCCTGGATCCTGTTTGGGGACAATCTGAGAATCAAACCGTAGCAAAAAGGGGGCCTTGTGCCCCCTTGCTCATTCTTCTTCGTTCCTGCTGAGCTTCTCCGCCTGATCGGATGTGATCAGCGCCTCTATCAGCTCTTCGATATCCCCGTTCAGGAACTCGTCGATCCGATACAGGGTAAAGCCGATGCGGTGATCGGTCACGCGCCTCTGCGGGAAATTGTACGTTCTGATCCGCTCGCTGCGATCGCCCGTACCCACCTGGGCACGCCTGTTTTCAGCCACTTCGTTGAACTGCTTCTGCCTTTCTATATCGTTGAGCTTGGCCTTGAGCACCCGCAGGGCCTTCTCCCGGTTCTTGTGCTGGGAGCGCTGGTCCTGGCAGGTGACCACAATCCCGGTAGGGATATGGGTGATGCGGATGGCCGACGAGGTCTTGTTGACGTGTTGTCCGCCGGCGCCCGACGCCCGGAAGGTATCCACCTCGATGTCGGCCGGGTTGATCTCGATCTCATCCAATTCATCCGGTTCGGGAAGCACGGCAACCGTTACGGTGGAAGTATGTATCCTACCGCTGGATTCGGTGGCAGGCACCCTTTGCACCCGGTGCACCCCGCTTTCAAACTTGAAGCGGCTGTAGGCACCCTTTCCTTCCACCTCAAAGACCACTTCCTTAAAACCGCCGATTTCGGTGGGATTGGCATCGATCAGGTTGACCGTCCAGCCCTTGGACTCGGCGTAATGGGTATACATCCTCATGAGGTCCGCCGCAAAAAGCGCTGCTTCATCGCCGCCTGCCCCTGCCCGGATCTCGATGATGACATCCCTGTCATCGTTGGGATCCCTGGGCATGAGCAGGATTTTCAATTCCCTCTCGGTCCTTTCCATACCCGCGGAGGCCTCTTTCATTTCCTGCTCAATCATTTCCTCGAGCTCGGGATCGGGCTTTTCATCCAGCATGAGCCGGGCATCCTCATAAGCCTTCCGGAACCCCTTCCACTCCCTGTATTTGTCAACGATCTCCGAGAGTTCCGCATGCTCCTTCATGAGTTTTGCGTACTGGGTCGGATCGTTGAGCACATCGGGTTCGGTCAGGCGCATATTCAACTCTTCAAACCGGTTTTCTATGGCTTCAAGCTTTTCAAACATGTTTTCACCTCATGCGTCCGCTCCGGGCATAGATCAGGATTTGCCGCATCCCGGGGTTCAGGTCATCCCCTTCTCGATACCAGCTTCTTTTTAAGGCGCTCAACGCTGGCATTGGCGATCAGTTCCCTTGGAAAACCCACATGCCGGAGCAGGGCAAGCGCCTCGGAAAACTCGCCGATATCGGTATGGATGTGGGCATCGGTGTTCACGATGATGGAAACCTTGTGCTTCTCGCAGCACTCCAGAAGGCGCATATAGTTTTCCCTGGCGTTCTGCCTGAAAGCGATGGGCCTTAAGGAGGAGTTGTTCATTTCAATCAGGACATCGTACTCTGCAGCCGCCCGCACCAGTTCTTCATAATCCACGGGAATCCTGCCGTCGTCGGGATGGCCAATGATGTTCACATATTTATTCTTCATGGCCCCGATATAGGTTTTGGTGTTCTCTTCGGTGGTACCGGGCTTCAGGCAGGGCGTGTGGTAGCTGGCGATCAAAACGTCCAGTTCTTTCGGATCCATGCCCGTAATGTCAAGGGAGCCGTCACGGTCGATGATGTTGGCTTCCATACCCTTGAGGATCTCAACCTCGTAGAGATAGTCGGGTATAACCTTGAGATTATGGAAATAGTAGATATGGGCACTGCCGGGCATGGCAGGTCCGTGGTCGGTCATGGCAATAAGCTCCAGTCCCTTCATGGACGCTTCCCTTGCGTATTCGTCGAGTGTACTGTATGCATGGCCGCTTGAAATGGTATGAAAGTGACAATCGGCGACGAGTTTCATGATGATGCCTCCTGATGGCTGGATCCTTTTCGTTCCATAGCCTCATCTTTTACCTGATCAATTATACATAACTCCTGTAACCCATGCAAACGGCCATTTGTCCAAATATGGCATCATAAAGCCATGCCCGCCTTGTCATTGCGAGCAGGCGCCCTTATCCCATTCTCACAGGCTGTTTTGGCACCTTATCGCAATGCGGCCTTAACCTTTACGGGCTCCCTTTCCTGTACGGTTGTCATTGAAAGCCTCGCAAAGTGAGGCGCGGCAATCTCTTCATACCCGCGGTTGGTTACGGAAGTGACTGAGATTGCTTCGTCGGTCTGCTCCTCGCAATGATATGAAAAAAAGACCACTCGGGGTCTCCAACAATTCAACTTCCAACCTGTTACATCCAACTAAATAAGTGCATCCGGCAGACTGCCGGAGCGTGTCTGCCGGATGCTATCGTGAGAATGGAAAGGTTTTATGATTAGTCGATCTGGATCCTCCTGGCCCCTTTTGTCTTTTCGTCTTTGGGAAGAACAATGGTCAGGATGCCATCCTTGTAGGAAGCTTTCACGTCGTCATTCCTGATACCCTGGACATGGAAGCTGCGCTTGAAGGAGCCGGTGGAGCGTTCCCTGTAGATGTAGCCCTCGGATTCCTCGTTCACTTCCCTCCTGGTGTCCACCCCCAGGGTCAGGACATCATCGGAGATCTCTATGGAGATATCTTCTTTGCGAACGCCCGGAATTTCAGCTTCTACAATGTATTCATGCTCGGTCTCCCGCACGTCGGCCCTGATGGGGGATGCAAAGGATGAGAGCCTGGAGAAGAAGGGATCCCGGAAAAATTCATGGAAGAACTGTTCCAAACCGAAGAAGTCGTCTCTTCTGGAAATACCGCTGTTTCTCCTGGAAAAAGGGATTAAACTGAACATCGTAACACCTCCGTTTTCTTTTTTAGTTTTGGTTGCACATCATTATCTTATTCGGTTATTTTAATTTTGACTTTCTTTGACCTTCAAGCTCATTTTACCTTCTCTTACCTTTCGAGATCAAATCCCACACCGACTTTCACAGGCAGAATTTTGTACATCATCTCATCCATTCTCTTGTTTTCTCTCTATTTCTTTAAATTTCTTTCTATTTCACATCCTAATACAGCGCGGCATGATTCCGGCGGGTCCATCGCCTGATGTCCTCGCTCCTGATAACTCCTGTCACCATGAAAACCACCACAATAACAGCAAATGAAATGACCATGGGGATCAACAACTGCAGCCTACCCGCCCCTCCCCAAAGGCCGGGAATCCGCTTGATGAGCAGGGACAGAAGTGCACCTGCCAGAGTGGCCGCAAGCGGCTTTATGAACCACTCGCCGATATCGATGGACATGCCCGTTATCCTGGATATCTCCAGGAAGTTCAGGATGATGGTGATCAGGCTTCCTGCGATAACCCCTACAATATAGGCATCCGTTCCCCAGATCGGCAGGCAGAACCAGACCAGAAGAATCCGGACGATGCTCCCGGTGAGGGTGTTGCACAGGATGGCCGATTCCCTCGCCAAACCGTTGAGGATGCCCAGCATGGTCTGCTGGAGATACAGGAATACCCCTGTGTACGACAGCAGGTGCAGGATATGACCCACATCCTTTCCAGGATAGATGAATTCGGCTATCTCATGGCTGCATATGGCAAAAAATGCGGTGAATACAAGCCCCATGGTCAGGGTCAGACGGATGGACTGGGAAATCTGCCTGTTGGCCACCGCATACCTGCCCGAGGAGACAGCCCCGGCGATAGCCGGAACCAGTGCAGTCGCCAGCGCCATGGGCAGCATGGACGGGAAGAACACCAGGGGAGCTGCCATGCCGTTGAGCCGTCCCAGAACCTCGAGGCTTTCCTGGAAGGTCAGCCCTGAAAGGGTCAGCCTTTGCGGAATGATGAGGCTTTCCACTGTCCCCAAAACTGAAAGCACCAGCCGGTTGGCAGAAATGGGAAGGGCAGTCCTGACAAGCTTCTTGGCCAGGGTACGGGTACGGATTTCCCTCTCCGGTCTGGCGCGGTTTTTGAACTTCTCATACTGGAAAGCGCAGAACACGCAGAAGACATTGACGCATTCGCCAACCATGAGACCCAGCGTGGCGAGCAGGCACATGCTTTCAATGCCTTTGTTGACGAAATGAGGATGCATGACCACCACAAAAGCCAGCTTGGACAACTGTTCGGCCACTTGCCCGATGGCATTGGGAATAACCTGCTCCTTCCCGTAAAAATAGCCTTTATAGGCCGATGCTGCGGCAATTGGGGGAACCAGGGCGAGCATCCAGAGCAGGGACCTGCGTGCCCGGAGATCCTTGGCAAATGCCAGCAGCATGGTGTCCACGTTCAGAATCAGAATCAGCGAAACAACAACGCCTGTAACAAGAACCACACCGGCAGCCAATGATGCGATTTTCATGCCCGCGCGTATCCTGCCGGAGGATGTCTCTTCCGCCACAAAACGAGATACCGCCACCGATATGCCGGCCGACAGGACCAGGACCAGGAGCGAGTAGATGGGTACAATCAGCTGGTACAGCCCCAGGCCTTCAGCACCGATGCAGTTGGCGATGAAAATGCGGTAAAAGAAACCAATGGCCTTAACGAGAAAGCCGGTTATGGAAAGAACAGCCGCGTTGTACTTCAGTGAGCGACGGGCCATGCACAGACTCCTTCAGTGAATATCCGCCCATAAAGCTTATGAACCACCCGCAGGTTATATGTGGACATTGGCAAAAACCCTGTCCTGTCCGGTTTTCATCCGCCTGAAAAGCAGGAAGCACATCCGCATCACAGCACGTAAGGCATTTTTCATATCACCCTGATAGGATATATAAGATATATAACTTCACACAGGGCAGATCACCGTGTATAATTAATCCTAACAGCTCATAGCTCAAGGCAAAGGAGACGTTCGGTATGTACAGAATCCTGAGGAAAGAGATACTGAACCCCCAGGTGAAACTGCTTGAGATTGAGGCGCCTTATGTTGCCCGTAAGGCTGAGCCAGGCCAGTTCATCATCCTGCGGGTTCATGATGAGGGTGAGAGAATCCCTCTGACCATCGCGGATTACGACAGGGAAAAGGGATCCGTGACCATCATCTTTCAGGAGGTTGGCGCCACCACCAGGCTTCTGGGCAGCCTTGAAGCCGGTGATGCCATCGCCGATTTCTGCGGCCCTCTGGGTGTGGCCTCCCATTTTGAGGGGGTTAAGAAAGCCGCTGTGATAGGCGGCGGCCTGGGCACCGCCATCGCCTACCCGCAGGCCAAGAAACTGTTCGGCTTGGGCGTTGAAGTGGACGTCATCATCGGGTTCAGGAACAAGGACCTGATCATTCTCGAGCAGGAAATGGCGAAAGTGTCCAACCGTCTGTTTGTCACCACCGATGACGGTTCAAACGGAACCCGCGGCTTCGTCTCCGACATCCTGAAACAGCGCATCGAAGAAGGGGCACAGTACGATGTGGTCATCGCCATCGGTCCGCCCATCATGATGAAGGTGGTATGCGACGTCACGCGGCCGTACGGCATCAAGACCATTGTCAGCCTCAACCCCGTCATGATCGACGGCACGGGCATGTGCGGCGGATGCCGGGTCACAGTTGGCGGCGAGACCAAATTTGCCTGCGTGGACGGACCTGATTTTGACGGTCACCTGGTGGATTTCGACGAATTGATTCGGCGGCTTTCCATTTACAGGGAAGATGAAAGGATCTCCCTGGAACGCCACGCCTGCCGGTTGGGAGGTGTTCTGAATGCCTAATATGTCTCTGAAAAAGGTTCCCATGCCGGAACAGGATCCCCAGGTCAGGAACAGGAACTTCTCCGAGGTTGCCCTGGGCTATACCGAAGAAATGGCCATCGAAGAGGCACAGCGCTGCCTCAACTGCAAGCACAGGCCCTGCATGTCGGGCTGCCCGGTCAACGTCAGGATTCCGGAATTCATCACCCTGATCGCTGCCGGGGAATTTGAAAAGGCCTATGAAAAAATCTATGAAACCAACAGCCTTCCCGCCATATGCGGAAGGGTATGTCCCCAGGAGACCCAGTGCGAGCAGCAATGCGTGCGCGGCATCAAGGGAGAACCCGTGGCCATCGGTAGGCTGGAACGCTTTGCCGCCGACTGGTACATGAAGCATATCACAAAGCCGGTGGTCAAATCCCCGCGCAATGGCAAAAAGGTGGCCGTGATAGGTTCCGGACCGGCCGGACTCACCTGCGCCGGCGATCTGGCCAAGATGGGCTATGATGTCACCGTGTTTGAGGCCTTCCACAAGGCCGGAGGCGTACTGGTGTACGGCATCCCGGAATTCAGGCTTCCCAAGGACCTGGTCCAGCGGGAAATTGATGCCCTGAAGGCCCTTGGCGTGGAGATCCGTACCAACATGGTGATCGGAAAAACGCTGAACGTGGACGAGCTGTTTGAAGAAGGCTATGAAGCCGTATTCATCGGTTCGGGCGCCGGTCTGCCCATGTTCATGGGGATACCCGGCGAAAACCTGAACGGGGTCTATTCGGCCAATGAATTCCTTACCCGAATCAACCTGATGAAAGCCTATAAATTCCCGGAAGCCGACACGCCTGTCTTCCGGGGCCGTAATGTAGCGGTGGTGGGCGGCGGAAACGTGGCCATGGATGCCGCAAGAAGCGCAAAGCGCCTGGGTGCCGATAACGTTTATATCGTATACAGGCGTTCCGAAGCCGAAATGCCGGCCCGTCTCGAAGAGGTCCATCACGCGAAGGAAGAAGGGATCATCTTCAAGCTCCTCACCAATCCTACCCGGATCCTCGGTGACGAAAAGGGCTGGGTCCGCGGCATGGAGTGCGTGGAGATGGCCTTGGGCGAGCCCGACGCTTCAGGCAGAAGGCGTCCCGTTCCCAAAGAGGGTTCCGAGCATGTTCTTGAGGTGGACACGGTGATCATCGCCATCGGCACATCGCCCAATCCCCTCATCCGGAGCACCACGACGGGACTTGAAACCAATAAGAAGGGTTGCATTGTCGTCGACGAGAATACCTGCCAGACATCCAGGGAGGGTGTTTTTGCAGGCGGAGATGCGGTAACCGGCTCCGCAACCGTCATCCTGGCCATGGGTGCAGGGAAAAAGGCGGCGAAGGCCATCGATGAATATATGGTTCTATAATAAATGTTGGGGTGCCGAGGGACAGAAACTTCGGAACTCCA
>ENA-UPSB01000110-UPSB01000110.1-bioreactor-metagenome-genome-assembly--contig:-NODE-110-length-151790-cov-37.249666_pt1 | contig 151790 bp, 158 predicted proteins | sample MGYA00238182_ERZ773286 | MGnify/ENA primary metagenome ERZ773286 (study PRJEB29026, sample SAMN07631240) | bioreactor metagenome | isolation source: Switchgrass digestor | place: USA: Dartmouth...
GGAACCGATGATACAGCCAAATAGGAATATGAATAGTGCCATATGTAGCCTCCTTATGTAATGATTAAGAATTAAAATGAGAAAATATTATTTATATTGAATATTAGCTCTATAGGTTTATAATTAACATTGTTTACCTTATTTATTTTGTCCTTCTACTTTTACTATTGTAGCTTCAACTGTACCATCTGGTTCTATTGTTACTATATAGGTGTATTCCTCATTTGTAACTATTTTATCACTATTATCATCTATACCAAGGTCTTTTTCTGTTAATCCATCTGGTATCTGTGGCCAATCTTGAAGATAATCTTGCAAATCTGTTTTATTACTTTTTGTCCATTCTTTGTTTCCTGAAGGTATACCTTTTTCAGTTATATACATATTTGCAGCATTCTCTAAAATCCTTTTATTTGCTTCATGAGCCTTTAAAGCTGCATTTTTCCTAGTTGCTGCAAACCTTGGTACAGCTATTGCTCCTATTATGCCTAGTATTGCAAGTACAGCTATCAGCTCTACCAGTGTAAAGCCTTTGTTGTTTTTCTTTAGTTTTTTTGAAATAAATTTAAACATTCTTTCTTCCCCCTCACTTTAAATATAAATTCTATATAATAAATTATACCAAATGCTTGTCCTGTTGTATACTGCATTTTTATTTTCCCTCAAATTTTTTACTATATTTCAATGGTATTAATCATATCAAACATAGGCAGTGTCATGGATATTACTATAAATCCTACTATCAAAGCCATGAATACTATCATTATAGGCTCCAGAAGGGTGGTCATCCTTTGCATTGAGTTTTCTACTTCCTCGTCGTAGTAATCGGCAGTTTTATAGAGTATATCATCCAGTGCACCTGATTCCTCCCCTATTTTTATCATGGAATCCACCATAGGAGAAAATATGTTGGTATCCTTTATAGCCTTGGATACGGGGACTCCCCTTCTTATTTTTTCTTTTGCAATATCAAGCTTTTCAGATACAATAACATTTCCCACAACCCTGTTTACAACATCCATTGACTGCAGTAGAGGTATTCCGCTTGATAATAAAGTGGAAAGGGTCCTTGTAAATCTTGAGGTTATAATCTTTATATTTACTTTTCTGATACCTGGAAGGCTTAATTTTAGCGTATCGAAAAAATGCATTCCCTTTGGTGTTTTTGCAAAATACATAATACCTGCTATTGTAAATATCAATCCCAATATAAGCAAATACCAAAAAGTACTGATAAAGTTGCTTATTGCCAACATTATTCTGGTAGGTGCAGGAAGCACAGATCCGCTAGTTTCAAACATGCTGACAAATGTAGGCATAACTACAACAATCAAGAACATAACCACTGCTATAGATACGAAACTCAGCAGAACCGGGTAGACTAATGCATTTTTAACCTTGTTTTCAATTCTATATTCCTTTTCATAGTGGATTGCCATTCTCTCCATTAGAACATCCAGGCTGCCACTTACTTCTCCTGCCTCAACCATGTTGATTAGTAATGCAGGGAATACATTTTTTTGCTTTTTCATTCCTTCTGACAGGGTCATTCCCTTCTGGACGTCTTCATATAGCACTGCTATTGCACTTTTAAGCTTTTTGTTCTCCACCTGTTTATCCAATATATCCAAGCAGTTTACGATTCCAACTCCTGCATTAAGCATAGTATAGAACTGCCTGCAAAAAACTGATATGTCCTTTTTTGTAACCTTCTTGGAAATAATAAATTTCCTCGATTCTACATTTACATCCTCTTTTATGGCAATAGGGTGACAGTTGTTGTTCTTGAGCATCCTTACTATTTCATATTCTGACTGGGCTTCCTTATACCCTTCCAGAATCTCACCCTTATCAGTAATAGCCTTATATTTGTATAGTGTCATCTAATCACTCCTATATGACAAACCTTCTTATATATTCAAGATTAATACACTGATTTAACAGAGTATCCTTGGTAATAATCCCCTTATTGTATAGCTCCAGAAGAGAATTGTCCATGGTTTTCATTCCAAACTTTCCGCCAGTCTGTATTGAGTTCTCTATCTGATGTGTTTTTTCTTCTCTAATGAGATTTCTTATGGCAGGGGTGGCAATCATTACTTCCACTGCTGCTACCATTCCGTCTCCATTGACCCTGGGTAAAAGCTGCTGAGATATAATAGCCTGTATTACAGATGAAAATTGAATTCTAATCTGCTGCTGCTGATAAGGTGGAAACACATCTATTATTCTGTCAATTGTTTTAGCTGTTCCTACGGTGTGAAGGGTTGATAATACCAGATGGCCTGTTTCTGCTGCAGTCAAGGCTATGCTAATGGTATCCAGATCCCTCATCTCTCCCACAAGTATAACATCCGGGTCCTGCCTTAGTGCGGCCCTAAGTGCATCTGAAAAGCTATCAGTATCCGTGCCTATTTCCCTCTGATTTACAATACTCTTATTGTGCCTGTGAAGGTACTCTATGGGATCTTCAAGGGTAATAATATGGCATTTCTTTTCCTCATTTATAAGATTTACCATGGAAGCTAATGTAGTAGACTTTCCACTGCCTGTGGGTCCTGTAACCAGTATAAGACCTCTTTTTAGTCTGGATATTTCCTTTATAATTGGGGGCAAGCCCAGCTGGTCTATAGTTGGTACCTCCAAAGGTATAACCCTTATGGCCATACCATAGCTTCCTCTCTGCTTATATACATTTACCCTGAAGCGGCCTATCCCAGGCTTTGAATAAGAAGTATCAATCTGGCCTCTTTCATTAAGTTCCTTAATCTGCTTTTCATTTAGCACCTGCTTTACCAGTTCTTCGGTATCAGCTGAATACAAAACCTTGTCATTGTATCTTATAAGCTCTCCATTAATCCTCAACATAGGAGGTACGCCTACAGTAATGTGAAGATCAGATGCGTTTTTTTCAGCAGCATACTGGACCAATTCTATAATATTCATTTATATCCCCCTATCCCAGTGTAAAGTTAGCTTTTAAAATCTCATCAATGGAAGTTATGCCTTGTAATACCAAATCAACAGAATTTTCCATAAGGGTAATCATACCCGATTCAATTGCACTTATTCTTATCTCATCTACATTCCTTCCTTCATTAATAATCCTTCTCATGTTTTCATCTACAATCATTATCTCATGAATTGCCCTTCTTCCTGTATATCCGTTATTACACCTGTTGCATCCCTTTGGTTTATATAAAGTCAGACTTTCATCAGGATTTTTCCCAAGTAAAAGTTTTTCTGAATAGCTTGCTTCATAGGGAGTTTTGCAGTTATCACACAGGCTTTTTACCAGCCTCTGTGAAATAACTCCTATTACCGCTGACGACACCAGGTAAGGTTCTACTCCCATATCAATCATCCTGATAATAGAGGAAGGGCTGTCGTTGGTATGGAGTGTAGATAGTACCAGGTGGCCTGTAATTGCTGCCCTGACAGCTATCTGTGCCGTTTCCGTGTCCCTTATTTCTCCTACCATTATTATATCAGGGTCCTGCCTCAGTATGGACCTTAACCCGCTGGCAAAGGTCAATCCTGCCTTAGGATTTATCTGTACCTGATTTATGCCTTCCATCTTGTATTCTACGGGGTCTTCTATGGTAATTATATTTTTTTCTATTGTGTTCAGCTCTTTAAGTATTGCATATAGGGTAGTCGTCTTCCCGCTTCCTGTAGGTCCGGCTATTAACAGCATTCCATAGGGCTGTTTCAGCAATTTTTCAAAAAGGTCCATATTCCTTTGAGTAAAGCCAAGCTCTTCCTTTTCCATTAAGAAGTTTTCCCTATCAAGCAGCCTCAATACTATTTTTTCTCCATGAACTGTAGGAATAGTCGATATTCTAATATCTATTATCTTGTTGTTTATGTTGAATTCTACCCTTCCATCCTGCGGAATTCTCTTTTCAGCAATATCCATCTTACCTATTATTTTAATTCTGGTAACCAGTGGAGAAAGTATATTCTTAGACAATCTCATTATCTCCTGCAAATCTCCGTCAATCCTAAATCTAATTCGTACATCCTCAATATATGGCTCAATATGAATATCGCTTGCTTTCATGTCTATAGCCTGTTGAATTGTGGAGTTAATGAGCCTTACAATAGGAGCATTGCTTATTTCCAGCTGTTCCTCATTTTCTTCCTCCAAGCTTGCTGCACCATAGGTATCTTCAAATTCCTTTAATACTTTCTCAGCGGTTTCTTTTCTATAGAATTTATCAATGCTTTTTCTAATGCTGTCCCTGGAGGATATAACAGGCTGTATGTCGCAGTTTGCGTATAACTTCAAATCGTCAATAGCAAATATGTTCAATGGATCTGCCATGGCCACCAACAGGTAATTATCCTTTTTATCTATGGGGATTAAATCATATCGTCTTGCAATGTTTTCAGGCACTAAGGATATTACATTTGGATTTATTGCGTATTTATCTAAATCCACATGAGGAAAACCAAGCTGAAATTCCAGAACTTCTACTATATCAGATTCAGTTACATAACCTTCATCAACTAATATTTCGCCTAATTTCCTGTTTGATTTCTTTTGCTTTTCCAGAGCATCATAAAGCTGCTCCTCTGTAATCTTTCCATATTTTAGCAATATCTCGCCAAGCTTCAAATTTGTAGTCATCATATATTTCACCCGTTTTAGATTATTTGCACTTCTTCTTTATCAGGATTAATTCTATTATAATTATACTATTTGTACTATGTTATAGCAAGAATACTCCTCTCATGGAATTAGGATTATTACAGCTGCTTGTAAATATACTTTTTTTTGAAACTTTAGACCGCTAACCCTTCTTATTTGTAACAAAATTTTAAGAGAAACTTATCACTTATGATAAGATTATTTATGATATTAATATTCCTTCTTTATACATAAATTAAAGAAATTAGACTAAATAAAAACTAAGTTAAATGTAAAAATAATTATAGGAGGTGAGCAATTTGAAAAAAAATAGATTAATGCTTATAAGCTTAATCATTGCAGTTTTATTTGTTGCAATTGGCTGTACTGCGCAACCAGATAATTTAGATAGAACTCAGACGAGAATAGGAGTTAATGATAACAATAGAGTCTTGACAAGAAATAATAGAACCGATGTGGATTTAAATGACAACATGGGTAATATAAGGGATGACACGCTGGGAAGAGAGGATGCAATAGAGCGCAACAGGCTTAGAAACAATATAGCAAACAATAGATTAAACAACAATAATTTCAACAATAACATGGACACTGACTTGAATAACAATAGAAACAATAATGTGGCATTAGCTAGGAAAATTGCAGACAGAGTTGAAGATATTGAAGGTGTAAACAGAGCTTATGTATTGATAAGCGGAGATATGGCAATTGTTGGCGTAGATATGGATAGCAATTTAGAAGGGCAGGTAACAAATGCCTTAAAACAAAGAATTGAAAGAGCAGTTAAAAAGGTAGATAATAATATTGTCAATGTAGGAGTTACTGCAGACCCTGACTTGTTGACAAGAATTAGAAACATGTTTAAGGATATGGATGATGGAAATCCTATAGAAGGATTTGTTGATGAATTCCAGGAAATATTTAGAAGGATTACACCTGCAAGATAAATCCGGAGCATCCGGATTTATCTTCTTTATAATAAGTTTATATATCAGCTATTAAGAGCCTTATTGAGCTTGTCAATGGCTCTTTTTTCTATTCTCGAAACATAGGACCTTGATATTCCCAGCATTGAGGCTATTTCCCTCTGAGTCATGCAAACACCGTCTACAAGACCGTATCTAAGCTCCAGTATTTTCTTCTCTCTTTTTTTCAATACTTTATTTATAGCCTCATACAATTTCTTTTCCTGAAATTTCAGATGAATCTCATCTGAAATGTCCTCCTTATCAGCCCCTAATATATCTAATAATGAAATCTCATTTCCTTCCTTGTCCATTCCAATAGGTTCCTGCAAATATACTTCACCTTTTGACTTCTTACTTGCTCTTATGGTCATAAGGATTTCATTCTCTATACATCTGGCAGCATATGTTGCCAGCCTAGTGCCTTTACTAGCATCAAAGGTGGATATAGCCTTTATAAGGCCTATGGTGCCTATTGAAATCAAATCATCTGTGTCTTTTCCTGTATTGTTGTACTTCTTGACTATATGGGCAACTAATCTTAAATTTCTCTCTATAAGAATGTTTCGGGCTTTTTCACTTCCTTCAGCATATTCCTTCAATAGAAGGGTTTCTTCTTCTTTGCTTAGAGGTTTTGGAAAGGAATTTGTATTTGAAATATAGCTTGATAATATTAAAAAAGGCTCTATAAGGCATCCAACAAAAAAAATCAGCCGACTAAGCATAAAGGCACCTCCATTCCTTCATATTTAAGTATATGAATGGAGGGCTTTTTTGGTGCCAGTACTATCTGTTTATCCTATGAATTTCCTTTGCAATTTTTTCGAAAATGGGCACAGCAGACTGGGCTCCGGAAACTCCTTCCTCTACAATTACCGTAATGACATATTCAGGTTCATCTACCGGATAAAAACCGGTAAACCAGCCATGGATAGTTTCCTGTCTATTCAATATAGCTTGTGCCGACCCAGTTTTTCCAGCAGCGCCTCCTATATCATCAAGGTCCAGATTTCTGGCAGTTCCATATTCTACTACATCTATAAGGAAATCCTTGATTATCCTGCTTGTAGTAATGGATAAGACTTGCCTTTTCTCTGGCCTGTTGTAGGGTTTTATCATGGTGCCGTCCTCTGCTGTAATGCCTTCTACAATTGACATAGGCTTCATTACTCCGTCATTGGCTATAATCATCATTAAGTTGGTAATCTGAATGGGAGTTACTTCAATGCTGCCTTGGCCTATGGAAATATTGCCTATGGCAGGTCCCTTAATCTCTTCCCCTTCAGGCAGTATTCCACTGATTTCTTCCAATAACCCTATGTTTATCCTGTTTCCAAATCCAAGCCTTTTTGCCATGTCCATTATCTTTTTGCTTCCTACTTCCTTCCCCAACTGTATAAATGCAGAATTACATGATAATGAAAATGCTTCATTTATATCTATATGACCATGACCTTCTGTTTTGTTACATTTTATAACTACTTCTCCAATTTTCTCATATCCATTGCAATAAAAACTTTTATCCAGATATTCCAGGTTATCCTCCAGGGCAGCCAGAAGAACTACTGTTTTAAAAAGGGATCCAGGAGGATAACCGACCTGTATGGCCTTATTATAGAGAGTCATATCCTCCCTTTCAAGGTATTCCTCAATGCTTCTTTGATTGAAGTTGGGCCTACTGGCAAGTGCCATTATATCACCAGTTTCAACATCAGCAACTACAACTGCTCCGTTAACATTATACAGATCCATTGTTTCCTCTACTATCTTCTGTATATGATAGTCCACTGTAAGCTTCACAGCACTTGGCTCCAGTGAGTTTATGCTGTGATCTACCTGGTATTCTCCTCCCAAAAAGATATTTTGCTTATCATCAAAATCCAAATACAGCGAATTCCTTCTTTTTTGATTTACAAGTATATCATCATATACCTTTTCTATACCTGATTCCCCTCTGTTTTCGCTTTTATTTATATAGCCTATGACATGGGATAACAGGTTATTATCTGAATACCTTTCAGTCCTTTCAGTTATAAACATATTTTTGGAAATGTCTATATTTTCAACTTCTCCTTTCAAAGGTATTGCAAGTATCTCATCACTGTTTTGTGAGTAGCTAATAACATCCCGATAGTCTAAATCTGTGTTTTCAAGTATAAAATCCATTAACTCCCTATCCTTGAAAATATTCTCTCTGAATACTAGAAGAGTGTTTTTTCTGTTTACATTGGTTAAAGGAATTAAATTTCTGTCATATATAATACCCCTATTGGGATATAAGCTTATTTCCTTGGCTCTTTGCCTTAATGCTTCATATTTAAACCTATCATGATTTTTTATCTGTATCCAGAAAAGCCTTATTTCTAAGAGTGAAAAAGCTAATAAAGACAAAAATGCAAAATGCACCAGTCTCCTATGTATAGGATTTATTTCTTTTTTTTTCATAAAATCACCCCATTAACTGAATAGTATTGCCAGCCAATGGGGTAAATAATCATTTGTTCAGTATGGAATTGATTTTGGCAACTATAATATCTATTGCTACCTTATTATATCCACCTTCAGGTATTATTATATCAGCATATTTTTTACATGGCTCTACAAATTGAAGATGAGCTGGCCTAACAGTGGTCATATACTGTTCAATAACAGAATCCAATGTCCTTCCTCTTTCCTTTATATCCCTCAAAATCCTTCTTATGACCCTCACATCCGAATCTGTATCAACAAATATCTTAATATCGCAAAGATTTCGGATTTCCTCATCATATAATATCAGTATTCCTTCCAGTATGATTATCTTCTTAGGGTATACTGTCACGGTTTCTTTTTTGCGGTTGTGTATTTCAAAATCATATATTGGCTTTTCTATAGGCTTATTGTTCAATAAATCCTTCAAATGCCTTATTAACAGCTCATTGTCAAAGGCTAAAGGGTGGTCATAATTGGTCTTTTGCCTTTCTTCAAAGGTTAAATGGCTTTGGTCCTTATAGTATGAATCCTGTTCAATTATACAGACATCTTGCTGGTCATTGTGCTTTAATATTTCCTTGGATACTGTACTTTTTCCAGAGCCAGTCCCTCCTGTAATTCCTATCAGTATGGGCTTTTGCATATAATCAGTCCTTTCTGCTCTTTCTAATTATATCCCAGGGTTCCACATCCCTTTCCATTTTAATCCTTACTATCTGCTGTGGATGTGGGGCAACATCTATTTCATTTCCCTCTTCATCCAGCATAATGTTGATTTTCTGAGTGAAGAAATCCTTTCCGGGGCCGAATACCTCAACTTCATCTCCCAGATACATCCTGTTTCTCTGTTCAACAGTGGCAAATTTTGTATTAGGGTTATAATCCAGAACTAATCCTACAAAGTCATATCCTCTAATATAGGTGCTTGAAGTATAAACCTGGTCATCCTTTGTAGGTTTCCTGAAATAAAATCCGGTGGTAAAATCCCTATGGCTGGCTTTCTTTATTTCATCAAGCCATTCTGGTTTAAACCTGTAATTTTCAGGATCCTTTAGATATTCGTCTATAGCCATTCTATAGGAACGAAGGACTGTTGCAACATAGTATGAGCTTTTTACCCTTCCTTCAATTTTAAAACTCCTTATACCTGCCTTAACCATTTCGGGGATGTATTCTATCATACACAAATCCTTTGAATTGAATATATAGGTGCCTTTTTCATCTTCAAATATCGGAAAGTATTCTCCAGGCCTCTTCTCCTCCATTAAATAATACTTCCACCTGCATGCCTGTGCACAGTCCCCTCTGTTAGCATCCCTTCCAGCCATATAATTGCTTAACAGGCATCTTCCTGAATAGGATATACACATTGCTCCATGTACAAAGGTTTCAATTTCCAGGTCTTTGGGTGCTTTGTCTGTAATCTCCTTTATTTCTTCCAATGATAGCTCCCTTGCCAGCACAATCCTCTTTATTCCCTGGTTGTACCAGAACATAACTGTTTCATAGTTTGTCACGCTTGCTTGGGTACTCAAATGAATAGGAAGATCCGGTACGGTTTTTCTTATGATTGTCATAACTCCCGGGTCTGATACTATTGCCGCATCTATGCCTATGTCATATAGTTCCTTGACGTATTCTTCCAGCCCCTTAAGATCCTCATTATGAGGTATTATGTTCATGGTAACATATACCTTCCTATTTCTTTCATGGGCATACTGAATGCCCTCTTTTAATTCATCTATGCTGAAATTTTTGGATGCTTTCCTTAAGCCAAATCGTTCGCCGCCTAAATAAACAGCATCAGCGCCATAATTAATGGCCATTTTCAATTTTTCCAAATCCCCTGCTGGTGCCAATAGTTCCAGTTTGTTCATCCAATCACTCCTCTCTATATGTGATAGACACGCCATCTCCTATAGGAATAATGCTTGATTCAAATCCTTCTAAACTGCTTATATACTTCAGGAATTCCCTCAGCCTTTTTACTATGGTCTTTTTGCGCCTTATTACTAGCTTATCTGATGCTGTCATTCCTTTATAAAGCACATTATCGCAAACTATTACTCCTCCAGGATTCAACAGGTTTATGCATTTATTGAAAAAGTCAAGATACTGACCCTTTGCTGCATCCAAAAATATGAAATCATATTTTTCATCCAGGTTCATAAGTATATCCTGTGCATCTCCATGAATTACCTGAATTCTATGGCTATATTTGGCTATTTCTATATTCTTTCTTGCAATATCAACCATATCCTCTCTTCTTTCGATGGTGGTAATACTGCAATTATCCCTTGTGGATTCAGCCATGATTATGGCTGAATAGCCTATTGCTGTCCCAACTTCCAGTATTCTGTCAGGTTTTTTTATTTTCAACAGCACTTTCAGAAGCTGTGCTACTTCCCTTTCAACAATCGGTACATGGTTTACAGAGGCATATAGTTCCAAATCCTTTAATATGCCCTGATGAGAAGGGAATAAGCTTCGTATATACTCTTCTATATATTCTTCATTAATATTGGCCAATCCATCTGCCTCCTTTACAAAATTAATACGTGGTAATACCACGTATTAATTTTAGCTACTTGCTTGGGTCTGCATTTAAATGCTCTTCATAGGTTTTGGAAAATATATGGCCTCCTGATCCATCTTCTTTTGCCCTGAAATATAAATAGTCAACATCTGCAGGATTAACTGCCGCCTTAAGGGATTTTTCCCCGGGAGAGGCTATTGGTGCAGGAGGTAGTCCATTGTGAATATAAGTATTGTATACTGAATCAATTTGTGTATCCTTTTCTGTAAGCTTTTCCTTTCTTTCGCCTAGTACATACTGAACTGTAGCACAGGACTGCAAAGGCATGTTTATCTTGAGCCTGTTATGAAATACTCCGGATATTAACTCCCTTTCGTCATCTCTCTTGGCTTCCCTTTCAATAATTGATGCCAATGTTACAACTTCATTTAAGGTCATATCAACATTATCCATGTCTTCCTTTATGGAATCTTCATATACCTGCTGGAATTTAGAAAGCATTTTTTCTATTATCTGCTCTTCTGTTGAACCAATATATATTTCGTAGGTTGATGGGAACAGGTACCCTTCAAGGCTTTGTCCTTCATTAAGTTCCTGCAAAAATGGAAATCTATCTTCAAAGTTCTTCTTGTCTGATACAAGTTCCATAAACCTTTCTTTATCTATCAATCTTTCATTGGATAGCTTTTCAGCCATGTGTTTTAATTCATATCCTTCAGGAATGGTAAATCTTACTACATTTCTGTTTTGACCACCCTTTGAAAGTTCTGTTAATATATCCTCAATTGACATTGCCGTATTCAATGTATAGTATCCGGCTTTGAGATTGCTTTCAGATTTAGTCCTTTTCAGCTCTATTTTAAATATCAGTTCATCTCTTATTAAGCCATTTTCTTTCAATATTCTTGCAATTTCACCTGAGGTGCTTCCTGAAGGTATTTCAATGGAGATATTTCTAGGATTGTCAGGTTCTGTAGGAAGTATTGCCTTATTGTAATAGCTTATAACAGCACCTAAGGCAGCTAGAATTATAACCAATACCAATGCTAATCCTATCTTAATCCCTCTATATTTCCTATCCTTTTTAACGTCTTTCGCGCTAATCACATAATCTCCACCTTTTTAATAGACATTTATCTATTTTATTATACAATCTTATATATGAGATTACAAGAAAATATATTATATACTATTGCTTTTCCAAATGATTTTTCATCTTATCGTAGGCTGATAGCACAATGGTTCCAAATAATGCTACAGATGCAATTTCGCCACCGCTGATTCCCAATACTGTAATCCAGTATGGTACCTTTGTAAAGTATGATACCCAAATTGATACTATTAATCCATTTAAAATAATGGGAGGTAAAGCTGCAGCAAACTTATTTGGCATCTTACTGGTAAGGTATGCAGCAATAAGGGTAACTAAGCTTCCTCCCAGTATATCTATTAAACCAAAGGAAGAATAGGACGCCAGTATTAGATTTGACACCAGACATCCTGCAAATAACCCGGGAATTGCTGCCTGCTCAACAAAGGGAAGCAATGTCAGGCCTTCTGCAAATCTTAACTGAATAGGCCCAAATGCCAAATTGCCCATTGGTATCTGTATCAGCACTAATATGATATATATAGCTGCAATTAAGCTGGATTTCGTCAAATATTTTGTATTCATTCCATTTCACCCTCATACTAAATATTTATATCCTTATACATGTCCAAGGCTTCTCCGATTATTTTAGTAATATCTTGAACCATTTGAGAAAATCTATACTCTGCCAGAAGAAATTCGTTGATGGTTGGGTTTAACCTTAGTATATTCTCCAGGTTCCTGAGCTTTTCTATTTCCTTTTCGTCCACCTTTTGACCTGATATCTGTTTCATTTGCAGCTCTAAGGCCTGTTTTCTGAAATCCTCAACCATGTTTTTATTCTTTTCGTTGCTGTAGACTACATTCTTCTTTTCCATATAATTCTTGTATTCAGGAGAATTCATTATTGCTCTTTTTAACTGATGAGCCAAGTCATAAATATTATTCATATTCAACCCCCCAATATATTTAGAATTATAGGCAATATAACAGGCACTGAAATAGTTGAAATCACTCCAGTAACAAAAGAGATTACAGTAGTGTTTGAATCAGTGAATTTAGAGATAACAGGAAGTGAGGTATCCATAGCTGTTGCTCCACACATGGATACGCTCTCTATAAATCCTATGTGTTTAGCAACAAAAGGAATGGCTATTAGTGCAATTACCTCCCTCAATACATTGACCAAAAAAGCCAATACGCTTAATTCATTGGAATAATCAGCCAACATAATTGATGATAGCGTATACCAGCCCAGTCCGGAGCTTACAGCTGCAGCTTCACCTAAGGGAATATGAAGAACCATTCCTCCAATAATACCTCCCAATACACCTCCTATTATAACACCAAATGGGACAAATATCATTTTATAACCTAATTCTTTAATATTCTGAAAAAAATCCTTTTGCCTGCCTAAATCCATTCCTACAAAGAACAGCAGCACACACAGTCCAATATCTATAATTGTTCCTGTATACTCCAAAAACCCTGAAGGCAATATAAAATAGCCAAAGCCTATGCCTAATAGTACTGATAGTAATATATTAAAGCTCAATTTTATCTTCTCCCTTTCTGTTAAGTATTAGCTTGCTTAGTAATCTTACTATTCCAATAGTAACTATCAACGTTATAAGAGTAATAACTACCGCCATATATCCAATGGATAAAAAGGAGCTTATAACAGAATCATCCAATCCTATTCTGATACCCATTATAAACAAGAGAACATAAAGGCACACATTCTGCAGAATGTTGATCTTTCTGTATAGTCCGTCATTTATTTTGTCTTTATGTCCAATAATAAAGCCTAAAAATAGAATTAAAAAGTAAATGATAAGTCTAATGCCCATGATGTACCTCCTATATTAATTACATTATGCAAAACACCTTAAAAATCCTAACATACCTATATATGTTAGGATTTTTTAAGGTATAGGTTCACTATACTTCCATTATTATTGGCAAAATCATAGGATTTCTTTTTATCTTTTCATATAGAAAAGCTCTAAGAGAATCCTTAATGCTTGACTTTAATGTTGACCAGTCTGTTATATTTCGCTTTTCGCATTCTGATAAGGCAGTCCTAACAACATTTCTTGCCTCTTCCATTAAATCTTCAGATTCCCTTACATATACAAATCCCCTTGATATGATATCCGGTCCTGCAATTACTTTTCCTTCCTGCTTGCTCATAGTCACAACTACAACTATCAATCCGTCTTCAGACAGATGTTTCCTATCCCTTAGTACAATATTTCCTACATCTCCAACTCCTAGTCCATCAACCAATACATTTCCCGATGGTACCGACTGATTAATAACACCGGAATCCTTTGTGAACTCTATTACATTTCCATTTTCTGCTATGAATATATTTTCCTTTGGCATTCCCAATTCCATGGCAAGCTCGGCATGCCTTTTCAAATGCCTATATTCGCCATGTACCGGTATGAAAAATTTAGGCTTTAAAAGGGTATGCATAAGCTTCAGCTCTTCCTGGCATGCATGGCCAGATACATGGACATCTGCCAAGGATTCATATATTACTTTTGCCCCAACTTCTATAAGCTTGTTTATTACCTTAAAAATGGTCTTCTCATTCCCGGGTATTGGAGAAGCAGAAACAATTATTGTGTCTTCAGGTACCAGCTGAATTTTTTTGTGCTCTGAAAAAGCCATTCTGGACAGGGCAGACATGGGCTCTCCCTGACTGCCTGTTGTTATAATGACTAGTTCATTGTTCTTATACTTGTTCATATCGTTTATATCTATTAACGTTCCTTCCTTGACCTTCAGATATCCCAGCTGATAAGCCACATTTATGGTATTTAACATGCTTCTTCCCGAAACTGTAACCTTTCTTCCGTACATTTCAGCAGCATTTATTACCTGCTGAATTCTGTGAACATTTGAAGCAAATGTTGCAACAATAATTCTTTCAGGAGCTTTTAAGAATATATCATTAAACGTATCCCCTACAGTTTTTTCTGACATGGTATATCCAGGCCTATCAACATTTGTACTGTCAGCTAGCATAACCAGTACGCCTTTGCTTCCGATTTCAGCAAACTTGTGTATATCCATAATGTTTTCATTTATTGGAGTATAATCAACCTTAAAATCGCCTGTATGGACCACCATGCCAACAGGGGTATTTACAGCAATTGCAACGCTGTCTGGAATGCTATGGGTAGTTTTAATAAATTCTATTGAAAAGGAGCCTAGTTTAAGTTTATCTCCTGCATTTATTTCTTTCAAGACAACATTGCTTAGATTATGCTCCTTAAGCTTATTTTCAAGTAACCCTAGGGTAAGCTTAGTTCCATATACAGGAACATTAAGCTTTGCAAGAAAATATGGCAACCCTCCAATGTGGTCTTCATGACCGTGGGTTAAGAGTATACCTCTGATCTTGCTTTCATTTTTTACGAGATAAGTTATATCCGGTATCACAATATCTATGCCAAGCATCTCATCCTCGGGAAAAGTCATGCCACAGTCTATAACAACAATATCGTCTTTGTATTCGATAACTGTTATATTCTTTCCAATTTCTCCTAGTCCACCCAATGGAATGATTTTCAGCTTACTTGCTTTCCTCGTCACTATATCATCTCCTTTGATATTAATTTTTCCATTTATATTATTAATATGAACAACGATCTGCTGTAAAATATACCTAAAAAAATAAACCCTCCATAGGGTTCATTTTTGGCAATCTGAACAATATCCAAAAAATTTTAAATTATGGTCTAATATTCTAAAATTATATTCCTTTTCGATTTCATTCTCTAATGCCTCTAACAAATCTATTTTCACTTCCATGACTTTCCCGCAATTCAGGCATATTAAATGATGGTGATGATGATTTTCAGAAGCATAATTCAGTTCATATCTGTTATAGCCATCATCAAAGTTTACCCTATAGATTATATTTAGTTTTTCCAATAGCTGCAGCGTCCTATAAACTGTTGCTATGCCTATATCAGGATACTTCTTTTTAACAATATCATATATTTCTTCCGGATTCAAATGCTTTTCGTGGTTTTCACAAATAGCATCAAGTATTGCCTGTCTCTGTGTTGTTAACTTGTATCCTTCTTCCTTCAATAATTCCTTTACTTCTTCAATATTAATATCCATCTTTTCACCTGCTTATAATACTACATAATAGAATACTAATAATAGATATAATTGTCAAGTCTAGAATTTATTGTAATCTCTCTCGTTTAAACTCTTCATAGGTTTCCTTTACAACTTCATATTCTTCATCATATTCATCCAATGGAACCAATATGGGTTTACCATTTTCATCTATTTCAAATCTTAAAAACATCTCATTTTCCAGGTCATCTACTGGTAGTAGTACTGCATAATCTGAATCATCCAATCCAAATTTCATCACAACTTCAAATTCTACTTCATTTCCCATTTCATCCAACAATACAATTTTATCACGCATAAAATCACCTTCTTATCCTGTCTAAATAACATTGTAATATATAAGTAGCAGCCACCTTGTCTATTACTTTCTTTCTGTTTTTCCTCTTTACATCGCTTTCTATAAGCATCTTCTCTGCCTGAACAGTTGTCAGCCTTTCATCTTCTACCACTATATCCAGATTAACCCTATTCTTAAGTTTCTCTACAAAGTTCAGTACCTTCTCTCCTTGTGGACCGAGGGTGTTATTCATATTTTTGGGTATTCCTACAACTATCTTACTTATATTATACTCATTTATAATATCCCTTATAGCATCAATATCCTTGTTAATACCAGTCCTTCTAATGGTCTTTAAACTCTGTGCTGTAATCAAAAGGGGATCACTTATGGCAACTCCAATTGTCTTATCTCCTATATCTAATCCCATAATCCTTTCCATTCCATCACCTTATACTATCTTTATGCAGAATTCAGGGCAGCCTGGTGCACAATAGCTGCATAATACGCAATTTTCATTGGGAACCGCTTTTCCATCTATAAGTTCTATTCCATTGTGCTTGCATGTATTTACACAAATACCGCATCCAATACAGTAATCAGCTACAATAAGCTTTCTGTTTTTACTATTAATATTCTTCTTAAGCTCATAGGGTGCTTTTCCAGTTTCCATCATGTATATATTAAAATCTATCTCATCTTTGGATTGCATTCCAATTGCTACAGAATGAATATACGGTATATTCCTTATAAAGTTTAAGGCTTCCTCTGAGTTTTTTATCAAATGGCCTCCTCCTAAAGGCTTCATGGCATAAATACCCTTTCCCATATCATAAGCCTTTCTTATGGCCTCAAGCATTTCTTCAATACTGCCATCCTGAATCCCTATGCCTTTTATGTTTACAATTGGATGTATAACTTCTATATCATCCACCTCTATTGCACCTAGTACACCTTCTATTCTGTGGGTTGAAATACCAATTGCCCTTATTTTCCCCTGTTTTTTGGCTTCCTTGAAAAACTCAATTGCTTCCATATGGCCTTTTAAAGTATATATGCTTTCCTGTTCATGGAGCATAAAAATATCTATATATTCGGTATTAAGTTCCCTAAGTGCCAACTCAAGGCTTTTCTTGGCCATATCATAGGTATAGGCATAGCATTTTGTGGTTATTACATATTTTTCCCTATTTATATATTTCAATGCTTCCCTAATATATTTATAGTTTTCATATATTTCAGCTGTATCCAAGAAGTTAATACCTCTTTCAAAGGCATATCTTATAAGTTCAGCTCCTTCTTCAATAGAGAGGTTTGCCTGAAAGGGAGTCATTGTCAATGATCCAAAGCAAAGCCTTGATACCTCTATTCCTGTATTTCCTAGTTTAATCTTATCCATTTAAATCCACTTCCTATTGCTATATGTTACACTGTCTTCTATGAATATAAACATCAACAATGCTGTAATCATGTTTATGGCTATGGCAGACAGTATAAGTCCTGAGTCATTTACCAGAAATCCAACTATTGAACCTGTTATGCAGGATATGAATCCTTTGTTAAACCCCATGTTTTCCAGCTTTTCATATTTATCACCATAAAAACAAGATATAATTAATTGTATTATTATATTAGAAAATAGTACTTTTGTCCAGAAGGAACTGCCTACAAGTTTTATATTCATCATTATTTTTCTGACAATGATGTTGCTTGCTATATCAATTCCCTCTTCTCCAATTTTCAACAATGTTTTGCCTAAATGGGTCGGATTTGGATTTAATCTCATATCTATAAGTCCCAATAGTCCTACTGCAATTACTGTTATAAATGCTATAGCTATCAAATTCTTTAAACTGATTTTCTTTTCCATAACCTCTAAAATAAAAAATAAGCTTGCTGAAAGAAAAGTAATCATGCCACCAACATTGGCTCCTAGTTTGGGATGGCCTACTAATAAAACTGATAAGGCCAGCATTAATCCTAGAAGGCTTTTTTTCTTTACCTTAGAGTATAACAGCCCTATGCCCGTCATAGAAACTGCCAGGAACAAGCCTGCCATTTCGTTTCCAATTCCAAAATACCTGGCTCCTATAACAGGATCATAGCTTAAAACGGAAAATTCGCTAAATAACCCATCAAATGCTATATCAGCTGAAATAATTATACAATAAGCATAGGTAAGCCCGTACAATGCCTTTATTCCATTATATTTTGTCAAAAGAATAGCATAAATTATTATAAGCAGCAATATGGTGTTTATGAACTTACCAATACTCACAATATTAAACATAGAGCTTATAATAAGGATTAAAGGAATCCCATAAAGAATTAAAAGGAGTATTCTCAAAAGCCTATTTATATTATAATCCATTCTGACTTTAACCAGTATGAAAAAGGCAGCAATTGATAATACAATTATAGATATGATTCCATAAGCAGTCAAAGATTTTGACCTTGCCTTAGAAGTCAAATCAATACGGCTGTTTATTGACTTAATGTATTGAAATGCATCACCTTTATCTTTCCATTTAATTATATTTCCTGAAGCATTGCTTATTTTTAAACCGAAAAATTCTGCAACAGTAGGTGCAATATCAAGGTTTGCTATTATTCCAAGCCGGTTTGTTGTAGATGAAATAAGAAGTCCTTTACTTACATTGCTTCCCCACAGTATAACCGGTGTTAGCCTGCTGCCATTGATTCTTTCCTCTCCGCTATTAGGGCTTAATATGAATAAAAGGGACTCCTTGTTAATATTTTCAATCAGCTTACCTATAAAGCTATCAATATCAGCCAGTATTTTATTTCTCTTTTCCAGAAAAACATCATCAGATACTGTATTGCTTTCATTGTGTAATCTAAACAAATCTCCCGTGTCAATTACTATCAGGGAGGCTTTATGCTTTATATCATTTACTTCCTCTAATATCCTGTTATAATCTGTTTTAAGTCCATAGGGATAATCCTCATCTTGTACAAGAATATTGTCAACATTTCCATAATCAATTAAACCCTTTGAATCCATAGGTATTAAAGCTGCGTACCTGTATTCATGATCTGCAGTATCGCTATTTCCAAATACAGCTGTTTTAAGGCCATTTTCATGAAGGATATCCCCCAAGAGGCCAATGCGAGGATCATAGCTGTTGTCTTCATTCTGATTGTATAATCTCCCTAATTCTATATTACCAACTGAATATTGCCCATTAAGCTTACCTACCCTGTTTTCATATATATCCCTATATTCCCAATTTAAATTATGAAATTGAGAGCTCATATTATTTGCATAGGTTTTGGCGGAAGCATTAATTGTAGCAAAGCCTTCTGCTCCAGTATAGCCACTTGTCCCACGAACATTCATTAGCCCAATGCCGGATTCATCCAATAAATTGATTAAATTGGGCATTTTCTGTATATCCTGTAGGGTAAGCTTATTTGCTACAACTATATAAACATTTTTGCTTTGAGACTCAAGTTCTATTCCAAGAGCAGTCTCATATGTATATATTAGAATGAATATGCTAAGTAAAATGGTTGCAAATATTCTGGCTGCTTTCAATTAACTATCTCCCCTAAGCGTTATTTTCCTTTTCCAGGTAGCTGCTTAGTATTTCCTCCAAAAGCTCATCCCGCTCAATCTTTCTTATTATACTTCTGGCATCATTATAACTGGTTATGTAAGTTGGGTCCCCTGATAAAATATAACCTATTATCTGATTAATTGGGTCGTATCCTTTTTCCTTTAATGCATTGTAAACTGTAGTAATTATTTTTTTGACTTCGCTATCTCCATCCTTTGAAGCCTCAAATTTCATCGTTTCGTTTAAGTAATTATTCACAATAACACCCCCTATAATATTTATATCATATCTTTTATAGAATATGCAGTAGTAAAATAAATATTAGCTATAGAATAGCTAATATTTATTTTACTTGATTTTCAAATATAGACGATATCTGATTTAGTGCCTCATCCACCTTAGTTACATCTTTTCCGCCTGCTTGAGCCATATCAGGGCGGCCTCCACCTCCGCCGCCAGTTACCCTGGCTACTTCCTTTACTATATTACCAGCATGGATGCCCTTTTCAACCAGGTCCTTAGTAACCATGGACAGGAAATATATTTTTTCATTATCCACACTTGCTAAAACTATAACTCCTGAACCAAGAGCATTCTTAAGCTTATCTCCCAGGTTCCTCAAGCTGTTCATATCCATGTTTTCTACCTTGTAAGCTATTACATCTATACCAGCTATGTTCTTCCTGGAGTTTAATATTTCATCTGTAATAGAAGATGCCATCTTTAATTTCAAGGATTCTATTTCCCTGTCCTTTGCTTTCAGCTCCTCCATTACACCTTGAACTTTGCTATACAAATCCTTCCTGTTGGTTTTCATAATATATGAAATTCTGTTAAGATCATCTTCCATATTCAGTAGATAGTCATATACTGCTCTGCCTGTAATGGCCTCAATTCTTCTTACACCAGCTGCAATACTTGACTCTGATACTATCTTGAACATTCCAATGGTGCTTGTATTTTTAACGTGGGTTCCTCCACATAGCTCCTTGGAATAATCTCCAATTTTAACCACTCTTACCACGTCTTTATACTTATCTTCAAATAGTCCAACTGCTCCCAGCTCCTGTGCAGACTCCAGGCTGGTTTCTATTGTGTATACATCCAATGCCTCCAGTATTCTTTCATTTACCAGCTTTTCCACCTGTTTCAATTCATCCTCTTTCACAGCCTCAAAATGAGTAAAGTCAAACCTCAGCCTGTCTGGCATAACCAGTGAGCCTGCCTGATTTACATGTTCGCCTAATACATCCTTTAAAGCCCTATGAAGCAAGTGGGTTGCAGTGTGGTTTCTCATAATATCAGTTCTGTTTTTAACATCTACCTTTGCAGTTACCTCATCTCCTACACTTAATGATCCATTTAGAGCTTTTATGTGGTGGATTATGATATCGCCCTTTGAATACTGGGTATCCGATACTGCTCCCACAAAGCTTTCGTTTTCAATAATACCCTTATCTCCTACCTGACCTCCCCTTTCAGCATAGAAAGGTGTTTTATCAAGTATAATTATGCCTTCCTCTCCTTCTTCTATTGCGCTGACGGAATCTCCGTCTACTATTATTTCAAGAACCTTTGAGGTGGTTTCTAACATATCATAGCCTTTAAATTCTGTATTAAGATTATCCCTTAGTTCAATTATTACGCTGTTTTTCCATCCAGCATCAGCATTCTTTTCCCTTGCCTTTCTGGCTCTAATCCTCTGTTCTTCCATGTAGGCATTAAATCCATCCTCATCTACTCCTAGACCCTTTTCTTCCAGTATTTCCCTCGTCAAATCCAGTGGAAATCCATAGGTATCATATAGTTTAAAAGCTTTTTCTCCATCAAGGCACTTTTCATTATTGGATAATATCTCTTCAATATAGTCATCCAATATCTGCATTCCCTGATGAATTGTCTCCTGGAATTTTTCCTCTTCAGCCCTTATAATCCTTTTAATTCTTTCTTCATTTTCCTTCAATTCCGGATATTCAACTTTCCATGAATCTATTACGGTTGACACAATAATATCAAGGAAAGGTTTTTCTATACCTAACAGCTTACCATGCCTTGCAGCTCTTCTAATAAGCCTTCTCAGCACATATCCTCTTCCTTCATTGCTTGGCAGAACCCCATCGGAAACCAGAAAAGTCATGGCTCTGCTGTGGTCTGTAATAACCCTTATGGAAATATCCCACTTGTTATTTTCTCCGTAAACCTTTCCTGACACCTTTTCTACAGCATTTAATATCTTCCTAATCTCTTTGACTTCAAATATATTATTTGCACCTTCCATTATTGTTGCAATTCTCTCAAGACCCATGCCCGTATCTATATTTGGATGCTGCAATGGATGATAATTGCCATTTTCATCCTTATCAAACTGTGTAAATACAAGATTCCATACCTCAATAAACCTGTCACAATCGCACCCTGGCATACAGTCTGGTTTTCCGCAGCCATATTTTTCTCCCCTGTCAACGTATATTTCAGAACATGGTCCGCAGGGGCCTACTTCCAGCTCCCAGAAGTTATCCTCTTTGCCTAATTTAACTATTTTTTCTTCAGGTACTCCTATTTGGTTTTTCCAGATATTGAAAGCCTCATCATCATCCTTATAAACTGAAACCCACAAATCCTCTTCCGGTATTTCCAGATTTTTAGTCATAAACTCCCATGCCCATTGTATTGCTTCTTTTTTAAAGTAATTACCAAAGGAGAAATTGCCCAGCATTTCAAAAAAGGTTGCATGCCTGTCAGTTTTGCCTACATTGTCTATATCTGCTGTTCTTAAGCATTTTTGGCAGGTTGTTACCCTTTCTTTTGGAGGAGTTTTTTCTCCCGTAAAATAAGGCTTTAATGGTGCCATACCTGCATTTATTAGTAAGAGGCTCCTGTCGTTCTTAGGAACCAGTGAAAAGCTTGGTAAAACCAAATGGTCTTTTCCTTTAAAAAATTCCAAAAATTCTTTTCTTATCTCGTGTAGCCCAATCTTTTTCATAATCACACACCTCTTATGCTAATTTTTAAAAAAATTCGTCCCTTCTTCAAGGGACGATAATCCACGATATTGCTATATCTGGATTATAATTTAAAGATATGTATTTGTCAACATAGTAATATTTTTCTACTATTTTACAACATTTCTCTTTTTGGCTCTATCAATAAAAAATCCTATAAGGATTTTAATTACTGCTACTGCAGGAACTGAAAAGATCATTCCCATAACCCCAAACATTCCTCCTGCAATTATTAAGGACAGTAGTACTGTAATTGGATGAATACCTATGCTATCGCCTATTATTTTGGGAGCCAATACATTGTTTTCAACCCATTGGATTATTATAAATATCACACCAACCCAGATGCCTTTCACGGGGTTATCCAAAAAAGCAAATATTACAGCAGGAGCAAATCCCAGGAAAGGTCCAAAGTATGGTATTATATCAGCTATACCTGTTATAAGTCCTATTACAATTGCAAAATTTACATTTAATATGAGCAGTATGATAGTAGTAACTATTCCTACATAAGCAGCCAAAATCAGCCTTCCTCTAATAAATTGGCTCAATACTCTGTCTATTTGTGTCAGTAACTCCCTGGCACTTTGCCTTTTTGTCTTTGGTATTGTCAAAAACAATATATTCTTAAAATAATCCTTGTCTCTTAAAAAGTAAAATGTCAGAATAGGTATTAGTATAAAGCTAATGATTTTGCCAAATGCATGTACTACTCCATTTATAAATCTGCTTATATTGCTCACTATTATGTTCTGGAGCTTATCTATATTCTGAAATACTACATCTTCAATGCTTTTCATTATAGGAGGTATATAGTCTACTCTTGAGTAGTATTTATCATAAAGGTCATTCAGGAATTCTGTTAATTCCTTAATGTATGTAGGTATTACTGCAAGAAGGCCTCCTAATTCTTTTCCCAGCCTTGGAATAATGGAAAGAGAAATGGCAAATACTACTCCCAAAATAACAACATACAAAATAAGTATGCTTAAGGTTCTTTGTATATTATACCTTTCCAGGTAGTTAATTATTGGGTTAAATAGATATGCCAATATAACTGATGCTATTATTGTAAACAGCGTATCCTGTAATATGGAAAACTGATTAAACAGTTGGTAGAATATGTAAACAAATAATATTGCAGCTATAACAGGCAATCCCTTTTTTCTTGTTATTCTTATTCGTCTGTTGCTATCAACGAATCTGTTGCCAATATGAATTAGATAATATATGATCAGTATTAACAGTATAAATACCAGAACCATTAAATTTTTAATCAGAAATGATGATTGAATTCCCATAATACTTGTCTCCAATTTTTATATTTGATAAGCAGCCAAGCTGCTTATCTCCATAATGAATTCATGCCATTCATAAGAGTTGATTTTGCTCTTCTTGCAGTCCTCATAATCTTTTTCCTTGGAATATTGTGCACTACCTTTGACCCAACTACCATTCCAAGGGATAATCCAAGGACGCTGCCTATAAATGCTCCATTTCTAAATCCATTGTTATTCAATTATATCCTCTCCTTTACTATTATATATAAATATTGTTTCACCTAGAACATAATTAATTCCTGATATTTATTTACACCATTAGATATAATTGTTAACTAGACAAAATATTACTAGGTACAAATATACATTGCTCATTTATATAAATAGTATCTATGAGAGGAATATAATTTCTTCCATAAAATAAATCTTCAAACAGGCCTTCTGTGATTATAAAGCCTTCAACCTTTCCATCTTTACCATTTATGACAACATCCCTTACAAATCCTATACATTCTCCATCTTCATTTTTGATTTCTTTATTTATAAGTTTATATCCTTCTATGGTTTTTTCAATATATCTATCCAATTTATTATCCACTGTATCTAATCTATTTGCAAGGAAAACTTTATTATCTTTATTAAAACATAATCCATCGTATTCAACAATGAATTTATTTCTGATTAACTTGTTGTTTTTTATTATAAGGTAGTCTACTCTACTATAATCTTCTGAATACAGCACATCTTTTATGCTGCCAATTGGTTGATTTGAATATTTATCTATTACCTTAAAAGTGATCAACCGATTATATCTTATCACATTTATACCCCTCTTCTTTAATCTTTAAGTTTATTTTTTCATGTTGAATATTCATTTATTAATTCAAATTTATCCAATTGGCATTACATAAAAGAAGTATTTGCATTCTAATGTTCGTGTACATCCTCATCCGGATTAAAATTCTCTAATCCCTTTATTTGAATGTTGTTCTTTTTTGAATAATCCAGCAATGCTGCTTTTATAGCCTGTTCTGCCAGTACTGAACAGTGCATTTTTATAGGTGGCAGTCCATCCAATGCTTCAGCAACAGCTTTATTTGTAACCTGCATTGCTTCTTCTATTGTCTTCCCTTTAATCATCTCAGTAGCCATGCTGGAGGATGCAATTGCTGACCCGCATCCAAATGTTTTAAACTTGGCATCCACTATTACTCCATTCTCTATTTTTAAATACATCTTCATTATATCTCCACAACGTGGATTGCCAACTTCTCCAATTCCATCAGCATTTTCTATTTCTCCAACATTTCTTGGATTTCTAAAATGGTCCATAACCTTTTCTGAATACATCTATTTTACCTCCTTAATCTTTTCATACAAAGGTGACATTGCTCTCAATCTGGATACTATTTCTACAAGCTTATCTACTACATAATCAACTTCTTCTTCTGTATTAAAATCCCCTAAGGATAACCTTAATGAACCATGGGCTATTTCATGTGGAAGTCCAATGGCCAACAGTACATGAGAAGGCTCCAGTGAACCTGATGTACATGCTGAACCGCTTGAAGCAGCAATTCCTTCCATATCAAGGCTTAATAACAATGACTCGCCTTCAATAAATTCAAAGCATACATTTACATTTCCTGGAAGCCTATTGGTTGGATGTCCATTAAGCCTTACATAATCAATTCTGTCAAATATTTTGCTTATCATTCTATCCCTTAACTTAATAAGTTTTACATTGCTTTCCTCTAAATTCTCATATGCCAGTTCTATGGCTTTCCCCATGCCTACAATTCCCGGAACATTTTCTGTTCCTGCCCTTCTGTTTCTTTCCTGTGCTCCTCCGGCTATCAAAGAATCTATTTTGACACCTTTTCTGATATATAATGCTCCAACTCCCTTTGGACCATAGAACTTATGAGCAGACATGGATAATAAATCTATATTCAAATCATCTACATCTATCTTAACATGGCCTATAGCCTGAACTGCATCCGTATGGAAATATATACCTTTTTCCTTAGCAATTCTTCCAATTTCCTTAATTGGCTGAATGGTACCTATTTCGTTATTTGCAAACATAATGGATATCAATATGGTATCATCTGTTATGGAATTCTTCAATTGTTCCAAATCTACAGTACCGTATTTATCCACGTCAAGATAGGTAACTTTAAATCCTTCCTTTTCCAGGTACTGGCAAGTATGTAATATGGCATGGTGTTCTATCTTGCTTGTAATTATATGGTTGCCTTTTTTCCTGTTTGCATAGGCAATTCCCTTCAACGCCCAGTTATCTGATTCAGAACCTCCAGCAGTAAAAAAAATCTCATTTGTATTTGCACCTATCGCTTTTGCTACTCTTTCCCTTGCTATTTCAATAGCATTTTTTGACTTACTTCCTAAAGTGTATATACTGGATGGATTTCCATAATTGATGTTGAAATAGGGCAACATTTCATCCAGTACTTCCTGCTTAACCTGAGTTGTAGCAGAATTATCCATATAAATGTATCTGTTCATCCAAAAAACCTCCCAATATACTAATTTATTTTCCCAGATTCTTTTGTTCATTTAACATATCCTGTAACGTTATGGAATCTATAACGCTATTTATGCTATCCTTTATCTTCATCCAAACCAGCTTAGTAACACAGCTTTCTTCCTTATCACAGCTTACAGTATCATCTATGACACATTCAACGGGAGCCATATTACCTTCAAGGACCCGCAATACACTTCCGACGGTTATTTTTTCCGGGGGTTTGGCCAACATGTAACCGCCTTGTGCTCCCCTAACGCTTTTTATGAGTCCTTCCTTTCTCAACGCTGAAAAAAGCTGCTCTAAGTAGTTTTCAGACAGGTCCTGCTGACTTGCAATCACATTCAATGGTATGGGACCTTTTCCATAGTGCAAAGCAAGCTGAAACATAGCCTTCAGGCCATATCTTCCTCTTGTTGAAAGCTTCATATCTAACACCTCTTCGTAATCCCAACTAAATTACTAGGCATTCTCATTTAAGTATATTATACCCTAGTAATTTTGTCAACATTCAAAGTTTTTAAAGGTATTAATTAAACAAAATAAAAAGGAGCCTAAGCCCCTCATATTAATCGTCCTCCAACAAATCTCCATATTGTAGTGGGAAGAATACTGGGAAAGGATGTTTATCAAAGTCCTTGCAAATATCGTCCTGTATAAAGTCCTGGCATGGTGGTGGTTCAGGACAGAAACCAAATGTGGGTATTAAAAGCTGCACCCTGCCAACTACTTTTACTATTATAAATACTCCTACTGCAAAAACTACTCTGTCATCCATAACTACTGGCTGACCTAACACCTTTGAACTTGTTTCTATAACAATATTGAACTGGAACTCATCTCTTGCTTCGGGCATAAACAATATGATGTCCTTAAATATATCTGGTAAGTTATCTTCAATAATAGTTCCATCTGCTAATATTACCTGATATGGTATTCTTACTATAAATCTTGCTCTTTTAAAATTTGGTTTATTAGGTATATTATCTATTCTCAGTGAGTCTGGCACAATAAATCCCGGCCCAAATCTGATAGAGCTGAAGGTTCCTGTGCCTATTTCTGCTTCTATGGATGTGAAACATTCTCTACATTGGTACTGAGCATATACCTTATCAACTATAACGCAATCCACTTCTTTTATTTTATTTAAATCAAATACCAGTTTTTCGTCTGAATCATAAAGATTTGAATTATGTGTCATTTTTTTCACTCCTTTTATTTAATAAAATCATTTCTACTTTCATATTATGTAATATACGAAGAATTGTGATTTTTGTTTAGAAATAAGGAGGATATTAATGAAAAAAAATTATTGTATATCAGATGGTATTTTTATTAACAACTCCTTAAACCAGTCTTTTATATTTTTCAAAGATGACAATAATAACCTAATATTCAGTCAAGCTAATACGGAGGGCAGTTCAACAATAATTGATAAAAAGGTATTGAGCTTTTCTGCTACTATAGACGAAAACAACAGATTACACTTAATATATTTACGAAAAAGAGGTGAATTAATCTACTGCATATATTCAGAAGAATCCTGGCAAAAAAAGCTGATAGGAAAATTTGATATCAATTCCAATACATACAAATATTTAACCCTTTTCGTACACAAAAATACAATAAATATTATCTATGCCTCAGCTAATCTAATAAATTTAAATCTATGGACCATTGAGCATATTATTAAAGTCCATGATAATTGGCAAAAGATGATTGTAGCTAATATTTTTTCGGAAAAAACAGTTGACCCGTTTTATATTGATAGTGATGAGTTTGGAAACATGTATTTAGTTTATAGCGGAAAAGAATATAATAACTATAACATTTATTATCTTTTCTTTAATGCATTTACAAAAAAGTGGACTTCCAATCCTACTAAAATTTCATCATCTGCAGTCAATAATATTCTTCCTTACCTATTCATAGATTCAAAGAAAAATATACATATACTATGGTATAGTTCCAACAACGGAGACTATCTTTTAAATTATAAACGCTATTCTTCTGTGGGAGATACCAAATTTCAATGGAAGGAAATAAGCCTGCCGCAAATTTTAGGAGATAATTATCCAGCTATCATGTTTGAAAAAAGTAATATGTTAAATATAATATATATTTCTCAGGAGGAAATCTCCAATCTTGTTTCAAATGATTACGGCAATACCTGGCACATGGATAATAAAACTCCTGTAGAAAGCTATCCCATTTATTTAATAAGACACTACAGCTTTTCATCAAACAAGCCCCAAACCAAAATAAACCACTGCTATGGAAATATGAGTAACAGCAATATTTCCTTTTACTTTCACAATATCCACGAAAACCTAAAAGAAAATTCCAGTAACTCTGAAGATGCTGAATCTGAAAAAATATATATTGATAATAATTCTTTACAGGATGAATCTGAATCCATCCCCGATACTGATATTAAAGAATTAGAAAAGCTAAATTTTGCTGTATTAGAAATGCAAAACCAGCTAAAAGGTCTTAAAGAAGACATGGAATTAATAAAAAGCAAACTAATGGATATTGAAGAAAAATACAATAAAAGAGGTTTCTTTAGCTTTAGATGGTAGAATAATGAATTCTCCTTTCTAGTTCAAATTTCTCCCGAATTTCCCTAGAAAGGAGAATCATATTACAAGTTAAATGTTAGTACATAAGCTTTTAACTATATATGAGTTAAAGTATTATTTTTGATATTCAGTCCTTAGCAAAGGTCTGATACTATAGCTGATATTGTTCCCTGGTTAATATTTATTGCTGATGCCACTGCAACTGCAGCAGTTGCTTCTACTGTAACTCTGTACGCGCAGCATCTTGATAAGCAATCATTATGGTCACATATGCTGAATGCTACAGGTAGTGATGTTCCAGCTATAAGTGCCAATCCTGGAGCTACATCAAAGGATTGAACTTCTGTTTCAGGATCATTACCACATCTCTTAAATATTCTAAATGTTATAGTAGTATCTACAGCAAGAGCTGCATTTACTGTAATTATAGCAGTAAGATCAAGCTTTACAGTTGGTCTCTTAAAGCAATCTAACCCAGATATCGATAGATTTCCTAAGTTTCTTGGTGTTACAGTATCACCTACAGCAATAATCGCTACACCACTTGCTCCAGTTAGATTATTGCAGTGAAATGCTATATTTTTGGGTTTACAATCTATTGATGAACCACGGTCACATTCACGTTTTTCACAGTTACTTGGCTTATAGCATGGTTGATAGTAAACTGCCATAACAACATCTCCTTCCTTTTTGAATATAATTATCTTTGCATTATCATTATATTGAAGTGATATAAGTTTGGTTACTTTTCTAAGTCCAAATTTATTAAATTATTCAAGTTAGAAGAGTATTTGTTATGGCATCAGAAAGCCAATAATGAAAGCTCAATAGACTTTTCACAATTATCATATTGATAAATACACCTTACTGTTATTTCCAATTACAAGCTTATGGGTTTTTTTCATTTCCTTTTTACCAATAATTACAGACCCTTCTCCAATAATAGAAGAATCAATTGGGTATTCAACTCCCAATATATTACACCCATCTAATATAATAGAATTCTCCAAATTTGACCTATCAATAATAACCCTATTTCCTATTGAAGAATAAGGACCTATATAAGAATTCTTAATTGTGGTGTTTTCACCAACAACTGCTGGGCCCCTTACTGTACTATTGTATATTACTGAGCCTTCTCCAAGAACTACTTTACCTGAAATGCGTGAATCAACTACTTCTCCCATGATGTTTTCCTCTAAGGAGCAAAGCAAATCAATATTCTGCTCTATAACATCTAAAGGACTTCCTATTTCTCTCCATTTCCCTTTCAGCGTTTCATACCCTACATCATACCCATTTTGCAAAAGCCATTTTACAGCATGGATAATTTTATGCTGACCATGACTTGAAGGGTTAATTTTCTTTATGGCTTTAAATATGTCCTTGTTAAGTGCATATAAACCTGTTACCGCCCAGTTGCTAAAAGCCATCTTTGGCCTGTCCTCCAGATCTATTATCCTATTATCTCCAACATAAGCTACCTGAAATCTTTCAGGGTCTTTAACCTCCTTTAATAAAATTTTACAGCTTGTTTTTTCATCTTTAAACCCTTTCATATAGCTTTCCAAATTAAAATCAAAAAAACTATCTCCTAATATAACAATAAACCTTTCTTCTTTAACAAATTCTTCAGCAAATAATAAATCATTGGCCATTCCTTTTGGCTCAGGTAAAACTATGTAATAAAAATCCTCTTTAAAATGACGCCTTAATACCTTTTTAAATATTTGCTTGTTGTATTCATTAACCAAAATGGCCAAATCATTCATTCCAGATTTCAATAACAGTTCTATGGTATAAACCAGAATTGGTTTATTACCTATTGGAATTAGCTCTTTTGGAATGAAATAGGAAATGGGATTAAGCCTAGTGTCCATTTCCCCGCAGTATATCACTCCTTTCAACTCCCTACCCCCTTTTAATTATCGTTATATTAAACAATATGTATAAAACCTGAAAGTAATAATCAATTAATAATTATGTGAGAAGCAAAAAATAAGCAGTCAAAGCTCAATACTTCATTTAAACTTTGGCTGCTTAATAAAATTATCATCATTTCAGATATTTAATGGTGCCGTTCATTTTCTTGCTTTTTTATAGTCCCAGCTTTACCTTTAGCTTTTCAAGCATATCCTTTGTCATGGAATCCAAGTCATAATCTGGGCTCCAGCCCCACTCTTCCCTGGCTGCAGAGTCATCAAGTGAATTTGGCCATGATTCTGCAATAGCCTGCCTTACTGGGTCTACATCATAATCCAGTTCAAACTCAGGGATGTATTTTCTTATGGATGCTGCTATTTCTTCCGGATCAAAGCTCATTGCAGTTACATTGAATGCATTCCTGTGTTTTAATTTAGCTGGGTCAGCTTCCATAAGCTGTACTATTGCTTTAAGTGCATCTGGCATATACATCATATCCATCTTAGTGCCCTTGGCTATAAAGCAGGTATATCTTTTGCTCTTAAGGGCTTCATAATAGATATGTACTGCATAGTCAGTAGTTCCTCCACCTGGCAGAGTTTCATATGAAATCAGTCCAGGAAAACGTACTCCTCTTGTATCTACTCCATATTTATGGAAATAATAATCGCATAGCAATTCACCGGCTACTTTGGTTACTCCATATATTGTATTTGGCCTTTGTATTGTGTCCTGTGGAGTTTTATCCTTTGGTGTGGAATCACCAAAAGCTGCAATTGAGCTTGGTGTAAATACTGAACATCCTTCTTCCCTTGCTACCTCAAGAACATTATATAGTCCATTCATATTAATATTCCAGGCCTGTTGAGGATTTGCCTCTCCTACAGCAGATAAAACAGCAGCTAAGTGAATTATGGTATTGATTTTATGTTTGCGAACTATTTCAGATATCTGTTTTCCATCTGTTACGTCCAAAATTTCAAAAACTCCTGATTCCATTAATTTGTCATGTCCCTCTTTATATCTTCTACTGCTGGCAATAACATTATCATTGCCATATTCCTTTCTTAAAAGCATTGTAAGCTCAGAGCCTATTTGTCCTAAAGCTCCTGTAACTAATATTTTCCTCATTGGTCACACCTCCATAATTATTGAAATTAAAGTGTGTTTGGGATAGTTTATCCTAGCTTATACTCCCTTTCATAAGGTGGGAGTATAAGCTAGTTTTTAGTTAAAACAGCTTTTCATTCAACTACTATTATAACACACTTGTAATAAATTTAACAATAAATTAATAGAAACATATGCCAATTGCTTTAGGTCCTACATGGCAGCCAATAACAGGACCTAATTCGTCAATGGAAATATCAGCATTACTAAATCTGCATTCTATAGCCTCTTTTAGTTTTTGAGCTTCTTCCTCATTTAATACATGACAAATGCTAATTTTCTCTACGCTTTCAGGAATTCTTTCTACAATGCTGTTTATTGCCTTTGACTTTCCTCTCACTTTTTCCAGCAGCTTAAGTTCCCCATCCTTCAACATTATTATAGGTTTAATGTTTAATACATCGCCAATTGCAGACTGAACGCCTGAAAGCCTTCCTCCCCTTTTAAGGTACTCAAGGGTATCTACAGTAAGATATATGGACATTTTCTTCTTTTTACTTTCTATATGATCTACAATTTCTTCCTTAGTCTTCCCGATTTTAGCCATATTTAATGCATCTTCCACCAAAAATCTTAGATTTGAGGCAACCTGCTCAGAGTCTATAATAGAAATCCTTTCATCTCCTAACATCTTCTTAGCAAGCATCGCATTAGAATAAGTCCCGCTCAATTTAGAAGATAAAAGAATTACTATTATGCTCTCATACCCTTCTTCCAGGGCTTTAGTAAATTCTTCCATGAATTCCCCCGTTGAAGGCTGTGAAGTAGTTGGAAACAGCTTAGTACTGGCCAGCTTATGAAAGAATTCATCAAATTCTCCTGGAAATCCTTCTTTATAGGTTTCTCCCTCAAAAGTATAGTTTAATTTGACAATCGATAGATTATGTTTTTCAGCAAATTCTTTTGTTATATAGCTGGTTGTATCTGTAATTATCTTTATATTTGACATATATACCTCCTTAAAATATAATAATAGTTTTGCCATAGCAAGCTATAGCAAAACTATTATTTCATATTTTAAACTACTTTACAACTATATTATATATCTTTCCTTTTACAAATATTTCTTTTATTATGGTCTTTCCATCTATATATTTCTTTATATTTTCGTTTTGCCTTACCATTTCCCTAACCTTATCCTGATCATCTTCAGGGCTTATGGAAATAGTACCTCTTACCTTTCCATTTACCTGTACTGGCAGTTGTATGAGCTCTTCTTTAATTTTTTCCTCATTATACTCTGGCCATGTACTTTGGTTTAACATTCCTTTAAATCCTGCAATCTCCCACAGCTCCTCTGTTATATGGGGTGCTACAGGATTTAGCAATATCAGGAATGTTTTGAAATCAGCCTTGGTTATCTTTCCATGGTCGTTGAAATCATTTAATAAGGTCATAAGCGCTGCAATAGCTGTATTATACTTAAGGGTTTCGTAGTCTTCCGAAACCTTCTTTATTGTCTTATGAATTTTAGTCTCTAGTTCTTTGGTGTAATTATCGCCATTAACTACAATATCCTGTAGCTTCCATACTCTTTCCAGGAATCTTCTGCAGCCTTTTACACCGTTTTCAGACCATGGTACGCTCTTTTCAAAATCCCCTATGAACATTTCATAGGTTCTTAAAGTATCTGCTCCGTATTCCTTTACTATATCATCAGGATTTACCACATTACCTCTGGATTTAGACATCTTCTCGTTGTTTTCTCCCAATATCATTCCATGGGATGTTCTCTTCATGTATGGCTCGCTGGTTGGTACAATTCCAAGGTCATATAAAAACTTGTGCCAGAATCTTGAATACAGAAGGTGCAGAGTCGTATGCTCCATTCCACCATTGTACCAGTCAACAGGAGACCAGTACTGAAGCTCTTCTTTGCTTGCAATTTCTTTGTCATTATGTGGGTCAATATATCTTAAATAATACCAGGAAGAACCTGCCCATTGAGGCATTGTATCAGTTTCTCTCCTTGCTTTTTTTCCGCATTTTGGACAGGGTACCTCCACCCAATCAGTTATATTTGCCAATGGAGATTCTCCTGTATCTGTAGGTTCATAGTTTTCAACTTCCGGAAGCTTTACAGGCAGTTCATCTTCAGGAACTGGTACCCATCCACATTCTTCGCAATATATCATTGGTATAGGTTCTCCCCAATATCTCTGACGTGAGAATACCCAGTCGCGAAGCTTGTAGTTGACAGTTTTCCTTCCTAAGCCCCTTTCCTCCAGCCAATTGATTATTTTCTTCTTAGCTTCTTCTACCTTTAATCCATTTATTAGCTCGGAGTTTACCAATATGCCATTTTCCGTATCAGTGTATGCTGCCTCTTCAACATTTCCTCCTTTAACAACCTCTACAATTGGAAGGTTGAACTTCTTTGCAAATTCCCAGTCCCTTGTGTCATGTGCAGGTACAGCCATTATGGCTCCGGTTCCATAGCTCATCAATACATAGTCTGAAATCCAGATTGGGATTTCTTTTTGGTTTACCGGATTTACAGCCTTAATTCCCTTTATCTCAACTCCAGTCTTTTCCTTTGAAAGCTCTGTTCTTTCAAAATCAGATTTTTTGCTTACATATTCCCTGTATTTGTTTAATTCATCTAAATTCAATATTTCATCCTTATATTTATCAATAAGTGGATGTTCAGGTGCTATTACCATATATGTAGCACCATAAAGAGTATCAGGTCTTGTTGTAAATACTGTAAGGCTATCCTCCTTACCTGCTATTTTAAACTTAACTTCTGCTCCTTCAGAACGCCCTATCCAGTTTATCTGTTGAGCTTTAATCTTTTCAGCATAGTCAACAGTTTCCAGATCATCAATTAATCTATCTGCATATGCAGTAATTCTAAGCATCCATTGATTCTTTACCTTTCTAACAACTTCTCCTCCACAGCGTTCACATCTTCCTCCTACTACCTCTTCATTGGCCAATCCTACCTTACAGGATGTACACCAGTTTATTGGCATCTCGTGCTTGTATGCCAGCCCTTTTTCATATAATTTCAGAAATATCCACTGGGTCCATTTATAGTAGTCAGGGTCTGTTGTATTTATTTCCCTTGACCAGTTAAATGAAAATCCTATAGACTTCAGCTGATTTTTAAACCTTTCAACATTTTGCTCCGTTACCTTTTTGGGATGAACCTTGTGCTTTATGGCATAGTTCTCTGTTGGCAATCCAAATGCATCCCACCCTATTGGAAAGAGTACATTATACCCTTCAAGCCTTCTCTTCCTAGCAACTATATCCAATGCTGTATATGGTCTTGGGTGCCCTACATGCAATCCTTGACCTGATGGATATGGAAACTCAATTAATGCATAGAATTTCTTCTTTGATTTGTCATCGCTGGTTTCAAATATCCTTTTCTCTTCCCAGATTCTTTGCCATTTTCTTTCTATTTCATTTGGATTATACTCTTTCATGTCTTCTCCTCCTTGCTTTTTTAATGCTATGAAAAATAAAACCTTCCGTCTGAATAGAGACGAAAGGCATTTTCCGCGGTACCACTCTAATTGATAGCATATGCTATCCTCTCAAGAAATAACGGCTTCAACCGGTTAAAGCTACTTCATTCGCTTTAACAACTCAAGGACGAGTTCAGCCCTAATTAGTACTGTTTTTCACCATCCAACAGCTCTCTACAACTAATATCAGGCTTACTACTTCCTTTCACAGTTTTATGCTAATTTATGATGTATTATAGCAAATATATATGAACAATTCAATATTTTGTTGCTAAAATTCTGCTGATTTTACTGTTCTTGGGAAAGGTATGACATCTCTAATGTTTCCCATTCCAGTTAAATACATAATAGCCCTTTCAAAGCCTAATCCATATCCTGCATGCTTTACTCCGCCGTATTTTCTCAGCTCTAAATACCACCAGTAATCCTCTTTATTCATTCCCAGCTCTGAGATTCTGTTTTCCAGAATATCAAGCCTTTCCTCTCTTTGGCTTCCGCCGATGATTTCACCAACACCTGGAACCAGTAAATCCATGGCAGCTACAGTTTTCCCATCATCATTTAACCTCATGTAGAAGGCTTTAATATCCTTTGGATAGTCTATAACAAATACAGGCCCCTTAAATACCTTCTCGCATATATACCTTTCATGTTCTGTCTGCAAATCTGTACCCCATTCTACAGGATATTGGAATTGCTCCTTTGACTTCTTCAAAAGGTCTATGGCTTCTGTATAAGTAATGCATGCAAACTTTGAATTTACAATATTATCCAGCCTGTCAATCAGGCCTTTATCTATGAAGGAATTGAAAAACTTCATCTCTTCAGGTGCCTTTTCCATTACATAATTTATAATGTATTTCATCATATCCTCAGCTAAATTCATGTTGTCCTTTAAGTCAGCAAATGCCATTTCAGGTTCAATCATCCAAAACTCAGCAGCATGGCGGGTTGTGTTGGAATTTTCTGCTCTAAATGTTGGACCAAAAGTATATACATTTCTAAAAGCCAGAGCATAAGCCTCGGCTTCCAGTTGCCCACTGACTGTCAGATTTGTTTCCTTGCCAAAGAAGTCCTTTGAATAGTCAACTTTATTATCTTCTGTCAAAGGTACATTTAATAAATCCAAAGTTGTAACCCTAAACATCTCTCCAGCGCCTTCAGCATCGCTGCCTGTAATTATTGGAGTATGAACATATACGAAATTTCTCTCCTGAAAGAACTTATGTATGGCATAGGCTGTTAAGGACCTTACTCTAAACACTGCACTGAAGGTATTGCTTCTTGGCCTTAGATGTGCTATAGTCCTTAAATATTCAAATGTATGCCTTTTCTTCTGCAATGGATAATCCTTCTCAGAATCTGCCTCTAATGCTATTTCCTTTGCATGGATTTCAAAGGGCTGCTTAGCCCCTTCTGTTTTAACCAATGTTCCCCTTACATAAATGGCACTGCTTATCGAATATTTGCTTACCTCTTTGAAGTTTTCCAGATTTTCATCGAATACTACCTGTATATTTGAAAAGAAAGTTCCGTCATTTACTTCTATAAATCCTATCTTGTTAGAAGCTCTCAATGTTCTAATCCATCCTTCTATAACTACCTCTTTGCCAAAGAATTCATCCGGATTTTTATAGATGTCTCTTACTATAGTCTTCAAACCAAACACTCCTTTCTATTATTCCACAAAAAAAACCTCCTATCCTGAAGGGACGAAGGTTCGCGGTGCCACCCTAATTGCTAAATAGCCACTCTATTACACAACGTGTAATAATATATAACGGTATTAACCGTCTAAGCCTACTAAGATTTCAGCCAGAAACTCAAGGATGTTCTTCAATATAAGCATCGTACCAGGTTCCCACTATCCCTGGCTCACTGTAACTACTTCTTATATCTACTCTTCCTGTCACAGTTTAATAAGCTTTATTTTATTATAATTATATCCATTCTATTTGTCAAATAATTTAGCCATATGCTCCTTTATTTTCCTTTCATATCCATTATCGCTTGGTATATAGTACTTAACATCCTTGAACTCATCAGGCAGATACTGCTGTTTGACGTAAGAACCTTCATAATCATGAGGATATTTATATCCAATTCCATATCCCAGATTCTCTGCTCCCTTGTAAGATGCATCCCTTAGGTGAAGGGGAACTTTCCCTATTGGCTTGTTTCTTACGTCATTTAAAGCCTTTTCTATTCCTACATAACATGCATTGCTTTTAGGTGCACATGCTACATAACATGCTGCTTGAGCAAGTATTATTCTCCCTTCAGGCATTCCTATTGCATTAACTGCATTAAAGGCTGATACTGCAATGTTCAAAGCCTGCGGATCAGCATTTCCCACATCCTCAGATGCACATATGATTATCCTTCTGGCTATAAATTTCGGATCCTCTCCAGCTTCAATCATCTTAGCCAGCCAATATAACGCAGCATCAGGATCTGAACCTCTCATACTCTTTATAAATGCTGATATGGTGTCATAATGCTCGTCTGAAGATTTATCGTATTTGGCAATTTTTACTAGTAGTGATTCCTTTATTGTATCCAAATTTATATTAATTATTCCATTTTCATCTGCAGGAGTTGAAAGCACTGCAATTTCCAATGAGTTAAGGGCAATTCTCCCATCGCCATCGGAAATGGTGATAAGATAATCCATCGCATCTTCGTCGAAATTTACTCTATACTTTCCCAGCCCCTTCCTTTCATCCCAAAGGGCCCTCTCTATTAAATTCCTTATTTCACCCCTTGTAAGTGCATATAAGGGTATAACCATCATTCTTGACAGCAGCGATTTATTTACTTCAAAATATGGATTTTCTGTAGTAGCTCCTATAAGAATTATAATACCTCTTTCCACATAAGGCAGCAGTGCATCCTGCTGAGCTTTATTAAATCTATGAATTTCGTCTATGAATAGTATGGTCCTTTTGCCATATAGTTTCAAATCCTCTTCAGCCCTGTTTATAACTTCTCTAAGCTCCTTTACGCCAGATGTTACTGCTGAAAGCTTCTCAAAATTCTTATGGGTGGAATTTGCTATTATCATTGCTAATGTTGTTTTTCCAACGCCTGGTGGACCATAGAGTATCATGGAGTTAATCCTGTCTGCTTTTATGGCCCTCCACAAAAATTTTCCCTTTCCAATTACATGGGATTGCCCAACAAATTCATCTATAGTATTAGGCCTCATCCTATCCGCTAATGGAGCTTCTCTATTCAATTGATTTTCCATATTTAAAGTAAATAAATTCATACTCTCACCTGTTATAATAAAGAACTTAATCCAATAACAGGAAATTTCTCATGTTAAAAAATATTAAAGAGAACTTCCCTTATTGATTTTATCAGATTTATATTTCATAAAACCTGTTTTTTGAATATATTGTTTATTTTGAGAGAACCATAATTAGAGTTTTGCTATATTCTGAAGTTGTTTATATAATATAATATAACAATATATTTTTGCAGTCAATAATAGAAAACACTGTATGCAAATAACAATCTTCAGTTAAATAATTTGCTTTTTTACATATTCACTTGTCATAGCCCTCAGTATTCCTCCATATGTCAGTTTAAATCTAACCTTATCTCCAACTCTATAATTATTTATACTGTCAGTTCCATCCAATATCAGATGATCGCTACTGCCTCCTAATACGCTAATTCCTTCATCAACAGGAATTATGCTGTCAAATTCAATGTCCTGCTTTCCTATGGCACAGATAATTCGTTTTCGTATTCCTTTATCTACAAAGGTAGGAACCTTTCCAAATGCGTCCCTGCCTATCTCGCCAATTGGAACTGAAGGCTTTTCTTTAATTTCAATTATCTCCACAACCAGCTGGAATGCATCGTTGTAGGTGTTTTCAATCCTGTTTCCAAATGCAGTTTCCCCACCCAGTATAATTGATTCGCCAAGCCTTAGAAGATTTATGCCATCTACTTTTTTATTGTCTATTAAAAGGTGTAAGCTGCTTGAATTTCCGCCGGATACAATCTCCAATTCCAAATTGTATTTTTCCCTGATTTTGTTTGCCAAATCCACAAGCCTTCCAAGATTTTCTTCTCTAGGTATTACTCCTCCATAACAGGTTAGATTGGTTCCTATGCCGATTATTTTTATTCCTTCCAATTCAATGATTTTTTCAATGTCATTGAATAAGTCCTCTTCCTTAAAATATCCTTCTCTTAAGTCGCCTAAATCAAACATGAGAATTATATTATGTATAATTCCTTTTGCAACGGATGCCTTTGATAGCGCCTTAATAGTCTCCAATTCAGAGTTTAAGGATATATCAGCATATTCAACAACTTCTTCTGCTTCACTAATCATTGGAAGTCTCAGCAGTATCTTTGGTATTTCTATATCCTTTAATTTTATAAGGTTCTCTATCCTTGAATCTGCCAGATATTTTACTCCGCCTTCAACAATTGCTCTGGCTATATCCGGATGCCCACAAAATGACTTCGTTACTCCGGCAACATCAATGCCGTATTTTTTGCATAGTCTTACTAAAACTTCGGTATTATGTTTAATCTTACTTAAATCCACTTCTATCCTGGGATAATACATATTTTAGCCTCCTCTAAGGTTAATAATATTTCAGGCGTCCCTTGGACGCCTTATTTATTAGTCATTAATTCTTAAACTTTCTTTCAATAGTTTTAATGCAGCTTCTGGATAATTCTTTGACATTACTCCTAATGAAGCCATTATATAGTAGTTATCTATTAGTATTTCCGCTTCTTTATTAGGCAAAAGCTCATTTCCTTTGTTGGACAATGCAATTTCCTTCAGCATATTTACTCTGTTGGGTAATCTGGTTAATGCTCCGCCAGTTCCTATTATATATTTTATATTGGTCAAATCCTTTCCTTCTGCCAGGGTTTTTTTACCTCCAGGTCCATAGAGGTGTCTTAAGCGTCCTGAATGCCTCTTAACAGCTGTTAATAGGGCATGTAGTGTTAATCTTTCTGTAAACTTTTTATCCATATCAGTTGTTGGAATTGGTGCATGGCTCATAATTATTGATTCCAGTTCCTCCGTTGATACGTCCAATTCTTCCGCTAATTTTTCCTTTCCTATTAACTCAACTATATTCTTCATGTTTACATAGACGCCCAAATCTCCCTCAACAGTCCTTTTAGCTGTAGGTTCAGGATTTATCAGTATTCTTGTTATTTCCTCGCTACCTTCGGTTACTGAATGAACATCTGTAGTTGCTCCTCCAACATCTATTACAACTAAATCCCCTATTTCTTCATAGAGAAGCTTAGCTGCCTCCATTACAGCTCCGGGAGTTGGTATTATTGGACCATTTACCATTTCTCTAACCTTTTGCATGCCTGGTGCATGTATTATGTGCTTTTCAAACACATCCTGTATTACTTTTCTAGTTGGTTCTATGTTAAGCTCGTCGATTTTCGGATAGACATTTTCTACTATATACAATTCAGTTTTCTTTCCTTCAAACAGCTCTTTTACTTCTTCATGATTTTCCACATTTCCGGCATATATCACCGGAATTTCTAAATCAAGTTCTGCAATCAGTTCAGAGTTGTACAGCGCTGTATCCCTTTCCCCGTAGTCTACACCGCCTGCTATGAGTATTATATTGGGCTTTATCTCCTGGATTTTTCTAAGGTCAGATTTTCTCAGCTTTCCTGCAGTTATATACTTTATATTTGCTCCAGCACCTAATGCAGCTTCCTTTGCTGCTTTAACCGTCATATCATAAACCAGCCCATGTACTGTCATCTTCAACCCACCTGCTGCACTGCTGGTGGCAATTAAGTCGTTGTATTCGATATTGTTTACATTCAGATTTCTGGTCAAATCCTTTATTGCATTTCTAAGCCCAACATTTACATCTCCTTCAAGTACAGTGGTAGGGGCCTGACCCTGACCTAGAAATCTAGGTCTAGGGTCATTTACCCCATCAAAAGCATTTACTACAGTTGTAGTGCTACCTATTTCAGCAACTAATATATCAATTTTCATTTCGCATCTCTCTTCTTTTCATTACTAAGAATGTTGCTACATGGGCTCCTTTGGTTCCTCTTCCAAAACCAGCATCTACTCCGCTGGCTACAGCCAGCTCATTGGATACCTGAGTTCCGCCAGCAACTAGAATTATTCTATCCCTTATACCTTTTTCTACACAGAGCTCATGCAGTTTCTTCATGTTCTTATAGTGAATATCGTCATGGCTTATTATTGTTGAAGCCAGTATTGCATCTGCATTTAACTCAATAGCTGCATCAACTAGTTTTTCAACTGGAACGGATGTGCCAAGATAATGGCATTCAATACCATATTTTTCTATTCCACCGTGCTTAATATCTATAATCTCCCTTAATCCTACAGAGTGCTCATCTTCTCCAACTGTAGCTGCTACTATCTTCATTGGGTGAGCTTCTATTTCAGCTCTAATTTCATCATCTGATAATGTTACTGGCTTTGGTGGAATAACAAGCTTAGAAGTATCTATAGTAAATGGTACTCTGCCTTTAACCTCTACCCTTGTTCCTTCAGCTTGCTGCATTATTTCCTTATGGATTACTTCCACATCAGTAAGGCCAAGTTTCTTGCCTATTTCAATTGCTGCAAATTCAGCAACCCTTTCTTCTGCAGGCAAGAACATTGTAAAGAATACAACTCCATCTCCCGTCCATTCCATTTCAGGCTTTAGAAGGGTAGTGCCTCTTAATTCCTTTGTTTCTGCCAATCTTACATTTACATTGTCATTTTCATCTAATTCATCAATAAATACAATCTTATCCGGATCTTCAAAAGTACATCCGCCTATTAGCTTGGATGGATTATCGACTGCACTTTCATCGTATTGAGCAACGTTATTGTACCCAAATACAGCAGTTACAGGTGCCATATAATCTTTGTCCCTTTCCACAACTGTTCCAGCACCTACTCCTCCATCAATCTTTCTTACTATACCGTCTCCATTTCTTTCTGGGTAATATCCTGAATCAACAAAAAACCCTTCTTCAACAGCTTTGAAGTATCCACCTACTTCAAGTATTTCTTCCATAAATAGAACTGCTCTTTCTTTTAGCTCTCTTACTCTATCTGCCAGTTCACCCTTATCTCTCTTTATCTGTACCATTTCCTTTAATCCGTCCATACCTGCTAAAGCTTGTTTTGCAGTATCTATTGCTTCAATGTTATAGATATGCCATGGAACGTTTCTTCCTTCATCTGGTGTTATGGTTGATTGAATATCTGCACTGGTCAGCTCTGATATCAACAGGTTCAATACATGGGTTACAGTAGCTTCCCTTGTTGAAGACTCCATGTATTTTGTATTCATCTGTGCACGCATTTTGAATCCCTTGAATAATTCCCTCAATGCTACAGCATATGGTAAGTCCAGTCTCATACATGGAGCTGGTGGTGCTGTAGGTGGTACAGTTGAAAGGCATATATTTTCCTTTTTCATCCCAACTTTAACTGAAAACATGCAGTTAATGGCATGCTGAACCATTAATTCTGGCATTACTTTCCATGCTTCCCTGGCAGTTGCATTGGCATTGTGGGCGCCATCTATTTGTGCCATATCTGCCCATGCCATTACCTTCTTTGCATTTGCAGCATCAACAAATGACCTTACCATGTTTATATTTCTGTACAGCACATTGTACTGTGGGTCCTGGTGAGCCCCATTAACTCCTTCTTCAGCAAACATTACTGCTATTTCAGGGCCAGCTACCCCACTTACATAGGAGTGATAATTAATTGGTCTTCCTACTTCGTCTTCAATCATATCTAAGGCTTTTCTTTGAGCACGTACCTGTTTTCTTGTTACAGGAATTCCACCTACTCCCTGAGGAGTACCTTCTATTAACCCATCAAAATGGCTTTGGCCAGCTGTTCTTATAACCATAATATGGTCTGCGCCATGCCATGCAGCCATTCTCATTCTTCTTATATCATCCTCAAATCTTCCTGAAGCAATTTCTGTTGTAATAACTGGCTGTGGCTGTGGATCTATATTATCAAAATACTTAGCTGCTGGAAGTGGCTGGCTGTTCTTTAAATTTTCAGTCATCTCATAGTATTCAAACTTTCCGATTTTTCTCTTTTCTCCAGCTCCCTTTCTCCATGTCCATCCACGTCTTCTTGGTCTGTATTTATCTAAATCCTTTAATATATACTCAATATCCAGCTTTTCATTTGGTTTTAATTCCATTATCTCTCACCTCCTTTGAATACTTCAACAAGATAGTCCCACATTTCTCCGTTTACAAGCTTTAATCCTGCTTCTCTTATGCTCAAGTCCTTATCCCTTGATAATCTGTATACTAAATGGCCTGCGCCTTTTCCCAATAATCCTCTATCCATTGCCCCATCTACAATAGCCTTTGCCTCTATGCTTGAAAATCCCATTCTAAGCAGAACTGATCTCTCTATTGATGGAGTTGTATTCTTATATGCCAAATCTATCAATGGGTCAACTATTTTCTCAGCCAATTGCCAGAATCTCTGCTCTAGTTCTTCATCCGTAAGGCTTGCAAGATGCTTTCTTCTCTCTTGAAAATCATCTGCTCTCTTCATTAATATCACTCCTCTCCATTAGTATTGAACTCCAATCTCATTAAGGGTTTCCTTTACAAACTCAATGCTTGATTTTGTATCTTCTGCCAGGAATTTAATATCCTCATCTGTTATTCTTTCAACATTGTTATTGTGGATGCAATTCTTGATATAGGACTTTCTCAATTTGTTAACATCCAGCTCATTCTTCTTAATATAACTTGGGTCCTTTGGTAATATGATATTTTTACCTGGAATTTCTTCAGTTGGGTCTCCCAGTAATATTTCAATTCCGTTTTCTCTGGCAAAGGTCAGCTGTGGCTGGATATGCTTTCCTGCTCCAGTATATTCTGTTTCCTGTACTACTATTATCTGGTCTTCATCCATTTCCTGTGCAATTGCAAAAGCTGCTGCTAAGGATGTGCTTCCAGCAGGTCCTCTTTCTATTCCTTCCAGCTGTGCTAAAGCTTCAGTCATGTAGAATACTGTACCCTGGTTAACAGTTACATATCTATCCATATACCTTAATGGTCTGGCTGCTGACCTTGGAACATCAGACCTGTCTGGCCATGTAGCAAATGGAATTCCAAATCCTGTGTGACCTGTTGTAAATGATTTCCTATTAAAGTGAATGTCGCTAGCCATGTGCAGTCCGCTTAAATCAACACTTGCTCCTATAATTTGGCTTTGTGCCCCTGCTTTCATAAGCCCTCTGGCAGTACCTGTCAGGTTTCCGCCACCGGCATTTGTTACCACTACTGCATCCGGATCTCTTCCTTCTCTTTCTCTAAACTGCATAGCCAGCTCATAGCCTAACGTTTCAACACCTGCAATTCCAAATGGAGTATAAAGTGAAGCGTTAAAGTATCCTGTTTCCTCCAGCAGTATTAGGAAAGTATAGAATAGCTCTGGCCCAACGGTTAATTGCAAAACCTCTGCCCCAAAAGCTTCACATTTTCTGGCTTTTTCTATTATCTCAGGTTGGCCTATACCCCTTGAATCATAGCATTCCTGAACAACTATACATTTCAATCCTCTCATGGCAGCCTGGCTTGCAACTGCAGCGCCATAGTTACCGCTTGTAGCAGCTATAACACCTTTATATCCCAATTTCTGTGCATGATAGCATGCTGTTGCTGCTCTTCTTGCCTTGAAGCTTCCTGAAGGATTGGCTGCTTCATCCTTTATAAATATTCTTGCCCCTTTTCCCTTTGGTGCAAGTTTCCTTGCAAGTTTAGTCAGATTCTTAAGTTCCAACAGCGGAGTATTGCCTACGCCAGTTTCACTTTGAATCTTCTGTATTTCCTGCAGGCTATACCCTGTTTCCCTCATCATCCTTTCATAATCAAAAGCTATGCCACCTGATTCAAATTTATCATAATCAATTCCTATAGCTTTCCTCATTATTTCGCCTTTTCTCGCCATTACAGCTTCATAGCTCATATCTCTTGTCATACTATTCACCATCCTCTGCTAACATATCTCTTAACTGTCTGCCTATGTATAGCAGCTCTGGAACTGCTTTCCCGAAATTGTGCTTCCAGTATGGATTAACTTCTACTAAGGTACCTTTGGCCTTTCTTCCTATATAAGTTTCAACTTCAACTTCATCGCCAATGTTGGCTTCTTCATTTAAAAGAAATCCTTTAACCCACATTTCTAAAGGCACTTTTTGAGTATCCTCTGGAAGATGTGGAGACCTTTCTTCGGGTTTTAAAACTATATTGTGTATTCTTACCCAATCACCTTTCTTTGCGTCCATTTCCATCTCCCTTTCCTAAGTAATTTAAGGGTACTATCATAATCGATTGATCGATTATGATAGTATTCCCCTTATGCAAAATAATTTATTATTCTTCAATAAGCTCTCTCATATCTCCCATAATTGCTCTTGGTACTGGAAGGTCTATCATAGTCTTTAATCCTGGTTTTGCGTTGATTACATGAGGAATCATGTTAACTGTCATAGCAATTGTTCCAATTCCTCCAGGTACTTCTGGCTTAATTTGCATGTTGATATTTGGCTTTCCTGTAATTGTAATATAATCACCTGTTTCTACACCTTCCAATTGTGGCTCAACTTGTTGTGGGTGAACCATTTCAATTTTTAATTCGCCATCAACATATCCATATCCTACCATTCTGCATCCAGCTACATCACCTGGTTGAACTTCTGCATATGGAGCTTTTCTATATACATTTGATACTATTGCTTCCTTAGTCTGCTCAACTTCTTTGCTCAATTTCCATCCTAAAGCATCAGCTATCATGTTTATTGATTCTGGGAAACCTACGTGTCCTGCTAAAGTGCCTTCTTTAACTCTTCTGTTGAACTCTTCAAGGCTTATTCCAACACCTTGTTCATGCATTACAGCAGGTCCAAATGGTGATAAGTTGTTAACTCTTTCAGCCTTTATATGGTCTACATATTCGCATGCACCAGTAAGAACGATTACAAGCAAGTCCATCATTAATCCTGGATTTATACCAGTACCCAATACTGTTACTCCGTTTTCCTTAGCAATTCTGTCCAATTCCTTTGCCAATTCAGGCTCTTGTGCCTGTGGATAAGCCATTTCTTCAGCAGTTGATACTACATTGATCTTTCTTTCCAGACAGTATTTAATCTTGTCAAATGCGTTTCTTGTGAATGAGTCAGTTGCCAATACTACTACGTCAGCTGCCCCTTCTTTTATAACATCTTCATAGGAACCAGCTATTACATCTGGTCTGTCTCCTCTTTCAATGCCCAATAGCTCATACATGGATTTTCCTATTTTATTTCCTCTTACAACTGCTCCAACAACTTCTACACCTTTCTTGTTCAGTAACATTTCCACTATTCCTTTGCCCATTGCTCCTAAACCCCAAACTATAACCTTTACATTTTCCTTTCTCATAATTGCACCTCCAAAATAATTTTTATTTACATTTATTAGTACATGCAATTTCCTTGCCAACTTTTTCAAATAATTTTTTTGTCTAAAAATCTGCTATTTCTAATATTCCCTTTAGCATGTCATAATATTAATCATAAATAAAAGCAAAATAATTTGCATATACATGCAAACTATTTTGCTTTTATTGAATATTTTTTTAATTTATGTTGCAGGGTTTGTCTTTTAATTCCCAATTTCTTTGCTGTTTTTGATATATTATATTTATTTTCCTTTAAATTCCTCAGTATTATCTTCTTTTCAATATCTTCCAGAAAATATGGCAAGGGCTTGTTTACATAAAACTTCTCATAATCACAAGCATTATCTCTTGTAAACATATTTGAGCATGTGATAAAATCATCTTCTGTAAGGAACCTTCTATCCGGAGGTGCATAATTCATTGCTGATTCTATGCTGTTTTCCAGCTCTCTTACATTACCTGGCCAAGAGTAATTATAAAAAGCTTCCAGTACCTTGTCGCTTACTCCTAATATATTCCTGTTTAATATATAGTTAAACTTGTTTATAAAATGGTTTGTCAAAAGTTCAATATCATCTTTTCGTTCTCTTAAGGGAGGGATTCTTATGTATACTACATTAAGGCGATAATACAAATCCTTTCTTATTCTGCCATTTTCAATGCTTACAAGCGGGTCCTCATTGGTAGTGGCAATTATCTTCACATCTACGGGTATATCCTCAACTCCCCCAATACGCCTGATATATCCTTCCTGTAATACCCTTAACAGCTTTGCCTGCAACCCAAGAGACATTGAATTTATTTCATCCAATAAAAGTGTACCTCCATTTGCCTGTTCAAATATTCCTTCCCTTTCTACAGCACCTGTAAAACCTCCCTTTTCTGTACCAAACAGAATTCCCTCCAATAATGTTTCAGGTATTGCCGCGCAGTTCTGAGCAATAAAATGCTTGTCCTTTCTATTGCCGCTATAATGAATGCTTTGAGCAAACAGTTCCTTGCCAGTTCCTGTTTCTCCATATATTAAAACAGAAGAAGGAGAATTACTTGCCCTTCTTGCTATTTCAATTGCTTTCAGCATATTCTCATCTTTTGCAATAATATCGCTAAAATGATATCTTTTTATTCTATCCCTTTTATTGTATCTGGATATCTGGTTATTTGGTTTAAGTTCATTCTGTAAATCAATAAGCCTTTCCGACAGCTCTTTTACATACGTTATATCCTTGGCTATTTCCATTGCTGCTACTACTTTACCTTTTACGAATATGGGAATGGTGGTATTAATTGAAAAAATCTTTTGCCCTTTAGCATTAATATATATCTGAACTTTATCCATTATAGGTTTTTTTTCTGTTAATGCACTGATTAAAGTGGAAGACCTTTCATCTAAACTTGGAAATACCTCTAAAAGGTCCTTATTCATTACATATTCTACTTCTAACCCTTCAATTCTGGCCATGGCTTCATTATATACTATTGTTTTTCTGTTCTCATCAATTACATGAATGCCTATATCAATATTGTGCAAAATATTTTGCAGCAGTACTTTATCAAAAACATCTGTCCTCATAAATATCATCCTAACCCAAATTAATTTATAATAAACATATACCAGCCACCATTCTCTTATCCGTACCCTTTTCCTTCCTGTAGGAATAAAGCTTATCTACGTTGCAGCTGGTACATATATTTGACAGAATTATGTTTTCCTCTGGCAATCCCTTTTCTATCAATTGAAAATAGTTAACCTTCTTCAAATCCAGGTAAGCCTTTTCACCTTTATTTATTATTATTTCACTGAAATTGCCATATCTATCATTGAATAGTTTTTTAACATCATTTCCTACTTCATAACAGCAGGGGCCTATTGAAGGTCCAATTGCTGCAACTATATCTTCTGTTTCTGAGTTGTAGTTATTTCTAAATGCATTTACCATTTCTCCGGATATATTATCAAAAGTACCTCTCCATCCGGCATGAGCCATGCCCACTACCTTCTTTTTTCTATCAACAAAATATATGGGAACACAATCTGCATGATATGTTATTAATAAGACACCAGGAATATCCGTTATAATTCCATCCCCTTCAATTGTGCCCTTTTCTGATGGCAGTTCCTGAATAGACTTAACAATTAAAATATTCGTTCCGTGTACTTGTTTTACACTTATAATCCTTTTACTATCAACTCCTAGAACTAAGGATAGCTGGTCTTTTATTTTATGTTTATCCCAGCCAACTCTTGATGTAAACAAATGTTTAATAAATCCTAAACTATTTAATTCTTCAAACTGTAAGTACAATAATCCGTGTTCCATTATTTCAATCATCTGTAGCCACCACCAAGTTTATTTCTCGTTTAGCAGTTTATTCAACTCTTCCATAAAAGTGTTAATATCCTTAAACTGTCTATAGACTGATGCAAATCTTACGTAGGATACTTCATCTATTTCCTTTAGCTTATCCATAACCATCTGTCCTATTTTTTCGCTTGTAACTTCCTTTTCCATCAGGTTATATAAATCCTTTTCTATTTCATCCACAATTTCCTCTATTTTATTTAAACTTACAGGCCTTTTTTCACAAGCCTTTAACATACCATTCAATATCTTGTTTCTATCGTACAGCTGTCTGTTGCCCCCCTTCTTCACAACAATTAGAGGAACCTTTTCAACCTTCTCATAGGTAGTAAATCTTTTAAAACATCTCAAGCATTCCCTTCTTCGCCTTATGGCTTGTCCTTCATCAGTAGGCCTGGAATCAACTACCTTGGTTTCCGGATAATTGCAAAATGGGCAGTTCATCTATTCACCTCCGCTTCTATATCTGATTATAATATATCTATTTGAAATTGTCTAATTCTTTGGTGTTATCAACATCAATATCCACCAGTATTATATCATGTCCAATTTTAAATATATTTTGCCAAGGGATGACTAAATCCCTGTTCTTTCCAAAAAAGCCTAAAACTTTTCCATAGTAAGGTATTAATATAGATATAACCTTGCCATTCTCCAAATCAATTTCAAAGTCATAGATATACCCAAGTTTTGCACCATTTCTGATATTGATGACTTCCTTTTCCCTCATTTCAGATAAGTTAATCATTACCTCACCTCTTCCTATATATTCATTACTATATATATTGAAAAAAGCATTTAAAATATTACTAAAATTTGGTGAGGTAATGATTATTGTTATATAAATTTTCTCATCTGCCTTAAGGCATTCTTTTCCAGCCTTGAAACCTGAGCCTGCGAGATTCCTATTTCCTCTGCTACCTCCATTTGAGTTTTTCCTTCGTAAAATCTCAGATTTAATATATGCCTTTCTCTCTTATTCAGCTTATTTATGGCTTCCTTTATTGCAATTGACTGCAACCATACTTCATCCTCGGATTTCTCATCCCTTACCTGATCCATTACATATATGGCATCTCCGCTATCGTGATATATTGGCTCAAATAGCGATATAGGCTCTTGAATTGCATCCAATGCAAATACTACTTCTTCCTTAGGTAGATTTAACTCCTTTGCTATATCAGTTATTGTAGGTTCCTTTGAGTTTTTGTTTACAAGATGCTCTCTTGCCTGCAGTGCTTTATATGCTATATCTCTTAAAGACCTGCTTACTCTTATTGAATTATTATCACGAAGATATCTTCTTATTTCTCCAATAATCATTGGTACGGCATATGTTGAAAATCTCACATTTTGACTTAAGTCGAAATTATCTATAGCTTTAATTAATCCAATACATCCTACTTGAAATAAATCGTCTACATTTTCACCTCTTCTGTTAAACCTCTGTATTATGCTTAATACCAGCCTTAAATTCCCCTGTATGAATTTTTCCCTTGCTTCCTTGTCTCCAGCTTTTATTTTAACAAATAGCTGCTGCATTTCTTCATTAGTTAATACTGGTAGTTCTGATGTATTTACTCCACATATTTCAACTTTATTTGTATGCACATTCTTCATTCCCTTCGCCTATATTGCCCCTTTACGTTTAAAATTATTGCCGCTCTATTATTTTTTATTCAATTTTTCAATGCCAATAATAACCATATACTTTTAGATATAAAAAATGTGACAGCAAAATGCTGTCACATAAGCTTTACCATTTCCTTTCTTAATCGCTTTATAATCCTCTTTTCCAGCCTTGATATATAAGACTGGGATATGCCTAACATGTCTGCCACTTCCTTTTGGGTTTTTTCCTTTCCGCTTTTTAAGCCAAATCTCAACTCGACAATTGTCTTTTCTCTTCTCGAAAGCTTACCTATGGCTTGATTTAGCAGTTCTTTGTCCACTTCATCCTCCAAAAGCTTAAATATAATATCTCCATCAGTTCCCAATATATCGGACAATAGCAGTTCATTTCCATCCCAATCTACATTTAGAGGCTCATCCAAGGACACTTCAGATTTTAATTTGCTGTTTCTTCTTAAATACATCAGAATTTCATTTTCAATGCATTTTGATGCATATGTTGCCAATTTAATGTTTTTCTCAGGGTTAAATGTGTTTACAGCTTTTATTAAACCTATTGTCCCGATGGAAACCAGATCTTCTATATTAATCCCTGTATTCTCAAACTTTTTTGCAATATACACTACTAATCTTAAATTTCTTTCTATCAAAATGCTTTTAATGCTATTATCGTACTTCAATCTGTTTAAAAAATAGCTTTCTTCCTCCGGTTTCAGTGGCGGAGGAAGAATCTCACCACTTCCTATATAATAAATGCTATCTAAAAGACCAATCCTATATAAAATTTTATATAATTGCAGTTTTAAATTCAAAAATAAACCTCTCAAAGTCTCTCCCCCTATCCTATAATTTCAGGATGCAATAGTCCATTATATTGCTCATCTTGCGCCAGCTTATTGTTATAAATGGCTACTATTATCTCTTCCTTTAATCTCCTGGTTTCATTTTCCAGGTATATGCTGACGCTATCCGGTTTAAATCCAATTAAAATACCATTCTCGTTTCCTAATGACTTAAATGGTATTAACCTAAGCTTTATCTCGCTTCCTATGTCCTCCATCACTTTAGCAATGGTTTCCAAATCCAATTCTCTTTTCTCCAAGTAAATCCTTTTTAATTTTTCAGGAAGTATTTCGCTTAAAGAGTTGTATTCTGCAATTATAACAGGCTTTTGCGTTATAGGTTCTTTTAAGGAATTGCCAGTATCTATAAGTGCTACAAGGTTTGCTTTTTTGTTATTTAAGCTAATTGTAATGTTCGTCAAAAAACTTTCCTTATTCATCCTGGCTCTATGGTATTTAAATATATAATGTATCAACATAATTGCTAGCCCTATGCCAATAACTAATACTCTAACCAGTTCCCTTGCATTTTTAAATGATACATTTGCAAAGTTAAAACTATTGTTTAATATATAATAAATGCCCATAATGGTTCCAGCAAATACAAAGGAAGTCAAATAAAAAGCAGAAATTTGCTTCAAAAAAATATTAAACTTCTCAGGGTTAAATGCAATTAAAATCATTAAAACTGATACTGAAAATTTTATTATAAACTTCCCCAAAAATTCATATTCAGGGAAGAAAGCTACCAGTATGTATAATGAGCCGATAATGGAAGAAATAAGCAATCTCAACCTGCTGCCTTTGGTCTTTGTTATTATTCTGGTTGCATATAATATAATGTAATTAATTACAATATTTTCAATTAGAATGTATTCAGCGTAAACATACAACTCAATACCCCCCTGGTTTTCTTTCATAAAATTGTTTATGTCTATTATATAATATATATTCCTAAAATTTTGTCGGTATGAGTAAACAAAAAAAAACGTATCTCAATTTTTGAGAAACGTTTTTTGACATTTAAATTTGAATTTCTATCGCTTTCTCTTCCTTAAAAATGGAGGTATATCCAGGTCGTCAACGTTGAATTGGCTAGTTACTGCAGATTCATCCAGTTTTATATCTAATGGGACTTCTAACTTACTTCGTTTTTGTGAATCGAAACCTGTCGCAATAACTGTTATTCTTATCTCATCCTTCATGGACTCGTCTATACCTGCACCAAAAATAATGTTAGCTTCTTCATCTACTGCTTGTCTTATTAAGTCTGCTGCTTCGTTAACTTCAAATAGCCCTAGGTCATCCCCACCGGTAATATTTAATAGCACAGCTTGAGCACCATCAATGGATGTTTCAAGCAATGGGCTCCTAATGGCCTGTTTTGCAGCCTCTACTGCTCTGTTCTCACCTGATGCCCTTCCAATTCCCATATGAGCTATACCACGATTATACATTATGGTTTTAACATCTGCAAAGTCCAGATTGATAAGATTTGGTACAGCAATCAAATCAGAAATACCCTGTATACCTTGTTTCAGCACTTCATCTGCCATAGCAAAGGCTTGTACTATAGTAGTTTTATTTTCTGCTACCTGCAACAGCCTATCATTAGGAATGGTAACCAAGGTATCTACCTTTACCTTTAATTCTTCAATGCCTTTTTCAGCATGTTTCTGCCTTACCCTACCTTCAAAAGTAAAAGGTTTGGTTACAACACCAACTGTAAGTATGCCCATTTCCTTTGCTATTTCTGCAATAACAGGAGCTGCTCCAGTTCCTGTTCCTCCTCCCATTCCAGCTGTTATGAATACCATATCGCAACCTTTCAGAGATTCGGCTATTTCATTTCTGCTTTCTTCAGCTGCCTTCATGCCTATTTCTGGATTCGCACCTGCACCTAATCCTCTTGTTAATTTTTCACCTATTTGCAGCTTTATCTCAGCTTTTGAAGAATACAATGCTTGCCTGTCAGTATTTACTGCAATGAACTCAATACCTTTGAGTCCACATTCAATCATTCTATTTATAGCATTATTTCCTCCACCGCCAACTCCAACAACTTTAATTTTTGCAAATTCTTCAACTTCAACATCAAAATCAAACATATACTGACCTCCCTTTAATTAATAGATGTAGTTAGCTCTAACTCTCCAATAACCCTTTATTCATGATTAGATTAAACTACTCCTTGTTTTTTTTCATCCCATTAATAATAATACGCCTGATGCTGGCAAAGTTTTCAAACAGCCTTCCTCCAAATGTAAATATGGCTGCATAATATAATGGAACCCCTAATTTATCCCCTATATATGCCAATATAGCAGCAAGTATAGCATTACCAAAAAATCCGGACAGGAATATTTTTAAATCAAACTTTCCCTCCAGATTTGATCTAACCCCTCCAAACACTGTGTCTAAGCATGCCAGTATTGCTACTGATATATAAAGTGAATAGCTAACGCTATAGGTATAAGGTAGGATAAGTCCTATAATAATACCAATTAAAATGCCTATTGCTGCAAAGAACATATTAATCACCTTCTCTTATTGGTTTTGCATATTTAAATTCAAAAGCTCCGCTATATGCAGGAATAATTATTTCATCTTCCATGGTAGTTTCTATAGATATCTGGTCAATAGTCTTCAAAGCATAGCCATAAGTATTTGGAGCATTAATTGCTGCGCTTAGCAACTGAGGATCTCCAATTGCCTTAATGTATATTGGAACGCCTACGCTCTTTCCGTTTATCCTTATTACTGGTCCACCGCATTTTATTTCAGACATGGAAAGCACTCTCTGTCCATTTATACTTATTGCTTCAGCTCCAGCCACTCTCAGGTCATTGATAATTCTCAACACATCTGCATCATGAATTAAATCCAGGTCAAAGCTTTGTCCAAAAGCATTTTCATCCATATTATCTTCCATTTTAACTATAATACCAGGTCCTTTTACAGTTTCAAATCCTGCTACAGCCTTATTTTTATACAGTTCTTCCTTCAATAAATCAACTATGTTCTCATCTCCACTGACTATGCTTTCATAGGTTTTTATCTTTTCTTCCTTGTCCTTTATCATTATTTTAAGCTCTTCAATTTCCTTATTTAATGCATTTATTTCATTTTTTGTGGATTCAATGGACTTTAAGGTCACCGGAATCATTTGAGGTACCTTTTGCTTTACTTGTACTGCCAATATAATACCTAGAATTACGGATACGCTAAACACTGTTAGATCAGTCCTATTAATCTTCATTTATATCACCTGAACCTTAATTTACCTGTTCTTTTACTGGCTGGGAATATACAAACTCTATTAACTTTCTATATTTTGGTATTACAATGTTATCGTCCTTAATAAGATTTACTGTATAGTCGTAAAACCTTAATGTCCAAACTATACCTCTCTTTATGGATAAGGCTGATTCTAGTGTTTCAGGGTCACCTATGGCTTTAATTACTATAGGGGAATTAATTGAAACTCCATTTACTTCAATATGGTCTCCCGCTCTTACTATTTCAGTATAGGCAGTATATCTCTGGTCATTTATTGATATGGCTTCTGCCTGGGCAGCATTTAATACGCTAATGGTTTGAAGTATTAAATCTATATCATCTACTATGCTGTATTCTATTCCATACTGCACATCAACTGGCGGGTCATAAATTTCAATTATTACTCCTGGGCCCTGCAGGTCTACATATCCTGCCAATGCCCTATATTTTTCCAAATCGTTATACAGATTTTCTACATATACGTTGTTATCTGCTTCTCCCCTCTCATATTGAGCAATTTTATTTTCAGCTTCATTTAGAGCCTTTAATGCAGCATCTCTTTCCTCCTGTGCCTTTTTAAGCTCTATTGCAAGCTGCTGAGCTCTCTGTGTAGGGAGGATTCCTTCTCCTACAGTTTTTGTAACTGTTTTAAACTGTAAGGCTAATATGATTCCCAAAAATATTGAAACTATAGCAATTGCAAATTGTCCTTTTATTTTTTTCATCATCTATTACACCTACCTATTATCAGTAACAATTACGGGATTCTCCCCTTTATCGAATAAAATCTTCTTTACTTCCAGTCCTTTCTTTTCAATATCATCTAATATTCCATTTAAGAAGCTTAATTTATATTTTACATTATTTAAGGGTCCAAAGGCAACTAGTTTGCCATCCTTAAGATAGATGATTATATTGTCTTTGTTGGAAACATCTACTTCTTTCATTAGCTCTAAAATATCTAAATTCTCACTATATAATATGAACTCTTCCATATCTTCCATGGAAACTTCCTGGTATATACTGCTGCCTTCCTCAACAGATTCCAAATCTAATCCTTTGATTTCAGGTAGCAATATATTACCTGTATTTTCCTCTATAGTCAATATATATCCTTCAATATCAATATAGGCAACAAGGTTTAGATATTGGATTGCTGCTACTTCTTTTCTTTCTTCAATTTCAATAATAATCTTATCAGGAAGCTTCCTTTTAATCTTGCTTTTCTTCACATAGGGTATTTGATTCAGGCTTTCTTCACCTTTTTTGATATCTATTTTAAATATGTTTTCTCCAATATTACATGTTGATGCCTTTACTACTTCTTCATAGCTTAATTTATTATTTCCCTCTACTATTATTCCTTCAACAATAAAAATGTCCGTTTTGAATACAAGAATATATGATAATATAATAATTACTATAAATAATAGCAGCTTACTTAACCTCTTTTTTTTTTTTTTTTAATTTTTTTCTCTTTTCCATATAAATCCCCCCTATTTCTTTTCCTTTGTCTTAAAAGCAGCAAAGGCTGCTTAATTTATTTTTTTGATATTTGCCCCTAAACTCTCCAATACTAAATGAAAATTCTCATATCCTCTTTCCACGTGATGTACATTGTCTACTACAGTAGTCCCTCTTGCTGCCAATCCAGCCAATATCAACGAAGCCCCTCCTCTTAAATCCTTAGCAGAAACCTTAGCACCTGTTAGCTCTTTTACTCCTTTAATGACTGCTACTCTTCCAAAAATTTTTATGTTTGCGCCCATTCTTATCAGTTCTTCAGCATGCTTAAATCTGTTTTCAAATACTGTTTCGGAAATAATGCTGGTACCATTTGCAATGGTTAACAGCGCCATCATTTGAGCCTGCATATCTGTTGGAAATCCTGGATATGGCAGTGTTTGAATCATCTCTATTGAGTTTATCTTCTTAGGTGCAATAACCTTCAAAGAGTTATTGTCATTATATATTATACAGCCTGCTTCCTTTAACTTTGCTATAATTGCCTGTAAATGCTCTATTACTACATTTTTTATAATTATTTCTCCACCAGTAATTGCTGAAGCCACCATATATGTTCCTGCAACAATTCTATCCGGTATTGTATTGTGAGAAACATCCTTAAATTCATTTACTCCTTCTATAATTATGACACTTGTTCCAGCGCCGCTTATTTTTGCACCTGCCTTATTTAAATAGTTTTGCAGGTCTACAATTTCAGGCTCCCTGGCGGCATTTCTTATTACTGTTGTACCTTTTGCCCTGGTAGCAGCCAGCATAATATTCTCTGTAGCTCCTACACTTGGGTAATCTAATTGTATTTCGCATCCCTTCAATTCCTTGGCTTTTGCGTAAATAAAACCATGAGACTCCTCTATTTCTGCACCCAATTCCCTTAATCCCTTCAGGTGCATATCAATTGGTCTAGGTCCAATCTCACATCCTCCAGGATAACTTGCTATAACTTCTCCTGTTCTTGCAAGCATTGCACCCATTAGAATAATGGAGGACCTCATCTCTCTTACCAGCTCTTCAGGGATTTTAATATTATTTAAAGGCTTAGAATCAATCCACATCATATTATCAATTCTTTTAATATTTAAACCAAGAGATAACAATATTTTCTCCATAACCTCTACATCTTTTAATTTTGGCACATTGAATATGGTACTCTCGTTTGCACCAATAACTGTAGCTGCTAAAATTGGCAACACAGCATTTTTCGCACCAGAAACAATTACTTCTCCTGTTAATTTCCTTCCACCCTCAACAATTATTTTTTCCATTATCGCACCTCCAAATATGCATATGCAAGCGTATATGACTATATTATGCATATGCATTGGAAGTGTGACAACTTTTATCTTTTAATAGCATTATGAATGATATCCACAATCCTTTCTGCTGCATCTATTTTCCCAAGTTTTCTGCTATTATTAGACATCTGTTTTAGTTTATTCCTATCATAAATTATATCATTTATGGCTTTATTTAATTTCTCTCCAGTTAAATCTTTTTCTAATATTAAATAGCTTGCACCATTTTTTTCAAAAGCTCTGGCATTGAACTCCTGGTGATTCTCAGCAGTATAGCTCTTGGGTATTAAAATGCTTGGGATTCCCAATGCAGAAATTTCAGCAAGAGTAATTGCCCCAGCACTGGTAACTACTAGATCTGCTATACTTAATGCTTTAGGCATTTCATACATATAAGGTACAACTTTTATATTTTCTTTTGGCATTATACCCATGGACTTCAGTTTGCTCATAAAGTCCTCATAAAATCTGCTCCCTGTAACATGGATTATCTGTAGATTCTTGTCTAAGTTCTTTTCAATAACATATAGCATTGTATCATTCAGCGTTTTTTGTCCTCCACTGCCTCCAAAAGACAATACCAGAGGATTGTTGGGGTTAATTCTTAAATCAAAATATGCTTTTCTTTTATCTACTTCAAGTATGCTTCGCCTTATTGGATTCCCCGTCAAAACAACCTTATCCTGGTGCTTAAAGTATTTCTTGGATTCCTCAAATGTAATCATTACTTTTTCTGCATATCTTGACAATATCCTGTTTGTTATTCCGGGAAAGGCATTTTGCTCGTGAATAAAGGATGGTATATTTCTTTTACTTGCAGCATAAACTACAGGCCCGCTGACATACCCTCCTGTTCCAATTACAACATCTGGTTTGAATTCACTAATTATTCTTCTGGCATCCATTATTCCCAACATCATTTCCTTTATGGCTTTTAAAGCCTTTGCATTAAATTTCCTTGGCAATCCCTGCACTCTGATAGTTCTGAATTCAAAGCCTTCCTTTGGAACCAGTTCACTTTCCAGTCCTCTTTCAGTCCCTACATATAATATTTCTGCATCCTTATATCTTCTTTTTATTTCCCATGCAATGGCTAATGCTGGATAAATATGTCCACCAGTTCCTCCACCAGTAATTAAATACTTCATAATTTCAACTCCTATCAGTTTTCACATATTTTGATATATTCAACAAAATTCCTATAGAGGACATGTATACTACCAACGATGTTCCTCCGTAGCTTACCAGAGGCAGCGGGATACCAGTTGTAGGCATAGAGGAAGTAACTACGGCCAGATGAATTAAAGTCTGAACAGTTATAAGTCCTACTATACCTGTTGCCAAAAGGCATCCAAATAAGTCATCTATATTAAGGGCTATTCTAATTCCCCTCCATATGAGGACCACAAAAAGCAATATTACAGTCAAAGCTCCCAAAAAACCCAATTCTTCACCTATAATGGAAAATATAAAATCGTTATATGGCTCGGGGATGTAGAAAAATTTTTGCCTGCTTTTACCTAATCCTAATCCAAACAGCCCTCCAGAACCTAAAGCATATAGAGATTGGACAGCCTGCCATCCAGAATCAGTCTTATCAGCAAAGGGGTCTATAAAAGCAGTCCATCTTCTCATTCTATAGGCATGGTCCTTATCAGTAATTGCATAGAACAATCCAACAAGGCCAGCAAGTACCATTGCAGCAAGGTGTGTAAGTTTCATTCCTGCAACAAAGAAAACTATCATTAGAGTCATAGCCAAAGTTACTGTTACGCTTAAACTCTTCTGAATATATATCATTCCACAGGAGATGCCTATAATCAGTAATGCTGGAATTGTACCCTTTCTTAGGCTCTTAATATCGTCCTTTCTTTTAGATAGAAAATCTGCCAGAAATATTATGGAACCTACCTTTATGACGTCAGAGGGCATAAATGTAGTAAATCCTAAATTTACCCATCTCCTTGCACCCTTTAATTCCAGCCCCAAAGGTGTAAATATTAAAAGTCCTGTAAGCAAAGATACTATATATATTAATCTGGAAAACCTTTTTAAATACCTGTAGTCAAAGTTCATAAAGAACAGCATTGCAGCAAAACCCAAGGCTGATGATACTACCTGCCTTTTCAAGAAATAGTAACCGTCATTCCTTCTTATAGCTTCTGGCCAGGAAGAGCTAAATACCATTATTATACCTATGAATACAAGGAGCAATGTGGATAGAATCAACGTAAAATCAGAAGCCTTCTTTTTTTTCTTATTAGACATTCTTAGCCTCCTTTAAGCTTTTAACCGCTCTCTTGAAATCATGTCCCCTCATCTCAAAATTGCTGTACATATCCCAGGATGCACAAGCAGGTGATAACAATACGCTGTCTCCAGGCTGTGATATTTCAAAAGACTTGTAAACTGCCTCCTTCATATTGTTTACCATATGGATATTCTTAAATCCATAATTCAATGCAGTATCTCTTATTTTTTCCTTAGTTTCTCCCAGTAGAACCAATGATTTGACTCTATCTCCAAAGGATTCAACAAATTCACCAAATTCACTTCCTTTATCCTTTCCTCCGGCAATCAGTATAATAGGTGGATTAACTGCCAATATTGCTTTAATACTTGCATCTGGATTTGTTCCTTTTGAATCATTATAGAACTCTACCCCATTAATGGTATCTACAAACTCAATTCTGTGTTCAACACCTTTGAAATTCCTTATAACATCTCCCATAATCCCATTATCAAGGCCCATTATCCATCCAACTGAAACGCTTGCCAGAACATTTTCCAGATTGTGTTTCCCTAAAATCCTTATTTCATCAGTTCTTACAATTCTATGTACTTCCTTGCCATCGTTAATAACCACATATCCATCATCTATATATGCTCCCTTTGATAGCTTATTATCAACACTGAACCAAATAAGGTTAGAATTTACTTCTTCACCTATTTGCCTTAAAATCTTATCATCATAATTCAACACTGTATATTCCTTTTCCGTCTGGTTTATAAAAATCTTCTTTTTGGCATTTATATAGTTTTCATACGTTCCATGCCAGTTAAGGTGGTCTGGTGTTATATTGATAATTACACTTACCTTTGGTTTAAAGTATTTTGTGCTTTCCAATTGAAAGCTGCTGGCTTCAATTACAAATACATCATCTTCATTGGAGTTTACCAAATCCCACAAGATTCCTACTCCTATGTTTCCTGAAACATGGGTTTTGATACCTGCTCCTTTAAACAACTCGCCAGTTAGAGTTGTAGTTGTGGTTTTACCGTTTGTTCCTGTTATGGCTATGAAATTTTTGTCTGGGCAAATTCTGTAAGCTAACTCCAAATCGGTAATAACTTCTATATTTCTCCTATTTGCTTCTTTAATGATATCTATAGTCAACGGTATTCCAGGACTCTTGACTATCAGGTCAATATCATCCAATGGTACATCATTTGTACCCAAATACATTCTAAGATTCATATCCTTAATTTCATATATATAATCTTTTAATTTTTCTTCAGGGTTTATATCGCTTACTGTAACTTTTGCACCTAGCTTAGTCAAAGCTTTTGCAGCTGAAACACCGCTTATTCCCAATCCTAATACTAATACTCTTTTATCATTTATGTTCATATTATCACCATCTCCTGTTAACTTAAGCTGATTACACCTATTAGGCTTAAAATCACCGTAATAAACCAGAATACTACTACTACTTTTGTTTCCTTCCACCCTTTTAGCTCAAAATGATGATGGAGGGGGCTCATTAAAAATACCCTTTTGCCAGTTAATTTGAATGATATAACCTGAATGATTACTGATAAAGTTTCAGCAAAGTATATACCCCCTGCTATTGGTATAACCAAAGGAAGATTAAGCAAGATTGCTACAGCAGATATGGCTCCTCCTAAGGCTAGTGACCCTGTATCTCCCATGAATATTTTTGCTGGATAAGCATTGTGTATTAAAAAGCCTAAACAAGCTCCAGTAAGGGCTGCTGAAAATATTGATATGCTATCCATACCCCAATTTAAAGCCTGCAGCCCAAAGAAGGATGATACAATCAATGTTACGCCTGAAGCCAGCCCATCCAACCCATCAGTTAAATTTACGCTGTTTACAGTTCCAACTACTACAAAAGCAATAAATGGAACATACAGCATGCCTAAATCCAGATATTTGTTCTCAAAAAAGGGAACTATGACCTTTGTTCCTAACATTGATGTATTTGATTGATATATTGCAAGTATTACTGCCAAAATAACCTGACCTATAAGCTTCTGATAGGCTTTTAAGCCTAAGGACCTTTTGTTCCTTATCTTTAAGTAATCATCCAAAAATCCAATTAATCCAAATCCTACAGTGGATAATATTAATACATACATATCTCTGTTTAATAGCCCTGAAGTTATTGTAGTAATAACAAGAGCAAATATAATTATAATACCTCCCATAGTAGGAGTGCCACTTTTTGTTGATATATGGGACTTAGGTCCATCATCTCTAACATTCTGTCCAATATTAAGCTTTTTTAATATGGGTATTACAATTGGGCCCAATACTAAAGTAATAATGAATGCAATAACTACAACTCTAATAATATCTATGTATTCCACCATTCTAAAACTCCTCTCTTGTGCTTAATCTAAATCAGCCTTTTTTTTGCAGTATATCCAATACTATCTGTTTTTCGTCAAAGGGAATTACTTTATCTCTAATTATGGTATAAGTTTCATGTCCTTTGCCTGCCAGCAATATGGTATCCTTTGATTTTGCATTTTCCAATGCATATCTGATGGCTTCCTTTCTGTCTGTAATTGCTATGTATTCTGCTTTTCCCTTTTTAACTCCAACCAAAATATCCTCAATTATCTTGTCCGGGTCTTCAAACCTCGGATTATCTGACGTTACAATACACATATCTGCCAGGTTGGACGCTATTTCTCCCATTATAGGCCGTTTTTCTCTATCCCTATTGCCCCCAGCCCCGAAAACAACTACAACTCTCCCTGGAGCAAATTGTTTAATCGTTGTCAGGACCTTTTCCAATCCATCAGGGGTATGGGCATAGTCTATAATAACATTGAAATCCTTATCTTCCAATTGGACTAATTCAAACCTACCTCTAACTCCAGCCATGGATTCTATAGCCTTCTTTATAACGTTTAGTTCTACATCATATGCAATCCCGCAGGAAATAGCAGCCAAAGCATTGTATATATTAAACTTTCCAAGTAATTTCATTTTTATAGGTATTGAACCTTTAGGAGTACTCAAAGTAAATTCTACTCCATTGCTTTTGTAAATTACATTTTTTGTAGTTACATCGCTTTTTTCATCCAAACCATAGGTTATTACAGGTACGTCATTGGATATTTCCTTTATCATTCTCCTGCCGTATAAATCATCAACATTAATAATATTACACTTTTTTGTCATATTGAACAGCTTTAATTTGCTCTTATAATAGTTTTCCATAGTAATATGATAATCCAAATGGTCTTCTGTTAAATTAGTAAATATACCTATTTGATAATCTATATATTCAACCCTTTTTAAATCCAGCGCATGGGAAGATACTTCCATTACGCAGAACTCTATTTTTTCATCAACCATTTTACTTAGAAGCCTTTGTAATGTCAGGGATTCCGGTGTAGTATTCTTATTGTCTATAATTTCATCTTTTATTATTGAACCTAAAGTACCGATAACTGCAGTTTTCTTATTGTTTTCCTCAAAAATTTTTTTCACCATATATGTAACTGATGTTTTGCCATTAGTGCCAGTAACCCCAATTAAATTCAACTTCTGTGAAGGCATTCCATAGAACACTGAGCTTATATAAGCTAATGCATCCAATGTATCCTTAACCTTTATTACAGTAACATCATCCCTTTCAATGTCCATATCCTTTTCCAGCATAATACATACAGCGCCTTTATCTATTGCTTCACTTATATACTCATGGCCATCGACAGAAAAACCCTTAATTGCTACAAACATATGCCCTTTCTTTATTCTTCGTGAATCATTCTCTATTCCCAATATATCTATATCAGTATTTCCCTTTAAAACCTCATACTGAATATTCTCTATTAACTTTCCTAATTTCAATATGTCCCCCTGCCTTTACACTATAATAACTAATTAAAGGCAACCCTTAAGTCGCCTCTTAGTTATCATTAGTGTTTTTAAACACAACCTTTACTTTGGTATCTATGCTGATTTCGGCTCCAGGCTTAGGGGTTTGATCTACAGCTATACCTTCTCCTTCAAATTCATAAGTGAGCCCTAGTCCATCCAATATATTAACTACATCAGCCTTTGTTTTTCCACTTAAATCAGGGACTATTACCATGTTCTCACTTTTATAACCGCTGTCCAGGTATAAGTCTATTATTGAACCTTTTGTCACCTTAGACCCTGCCAATGGAAACTGTTCAATTACAACTGAATTCTCTTCAATATTGTTGGATTCAGTGGTATACCTGAATCCCAGTTGGGTTAGAGTTCTGCCTGCTTCGCCAATAGTTAAGTTTCGGACATCAGGCACTATTTCGGTATTTTCAAATTTTTTCTTTTCCTCCTCAGTAAATTTCTTTTCAACTTCCATATAATTTAAAGTTTCTTCTATTAGCTTTCCAGCAACTGGAGCTGCTACGCTTCCTCCATAATAAATACCTACCGGTTCATCTACAATAACCAGTACTGCTATCTTAGGATCATCTGCTGGTGCTATTGCAATAAAGCTGCCTATATATTTTCCAGGAGCATATCTGCCATCAACTATTTTTTGGGCTGTACCTGTCTTGCCAGCCACCCTATACCCTGGAACATAGGCGTTTGAGCCAGTTCCCTCTGATACTACTCCTTCCATAAGCTTAAGAATTGTTTTTGCAGTGCTTTCTGATATAACCTGGCGTTTTACTTCAGGCTCATATGTTTTTACAACATTCCCTTCATTGTCTACCAGCTTGGAAACAAGCCTTGGAATCATAAGCTTGCCTCCGTTGGCAATTGCAGATACAGCGGTAATAAGCTGTATTGGAGTTACAGCTATCCCATGGCCATAGCTCATGGTAGCCAAATTTACTTCCTTTATAACATCTGTGCTTACAGGTATAATTCCAGCCTGCTCTCCTGTAAGCTCAATTCCTGTTTTTTCTCCAAAACCAAAGGCTTTTATGTACTTATACAAATTTTCCTTTCCCAGCCTTCTTCCCACATCAACAAACACAACATTGCAGGAATTATATAGACCTTCTTCAAAAGTCTGGTGCCCATGTGGATTATACCATCTTGCACATTTCAGCACAGCACCAGGTATATCAGTTACAAATCCATCGCAATAAAATGGAGTATCCAACTGTACTGCATTTTCTTCTAGAGCAGCTGCTGCAACTATTACCTTAAAAGTAGAGCCAGGTTCATAGGAATCATTTATAGAAAATGTCCTCCACATATCATACCATTTTTTCTGCAGTTCCTCCTGCGGTAATTTTTCCCATTCCTTTTTTGTCTCTTCATCAAGAGGTTCTCTTGGGTTATTTGGGTCATATTGGGGCATATTGGTCATGGCTAATACATCCCCAGTATGTGGTTCCATTACAATAATGGAAACATTTTTAGCCTTTGTATCAATAAGTGCCTTTTTAGCGTATTTTTCAGCAAAATGCTGAATTGTTTCATCCAATGTCAAAACTACATTTAACCCGTCTTCCGGGTCATAAATTTTTTCCCCGCCATAAGGCATTTCTACTCCTCTTGCATCTTCTGTCTTTACCCACATGCCCTGAGTACCAGATAAGTATTTGTCAAATGTCTTTTCAATACCATAAAGGCCATTGTTATCAATATCTGTAAATCCTAAAATATGGCTCGCAAACTCTCCATAAGGATAAAATCTCTTGTTGTCATCTACAATCTCTATGCCAGGGAGATTAAGATTTCTCAGCTCCTTTGTTTCACTCAGTGAAATCCATTGTTTAATCTTTATAACATTTGTATCTTTTATTAACTTCTCATATACTTCTGATTCGTCCAGGTTAAGTACTTCAGCCACCTTCTTTGCAGTATTAACGGGATCCTTTATATCTGCAGGACTTGCCCATACAGTATGTGAGCTTATGGATATTGCAAGTTTCTTTCCGTTTCTATCAAAAATAGTACCTCTCTTGGCATTTATGTATATACCCTTTGTCCATTGCTCTAATGCTCCCTTTTTTAATTCTTCTCCTTTGACAATCTGTATGAACCCTAGTCTGATGGTTAGAAAAAAAATAGCCAATACTGTCATCAGTAATACGAATAATAGCCTTTTCTTTGAAGCATTGCTAGGTGATGTCAAATCTAGACCCCCTTAAATAAGCTAATAACTAAATTCACTATATTCTTTAATCTGGCAGCCAGATTTATTTCATTCATTTCTGTTTCATCAGTTAAAACCGGTTCTTTTACTTCCATATAGACTATTTGATCCTCCGATGGATAGACCATACCAAGCTTTGTAAATGCATCTTCCTCTATCTTTGCAGAGCTTTTTATGGACTCTAACTCAGCCAATAGGCCATCCTTTTCTTTCTCCAGTTCAACCTTTTGCTTCTCAAGATTAGTTATATCCAATCTAATTTTGGTTATCAAGGTATACCTGTAAAGCACAAATAATGACAGCATTAACCCAGTAATTGATATAGCCATAAGCATAAGCTTATAAGCCACTTTTGAATCTTTCTTCCTTCTATCATTAACTCTTGTTCTTTCCTGCTTTTCTTTCTCGTTATATATATACTCCAATTCTTTTTTTGCTACTAACAATTTATTCTACCCCCTTTCAATTTAGAACCTAAAGTCGTTTAGCAATCCTCAATTTTGAACTTCGTGACCTAGGGTTTTTATCTATTTCGTCCAATGATGGCGTAATAGGTTTCCTAGTTATAATCTCAATTTCTCTTTTTTTGTTGCACCTGCACACGGGAAACTCTGGAGGGCATACACAATCCTTGTATAATTCTTGAAAAGCTTTCTTGACAATCCTGTCTTCCAGTGAATGAAAAGTTATAATACAAAGTCTTCCATTTTTCTTTAACAACCTTACCATTTTAGGTATGCTTTCCTCTAAAACATGAAGCTCATTGTTTACCTCTATTCTTATTGCCTGAAAAGTTTTCTTTGCTGGATGGTGTCCTTCCATTCTAGCCTTTTTTGGTATGGCCTTTTTAATCACCTCTACTAGCTGTAATGTTGTATCTATTGACTCTATAGCTCTCTCTCTTACAATAAACTCTGCAATTCTTTTAGCCCATCTTTCTTCCCCATATTCCCAGATTATCCTTTCAAGGTCTTTTTCACTATACCTGTTTACTACATCCCAAGCTGAAAAACTGTTATCCCTATTCATTCTCATATCCAATGGGGCATCCTTATTATATGAAAAACCTCTTTCCTCCTCATCCAACTGGTGAGAAGAGACTCCTATATCCAGAAGGATACCATCAACTTTATCAATATTTAAGTTTGACAATATAGCTTTTATATTTGCATAGTTATCATGAACAAACACTACCTTATGAGAATAATCCTTTAATACTTCCTTTGCCTTATTTATTGCATTTATATCCTGGTCTATACCAATAAGCATCCCATTTTTAAGCCTTTTAACTATTTCATATGAATGCCCTGCACCACCTAAGGTGCCATCTACATAAATTCCATCTTCCTTTAAATCCAATCCTTCTATGACTTCATTTAGCAGAACAGGTATATGTTCGAATTTCAATTTTTTCACTCCTTAATCTATATACCAAGTTGTTCCATCTTCTCAGCTATACTGTCATAGCTTAAGCTATCATCATTATTATATCTATCCCATTCTTCTTTACTCCATATTTCTATTCGAGATGAAACACCGATAATTACCGCATCCTTCACAAGCTTTGCATGCTCTCTTAAATTATTGGGTATTAATATTCTTCCTTGTTTATCCAATATGCATTCCGTGGCACCTGAAAAGAAGAATCTTACAAATGCTCTTGCATCCCTATTGGTAAGTGGTAATGTTCTCAATTTCTCCTCTAATGCCTTCCATTCTTCCTTAGGATATACAAACAAGCAGTTGTCTAATCCCTTGGTCATTATAAATTCCAGTCCCAAATTATCCCTGAATTTTGATGGTATAATCAGTCTGCCTTTACTATCCAGCGTATGCTGGTATTCTCCTATAAACATACCACTCACCCTTATAATTTATCACTTGAATTTATGTACCACTATCTACCACTTTCACCCACACTTTTATTATTCTATACCATTTTAATAATTCCTTCAATAAATTTAATTTTTTTAACGTACACCTATAGGTATAAAGTCCTAAATTTCGTCATTAAAATGCTGATTTCGATTTGTTCTGACAACAATTGTGCATAAAAAAAAAGACTCTTTATAGAGCCTTCTAAATCCAGTCTTTACATACATCTATCCATTCCTTGAATTGAGAAAATTCCTCCAGTTCATCTAAGGTTACTTCAATGGCGCTGTTGCTGCTTCCACATGCGGGAAAAACAGTATTAAATCTTCTCAGGGATATATCCAAAAATATATCTACATCTTCCTTTACCCCAAAGGGGCATACACCACCCATTTCATGACCAATTAGTTGCGGCAATTCATCAGGTGTAAGCATTTTAGGTTTGGACTTGAATTTTTCCTTAAATTTTGAATTTGATATTTTAGCATCCCCTGCTGTTACTATCAGTACAGGTCTTTCTCCAACTTTAAAAGCCAGTGTCTTTGCTATCCTTTCAGGTTCACAGTTAACAGCCAAAGCAGCCAGTTCTACTGTTGCGCTTGAAGTGTCAAATTCCATTATTCTGTTATGAGCATTCCATTTCATTAGGTGCTTCCTAGCAGCTTCTATGGACATTTCAAATCCCTCCTAGAATTCTTCCTTCCTTCTTCTCTTATTGAATAAGTATATACCAATTATAATTGCACATAAGCTTACCAGCTGGGCAACTCTAACAGGTCCCAGCATTAAGCTGTCAATCCTCAATCCTTCTACAAAGAACCTTACTAAGGAATATAGCATTATATACAGCAAGAATACCTCCCCGGAAACCCTTTGTTTTTTCCTCCTGTACCACAATAATATAATAAATATAATGAAATTACCAAGTGACTCATAGAGGAAAGTAGGATGAACCTTTACCCCATTTACCATAATTCCCCATGGCAAGTCCGTAGGAGTTCCATAAGCTTCCTGATTTATGAAATTACCCCATCTGCCTATTGCTTGGCCTAATATTAAGCTGGGAGATGCAATATCAGCAATCTGCCAGAAGTTCAATCCTCTCTTCTTTGTAAATATTATCCCTACTATTGTAGCAGCAATAATTGCACCATGTATGGCTAATCCACCACCTCTAAAGTTAAGTATCTGTCCTAAGTTTCTCCCGTAATAATCCCAGTTAAACACTACATAATAAATCCTCGCACCTATTATTGCACTGGGTATTGCAAACAGAAGCAGATCTATAAAATCATCCTCTTTCACTCCAACCCTTTTTGTTTCCCGTAAAGCTAAAATTGTTCCTATTAAAACACCCGTCGAAATTAACACTCCATACCACATTACCTCGATTCCAAATATTTTAAATGCTACAGGGTCCATAGTCAATCTCCTTCCTATTGGTAGTAAAAATAGTATAGCATAAATTAGAATATTTTACATATGCTTTCATGAAAAATCCTGCCATATTATATAAATAAAAAAGGTTCCTACTTCATATCAGTAGGAAGCCTTTAATAAACCTCATTTATAACCTATCATCTCATACTTTCCATTATTTTGCTTATTTTATTTACCTGTTCATCATAGGATTCGCCATTCAATAAAGCTAATATGACGCTTTCTATTTCATTAAATATCCTCTTGTCGTCAGATACCAATACTTCTGAAATAGAGCTGTCTTTTTCCTTTACAGTATTTATTACAGTTTGCTTCACATCCTGAGTAAAATCATGCCCTTCGGCCATCTCCAATGCAACTGCTACTTTATCGTTAAATATAATGCTGGTAGCATTATCTATTCCAAAGAGGTTGACAACTGCATCCGAAATTCCCTCTGAACGGATTAATAAATCGTAATCTTTTCCGCCTACATCTAAGCTTATTCCATCTTCCATTTCCTGCTGTATGTTTTCTTCATCTATTACATTATCATTTTGTAATTCATTCCTGTTAAAGCTACATCCGGTAAATATAATGGATATTATAAGTAATAGTAATAAAATCACTCTAAATTTCATACTGTACCCTCCTTTAGAATATAGTTTTGCAATAATTAATAATTTTATTACAAAAATATGCTGTTTATTGGTTTTCCCTAGTTTCAGATGCAGTAAAATATTGAAGTTAGTAAATTAATAATATATAATTATTGTTATGCAAAATACTTATTTCGAAAGGAAGATTTAAATGAAGTTAGGGATAGTCGGACTGCCAAACGTGGGTAAAAGCACCCTGTTCAATGCATTGACTTCAGCACATGCAGAAGCTCAAAACTACCCATTTTGCACAATAGAACCAAATATCGGTATAGTTACTGTTCCAGATAAAAGAATAGATATGTTAGCAGATTTAATACAACCTGAAAAAGTAACTTATGCAACAGTAGAGTTTGTAGATATTGCAGGACTGGTTAAAGGAGCAAGCAAAGGTGAAGGATTGGGGAATAAATTTCTTTCTCACATAAGGGAAGTGGATTCCATAGTCCACGTGGTAAGATGCTTTGAGGATAAAAACATAACCCATGTGGAAGGAAAAATTGACCCATTGTCTGATATAGAAATAATCAATCTGGAATTAATGCTTGCGGATTTAGAAATAATAGATAACAGATTGAAAAAAGTTGAAAAGATGGCTAAAAGCGATAAAAGCTATGTAAAAGAGCTTGAGCTGTTGGAGGCTTTGAAATCTGCTATAGAAGAAGAAAAGCCTTTAAGAAGCTTAAGCTTTACAGATGAAGAATTAAGTCTAATCAAAAGCTTTCGCCTGCTTAGCCTAAAACCTGTTCTGTATGTATGCAATATATCTGAAGAAGACCTAATATCAGGAGAATACAATGACTATGTAAAACAGGTCATTAATTACGCTGAAAAGGAAGGGTCAGAAGTAATTGCCATATCTGCAAAAATTGAATCTGAAATATCCCAACTATCGGAAGAAGAAAAGAAAGAATTCCTTGCTGAATTGGGACTCGAAGAATCAGGTCTGGAGAAACTCATTAAATCCAGTTATGACTTGTTGGGACTTATGAGTTTCTTAACTGCAGGCCCCAAGGAAGTAAGAGCCTGGACTATTAAAAAGGGGACAAAAGCACCACAGGCTGCAGGAAAAATACATTCCGATATGGAAAGAGGATTTATAAGAGCTGAAGTAATAAACTATAAAGACCTATTGGATTGCGGCGGTTTTAATAAGGCAAGGGAAAAAGGTCTTGTAAGACTGGAAGGAAAGGACTATGTAATGCAGGATGGTGATGTTGTATTATTCAGATTTAACGTGTAAATAAAACAATACTCCTTATACTATGAAGTATAGGAGTATTGTTTATTTTATAGCCTGTAATTTACTATTATGCCAGGGTCTAAGACTCTGAATGTAAAGGATTCAGTTATAAAAAATTTTACCTTATTATTATCATGATTCTGATATCCAATGGATAAATCCTGACCAATTGTCAGTTCTAAATCATCATGGTTGTAGGGTACAAGAACTGCTCCTTCCAGTACATGGCTATAAACAATTTTTCCTCCAATTATCTTTTCAATTTCATCCTTAAGGGAATTTTCAACACCCTTGGATAAAATTATTCTGTATGCCTTTTCACCTACTACCAGTGTAAATGGGCCTTCTTCAAAATTCTCCTTTAGGGTAATAACTCCTTTTGCAATTGCATCTAAAATATCCTCTTTGCTGTCTCCAAATTCTAAGGTTTCATTTTCAGAAGATTTTACTATTCCTTTTATATGTAATTTATCAGAACCGTTGTATATTACATTTTCTTCAAACAATGCAATTTTTTTAGCTGCTTCTTCAAGAGGTGAAAAGTCAATATCCTTAGCTCCTCTTCTTATATTGTCCAGTTCCCATCTGTCCATTTCAAATTCTACTCTAACTTCAGTTAGTGGTATTACATTATAATTGGCATAGCATAAATCTCCATCTTCCTGAATATCTCCCAGTCTTCCTTCTGTTATTGCATTAAAATTCCAACCCTTTGGGCCATTTACTTTAACAACCTTTCTGGCTGAAAGATAGTTTACAAATACATCCTTCAATTGTCCTTCTATCTCTGCCCATGCTTCCTTGCTTACAGGGGCAAGCTCTCTGTATAGCATTACCTACCACTCCTTTCTTTTAAATCCCCTATGCTTAATGATGAAGAATTCTCTGAAACTCCTGTGGATGCTTCTTCTACTTCTGTTACAGGTCCTTCTGTAAATAAATAGGTTCTTAACTGTTCATCCCAGCCAGGCATGTTTCTTCTCAGCCATTCTAATGTCATGCAGGCATGTTCTATTTCTTCATCCCTGTTGTGTGCCATAATTGCCTTCAGCTCTTCGTCCTTAGTTGCCACAACCCTTTGATTGTACCAGTCAACTGCTTCTATTTCTTCCTTTAAACTATTCAAAGCCCTTACAATATCCTTTGCCTTTTCATCCAGGTATTCCACAGGTTCATGATATTGGCTCATTTTATCTCCTCCTTTTGTTTCTAATACTATCATAAACAATTTTACCCTGTATGTCATAAATTAATCAATAAAATATAAAGCTAATTAAGTATACTTAATTAGCTTTACATTTTACTCCCCTTTTACAATTTTCACAGATGAGCTGGCACCTATTCTGGAAGCCCCTGCCTCTATCATAACCATTGCAGTTTTATAATCCCTTATACCTCCAGAGGCTTTAATCTTCATAGAATCTCCTATGGTTTTTTTCATAAGCATGACATCTTCTACAGTTGCTCCGCCAGTGCTAAACCCTGTAGAAGTTTTAACATAATCTGCACCTGCTTCTCTGGAAAGTTCACAAGCCTTTATTTTTTCCTCTTCGCTGAGCAGGCAGGTTTCTATGATAACCTTCACTATTGCCTTGCCTTTTACAGCCTCAACAACAGCTTTTAAATCATCTAGTACGTAATCATATTCCTTACTTTTCAGGGCACCTATGTTTATGACCATATCAATTTCATCTGCGCCATCCTCTACAGCCTTCCTGGCTTCAAAGGCTTTCACTTCTGAAGTATTTGCTCCCAAGGGGAATCCTACTACAGTGGCCACCTTTACATTTGAGCCTTGAAGCAAGCTTTTAGCCATCTTCACATAATATGGATTAACACATACTGCTGCAAATCCAAATTCCACAGCTTCCTTACATAGATTTTCTATCATATCTGAAGTAGCTTCAGGTTTTAGAAGTGTATGGTCAATTTTTGAAGCAATATTCATATTAACACCTCTTATTTTATTAATTCAACCATATCTCCGTTTTTTACTCCTGCTGCATTTCCTTCCTCTATGTCAACATGCATCTCCAGTGCATGGGTTGCGCCAGACCTAATCAGTACATTTTCGAATACCAATGCCCTAATGCCTTCAGTTCTAACCTTTACTATATCTCCATCCTTAACTCCAAATCTTTCTGCATCATCAGTATGCATATGAATATGCCTTGCAGCTACAATAACTCCCTTGTCTATTTCTATCTCGCCCTTTGGGCCTACTATCTTTGCACCTGGTGTTCCATCAATATCTCCAGAATTTCTAACAACTGGCTCAACTCCTAGCTTAATGGCATCAGATATGGATACTTCAACTAGTGTACTTTTTCTAACCGGTCCCAATACTCTTACTCCTTTTAATGTTCCCTTTGGACCTATTATATCAACTTTTTCTTCACAAGCATATTGACCAGGCTGTGATAATGCCTTTTTAAAAGTTAATTCATATCCTTCACCAAAAAGAGTATTCAAATCCTCCTGACTTAAGTGAATGTGCCTATTTGATAATGCTATAGGTAATTTAAGTCCCATAATATTTCCTCCTTTTAATGTATTCTCGTATAAATTATATTAATTTCCAATAAAAAAATCAAATTAATATGATAAATTGTATAATGTATTATAAAAATCCGGATAGGATATGCTTACACATTCATGACCTGAAATAAATGATTCACCTTTTGCTTTTAAAGCTGCAATGGATAGTGCCATGGCAATCCTATGGTCGCTATGGGAATCCAGTTTTGAGGGTTTTAACTCCTTTACACCTTCAATTACAAGTCCGTCTTCCAACTCTCGGATATTGGCTCCCATTTTCCTAAGCTCAGATGATATGGTACTTATCCTGTTACTTTCCTTATACCTAAGCTCTTCAGCATCCCTTATTACAGTTATACCCTGTGCGAGGGAAGCTGCAACTGCTAATACGGGTATTTCATCAATTAGCCTTCCAATTGTATTTCCTCCTATTGTTATACCCTTTAATGTAGAATACCTAACATGTATATCCCCTATAGGCTCATTGTTTAACTCCTTATAGTTAGTTATACTTATATCTGCCCCCATGCTGTTTAATACTGATATTATTCCAGTCCTTGTAGGATTAATGCCTACATTTTTAATTGTTAAAACAGAGCCTTCTATAAGTGTTGCTGCTACGATAAAATATGACGCAGAGGAAATATCCCCTGGCACATACAAATCCCTACCTGAAGGAGGGTAATTTGAATCCATACATATTACATTGCCTTCTTTATATATTTTGCATCCAAAATATTCTAGCATCCTTTCTGTATGGTCTCTTGTAACCTTATTTTCTATAATGGATGTACTGCCTTGAGCATATAGGGTTGCCAACAATAAAGCAGACTTTACCTGGGCACTTGCTACAGGAAGCTCATAATCAATGGAATTAAGCTTATTTTCAGCTGGGCTTATATATATTGGCAGATATTTATTTTCTCTTCCCTCAATTTTAGCACCCATATTCCTAAGGGGGATTATTACCCTGTCCATAGGCCTTTTGGACAAGGATTGATCTCCTATCAATGCTGAGCTAAAGCTTTGTCCTGCCAAAACTCCACACAAAAGCCTTGCAGTTGTGCCGGAATTGCCACAATCAATTACTTTGTCTGGCTTCTTTAATCCATATAATCCTACGCCTTCTACAAAATATCTGTCTTCAGCTTTTGTTATGCTTACTCCCATGTTTCTAAAAGCCTCAATGGTCCTTTGTACATCCTCTGATTCCAACAGGTTCCTTATTGCTGATTTCCCATCAGATATGGAACTTATAATAATACTCCTGTGGGATATTGACTTGTCTCCTGGAACTGTTATTTCTCCTTTCAGTCCTTTATTGTTTCCTATAATTCTCAATCCACTCACCCTTTAAGCTTTTTATGATTAATTCCTTTTCTATACTATTAAATATATCAACTTTTCCTTTTGCTACCGGCAATATGAAAGCAATGCCATCCTTCTGGTTTTTCTTGTCATTTTCCATCTTATTCAACAGCTCATCTATTTCTTCATCATTAAATTGGACTGGCATAACTATTTTTTGCAGTATTTCACATATCTCCATAAAGTATTCTTCACTTATCAACCCCATGTACTTTGCTATATTTGATTCATACATAATCCCCAGCATCACTGCTTCTCCATGGTTATATCTGTTAAACCCATAAAAGCTTTCTATAGAATGCCCTATTGTATGTCCGAAATTCAATATCTTTCTATGACCTCTATCAGTTATATCCTGATTTACTATACTCTCCTTTATGGAAACAGCCCTTTTTATTATTGGCAAAAGTACTTCATTATTGCAGCTGTAAATACTATTAATACTCTTGCTTACAAATCTAAAAAACTCATAATCGGAAATCAAGCCATATTTTAGTATTTCCCCTAATCCAGATGTAACCTGCCTTCTATCCAATGTTTCTAGAAAGCTGATATCAATAATAGTGTTTTCAGGAAAATAAAATGAACCTATTATGTTCTTATATCCTTTGTAATTAATACCTACTTTTCCTCCAATGCTGCTGTCCACCTGTGCCAATAAAGTGGTTGGAATTTGAATGTATTTAAGCCCCCTTTTAAATGTAGAGGCTATAAATCCCGAAATATCGCCTGTTACACCGCCGCCTATGCTTATTATAACAGTATTCCTATCAACCCTTTTTTCTATCAGGTCATCATAAACCCTTAGGACATGCTCAATGGATTTAGTATTCTCGCCTGAAGGCATAATATAGAATATATTATTCAATCCTTCTACCAGTTCTCTTACTTTTTTTTCATGCATTTTATATACATTTTCATCTACTATTGTATAGACTCTGTTTGCACCCAGTTTTGATAAACAGCCTTTTATTTTATCCAATATGTTGTATCCAATCGTTATTTCCATAATACCACCTTATCTTTTTTTTATAACTTCCAGATATCTATTATAGCTTGAAAGGATTTCATCTAGACTATCTCCTCCAAATTTAAGCATTATTTCATTAGCTAATACATAAGCCAGCATGCTTTCAGCAACTATGCCTGCTGCTGGAACTGCTGATATGTCTGACCTTTCAAATTGAGCAACTGTACTTTCTTTTGATTTTATATCAACAGTCCTAAGGGGCTTTCTTAGTGTTGGAATTGGTTTCATGACCATTCTAAACACTATATCCTCTCCATTTGTTACTCCAGCTTCTATTCCTCCTGCATTGTTTGTTGCCCTGTAAAATCCGTCCTTATAAAATATTTCATCATGAACCTGCGAGCCATATCTATTTGCCATTTCAAACCCCAACCCAAACTCTATCCCCTTAATACCAGGTATGCTCATAATGCATTGAGCAATCCTGGAGTCAATTCTTCTGTCCCAGTTAGCAAAGCTTCCTAATCCTACAGGAATGTTCTTGCCTATTACTTCAACTACTCCACCTAATGTATCGCCATTTTCCTTTGCTTTTTCAATTTCCATTATCATAAGATTTTCAGACTCCTTGTCCAAACATCTTACAGGAGATTCATCTGCTCTTTCTAGTTCTTCTTCATCCCATCTATCATACAGCTTGTTTGCCTTTACCTTACCTATCTGCACTACATGGCTGTATATGTTAATGCTAAAACTTCTTAGAAACAGTTTGCAGATGCTGCCTACAGCCACCCTCATTGCAGTTTCTCTGGCACTTGCCCTTTCAAGTACATTTCTACCTCCTTCATAATTGTATTTCAACGTCCCTGCCAGGTCCCCGTGGCCAGGCCTTGGCCTTGTTATTTCAACCTGCTCTATGTTGCTTCCTCTGTTTTTTATCATTAAGGATATAGGATTTCCTGTTGTATATCCATTTCTTACTCCTGAAATTACTTCCACCTCATCCTTTTCAATTTTCATCCTATCTCCTCTTCCATACCCCAATTGTCTTCTCCTTAATTGGTGGTTTATGTATTCCACATCAAGAAAAACCTTTGCAGGAAAGCCTTCAATTATACCTGTAAGATAATCTCCGTGAGATTCTCCTCCAGTTAAAAATCTTATCACAAATCCCACCTCCATAATTAAGACTTCTATCTTAAAGATAGAAGTCTTATACTTCCTTCCTTCTTCCTTCGATGTATTTTGCAATGTTGTAAATTGCAAGAATCAATCCTATTCCAACAGAGGCAAAGCCTATTAATCTGTAGTACATCTCATAGCTTACAAATCTGGAATATATGATAAGTACAATTCCCAGCATTGTAAACTTTAAAACCTTATCCCTACCTTTAGATGTGAACTTCTCCTTTAACATGCTCTTCCTATTGTCATATTTTGCAATAATCAGATCCTCTACATCCTTTTGCGTAGGGTATGAGCCTATTTCCTTTAACATGGCTTTTATCTGATTGAAGTCGATTAACAGGTAATCAGTCTTCTCCTTCAGGTCATCTGAAAAATATGAATTTGTTACTATTATTCCTTCTTTTATGTTTTTCTCATTCATTTCTTTCATAAAGAATTCCAGCTCCTTATAGGATACCTTTGCATCCATAGAGCTTTTCAGGCATTTTAACCCATACATTTCTCCGTTAATTTCCCCTACAAAATCAATATACCTGTTGTATTCATAAAATGTAGTCTTATAGAACTTCTCAAGTATATCCTTTATGTAAAGCTGGAACTCCCTATTATCTTTCCTGGTAATTTCTCTAATTATCTCACTATCAGCAATATTCTCGTTAATTCTTAATATCTTATTACGCCTTATCCTTCGATTCCATAGCACCATAAGGAATATATAAGCTATTCCCAGTACAACTGCAGTAGCTAATGCTAAAAATATTTCTTCTGTTATCCAGTAAATCATAATTCCCGATATGGCAATTACAGTTACCACTGTAAATGCAAAATCCAGCAATGCAGCCTGTAAATTCTTACCCTTCTTCAAAGTGCTGGTATAGTAGTTGTTAAGTATAAACTTTCTCTTAATATAATCAAAATACTTTTTTATGTTTATTAATCCTTCCATCTATACTCTTCCCCTTTTTCATGAATATGTATGCTAGTACTTGTATTATTGACAATATAGCAAAAAATAATAATACAATATTTTTAAATATACCCATGAAAAAGTCCTCAGGAAGCATTTGAATCAGCAAATCAGTTTTAGGATTCAATATCCAAAGGTCGTTGTTAAAAAATATGAGATGAAAATATGTAAAATACCTGTTAAAATCATCTAATGACAGTATGAACAAAAGTATAATAGCACCCCACCAGATGAAAATTCCATAGAATAGAGTTTTTCCTAAGGTTTCCACCTTTCCCTTGAACACAAAATAAAAAGTTGAAACTAAAATAATTATAAGGCTTATATCCTTTAATATGTATCCGTATTTAAAAAGAAGTTTAACATCCATCATATGCAATATTTCTCTTCCATTGAAATTAGACTTCAGTATTTCTTCACCTGATTCATCTTTTAGATAGTCTAACAGGTCATCTGCTATATCCATTAATTCATTTAAGGATTTTCCTGTAACTGTTTCAACATTATTTTTCACAAATGATTTCTTATAATATTCTTCATTAAATGTGTTTAACTCGACAGATAACAGAAGTATAAAAAGCGGAAGAAAAATTACAATACATATTTTACCGATTCTTTCCATAGTGCACCGCCTTTATATAATTATCTATAATTGCCAGGGCTTGTCTATTCTATAAAAGTTAAAAGTTGAAAGATGCTTCTTTCAACTTTTTCTCATTTAGCTCATTGCCTTCTCCAATTTGTCTAAATACTTAATAGGAAACATCCTCAAAAGCTCCTTGTACTGCTCCACTGTTAAGCCCTGAACACTTGTATAAATGTCAATTTTGCCGTCTACATCCGCATTTCTGAATCTCTCTTTTATTGCTTCGAAATTGGTATCAGTTGGCATGGCTTTCCTCCTTTAAGCATTTTTTTCTACTATAGTAGTATGCTTAAAGAGGAAGTGCTTTATTCATTATAAAAAGGTTTAAGCCTGCATTAAGCTTCCAAATCCTCTGGCATTTCCCAGTTATGGTACACTGCTTGAACATCATCATTATCTTCCAGTATATCTATAAGCCTCATCATATTCCTAATATCCTTTTCATCTGTAAGCACAGTTGTATTTATTGGCAAGAAGGAAATCTCTGCAACTGTAAACTCGTATCCGCTTTTTGCCAGTCCATCTCTTACCTTATCAAAATTTTCAGGGCTTGTTGTAATTTCATATCCATCTTCTGTTACCTCAAAGTCTTCAGCTCCCAAATCAATGGCTTCCAGCATCAAATCATCTTCAGAAATTCCATCCTTGTTTTCAATGAACAGCAATCCTTTTCTCTCAAACATGAATGAAACACATCCGGTTTGTCCAAGGTTTCCGCCTACCTTATCAAAAGCATGTCTTATATCAGATGCAGTTCTGTTTCTATTGTCAGTCAGACAGGATACATAAACTGCTATTCCACCTGGTCCATATCCTTCATATGTTATCTCTTCAAAGGAGCCACTATCCAATTCTCCAACGCCCTTCTTAATGGCCCTTTCTATATTTTCATTAGGCATGTTTGCAGCCTTTGCCTTTTCTATAGCTGCCTTTAAAGCTGGATTATAGTCTGGATCCGGACCTCCTTCCCTGGCTGCCACCATTATATACCTTCCCAGCTTAGTAAACTCTTTAGCTCTTCTTGCGTCTTCCTTTCCTTTTTTATTCTTTATATTATTCCATTTTGAATGTCCTGACATATAATTCTACCTCCTTAAATATATCCAATACATTTTAACACAATTTTATGTGAGGTTGAATATGATTTTAAACTGAAACCCTCTAATAATTATTTTAAGTAAAAAATTTCTGCCATTCAATAAAAATTACATTGGCTTAAATATGGATGGCATATTTCTCTTATGCTCGCTTATTCTATTCATATGCTCAATTTTTTCAATAATGCCTTCTGGGCCGGTTTTTGTTTCAATATACCTATCAAGCACATCATAGCTAAATCCCATTTCCTTTTCGTCAGTCTGGTTTTCCCACAATCCTGCTGTAGGCGGTTTATCTATTATTATCCTTGGTATATTAAGATACTCTGCTAGCTTTCTTACCTGAGTCTTGGTAAATGATGCAATAGGCAGAATATCTACTCCGCTGTCACCATACTTTGTGAAGTATCCTACTGTAAGTTCGCTCTTATTGCCGGAACCTAACACCAAATATCCTAGGCTTTGAGCATAATAATACAGAGTTGTCATTCTAAGTCTAGGCTTAATATTTGCCAGAGCCATCTTATTGCCTGATTTATAAGGAATGGAATCCAATAGAACGTCATAGGTTCTGGTTAAATCCACCTTTTCCACCTTCAATCCTATAGCATCAGCTACCAACAGTGCATGTTCCTCATCTATTGGATTGCTATGGCAGGGCATTATTATTCCTAAGGAGCTTTCAGGGAAGGCTTTTTTTGCAAGTGCTGCTACTACAGCAGAATCAATACCTCCGCTCAATCCAAAAACAACCCCGTTGGCTTTAGCATCATATACTCTATCCTTTATCCATTTCACAATTTCATCTATTAATTTTTCCATAAGTATCCCTCCGATTTAACACTTTTGAGTATAAGCAATTCAATAATGGTGAAATTAATAATAAATATGCTTTTACACTTTATAATAACATTATAATTATACCACAAAGGAGTAAAATATGCATTCTAAACAAATAAAGTTAATTGCAATTGGTTTAGTGACCGGATTTATCAATGGAATATTTGGTTCTGGAGGTGGCATGATAATAGTTCCTGCTTTGACCTTTCTAATGGGTGTTGATGAACATAAATCTCATGCAACTGCCATATCCATAATACTTCCATTATCTGTAATCAGCACTATTCTATACCTGAAGGAAGACATAATACAGTTTAACATTGTAATGTATATTGCATTAGGAGGTATTATAGGAAGCTTTATAGGTGCAAAGTTTCTAAATAAAATACCAGCTAATATATTAAGAAAGATATTTGGTGGAATAATAATATTCACTGCTATAAGGATGATTTTGAAATGAAGCTATTCATAATTGGTTTTATATCTGGAATAATAAGCGGAATGGGTATTGGAGGTGGTTCAATCCTAATTCCTTCCCTTGTTTTATTTGCAAACTTAATACAGCAGCAGGCTCAAAGCATTAATCTGATTGTATTCATTCCTGTTTCCATTGCTGCATTAATAGTCCATATAAGAGAAAAAAATATCATATTCAAATATACCAAATGGATTGTGCCAGGTGGCATTGCAGGAGCTATTGTTGGATCAATAATCGCCATTAGAATAAACCCTGATACACTAAGGAAGATTTTTGCTTTTTTCCTTTTATTTATAGGATTATACGAGCTGAAAAAAAAAGATAGGCAATAAGCCTATCTTTATTCACTAACCAAAGTGGCATAAACGCAGTCGTGGAAAAGGGCTTTTAAACCCAATCTTTTGGCCTTTTCCATTACTTCCTCATCATAGGTTCCAGGCTGGAACCAGACATATTCAATTCCCTGTTCCTTTATTTCATCTAATAGCTCCATGGCTGCTTTTGGTGGAATAACCACATCAACTACTTCAATATTTTTAGGTATGCTTTTAAGATTAGGATATATTTTTTTCCCGTCAATTTCTTCATATTTTGGGTTTACTCCATAAGTTTCATATCCATGTTCCATAAGGGTCCTAAATATCTTGTATCCAAACCTTTCCTTGTTATTGGTTACGCCAACAACAGCCCAAACTCTTTTTTCAAGCATTTCATTCTTCAGCAAAATATCTCCTCCTATACTGGCTTTCCATCCTTTATTGAAATATATTCTTCCTCCAAATGCTCAATTATAGCATTTCCACTGGTAAGATTGAGTATCTTCTTGGTAAATGCCTCTAAATCCTGCTGTTTGATATAAACATATATGTTTACTCCATCATCATATTCAATTTTATTTATTATATACCCTTCCTGATTCAAAAAATTCTCTATCAAACCATAAGAAGTATAATTTATTCTTATTTTTAATTTCCTATGTGGTATTTTATCTACAATAATTCCTGCTTCAAGTCCTATCTTTGCCCCCTTAGTGTAGGCTCTAATAAGCCCTCCTGCACCTAATTTAATGCCTCCGAAATATCTTGTAACTACTACCGCAACCTTTCTAAGATCTTCCTTCTTTATTACCTCTAATACAGGTATCCCTGCAGTTCCTGATGGTTCTCCGTCATCGCTGAATCTCTGTATATTATTATTCTCTCCTAATACATAGGCATATACATTATGCGTTGCATCTTTGTACTCCTCCTTGATTTTTCCTATAAATTCTAGTGCATCTTCTTCATTTTCAACAGGCATGGCATGGCCTATAAATCTTGACTTATTTATTATAATTTCGTCTTTTCCATATTTATGTATAGTTCTATAAGACCTGTCCATATCTCTCTCCTTTCAATTTAAATACTGTGATGAAACTGCAATATTCTATTTATATTATACATGTTATATTGTAAAAAAATAAAGGCAGAAAGCTTCCTGCCCTTATGTGGTGCTGACTCTATGCATAAATCTGTTTAATTTCAAACTCCTTATACTCCAGATATTTTTTATAGGATAAACTAACCAAGGACCTGTCTTGACTGTAAGTTATCATTTCCAGGGCTTTATCTACAGGGTAAAATCCTCCGTCTTTAAATCCTTCCTCTTTGTTTATTTCATAATGGTCACTTTTAGCTTCCATTACATACCATATAATAATATTGCAAACTGATTGCTTTCTTGATAATGAAAAAAATTCGTAACTAGTCTCGCCAGCAGTAGAAACAACATTGGCATCTACGCCTGTTTCGTGCTTAACACGACTAACAGCCGTTTCTACTGGCAAGGAATTGTTACGAATTTTCCCCTTAGGTAATACCCACTCATCTTTATCATTTTTTATAATTAAGACTTTGTCATTGTTGAAAACTACTCCACCTGCACAATTTCTTACAATCATAGAACTCAGCCTCCTTTGTTGTATTACTATTATCATACCCAAAATGCCATAATAATTCAATCTATTTTTAATCTTTTTGCAAGTTTGTTACATTTCATATATTTTAAGCCTGTCATAATCCTGTATTCTTAGATTTGCTGTCAGTAAAACTCCCTTTTCATCATATTCTAACATTTTAGGCTCATAATTATCCAATATAAGGCTTACTATATCCTGTTTTTGGTATGGTATCAATAAGGTGGTCTCCCTATATTCTATATTTAAATTTTCCATAATCATATTCATTAATCCATCCAGGTTTTCATCGTATTTTCCAGAAATAAAAATCTTCTTATCAACTTTCCTTGTATCGTATATCAGTTCATCCATTTTTCTCTTATCCATCTTGTTAAAAACTGTTATCATGGGTTTATCCAATACTTCCAAGTCTTTAAGTATATTCAGTGTAGTCTCTATCTGAATATTTAAATTTTCGCTTGATGCGTCTACAACATGCAATATTAAATCTGCGTATTTTACCTCCTCTAAAGTACCCTTAAAGGCTTCAATTAAATGAGTAGGAAGCTTGCTTACAAATCCCACAGTATCTGTAATTAAAAATTTCTGCCCATTGGGAAATGCTGCTTGACGTAATGAAGTTTCAAGAGTAGCAAACAACATATCATATGCAAATACCTTTTTGGACTCATCGCTGTCTGAATAAAGCTCCAGTATTCTATTCAACAATGTTGATTTTCCTGAATTGGTATATCCCACTAAGGCTACTATGGGTATTGATGAACCTAACCTTTTGTTTCTTTTTACACTTCTGGTCTTTTCTATTTCTTTCAAAGCCTTTTCAATATTGTTTATCTCCCTTAGAAGATAGCGTCTATCTACCTCAAGCTTTTGCTCTCCTGGACCTCTTGTTCCTATTCCCCCTCCTGTTCTGGATAAATAGTTTCTAAAACCTGTCAATCTGGGAAGCCTGTATTTTAACTGAGCAAGCTTTACCTGCAGCTTGCCTTCCTTTGAATGGGCCCTGCTTGCAAATATATCAAGTATTAGGTTTGTTCTATCCACTATCTTCCTGTCAATAATTTCCTCAAGGTTTCTCAACTGTGCACCGGATAGCTCATCGTTGAACACAACAGCATCTACATCATATAATTCGCAATATTCCTTAATCTCTAAGGCCTTTCCCTTTCCGATAAAATATGCAGGGTCTATGGAATTTCTCCTCTGTATGGTTCTAAACAAAACTGTTCCTCCTGCAGCCTTAACCAATTCTTCCAGTTCATCCATTGACTCTTCAATATCTGGCTGGTTATAAAGCTCAACTCCAACAATGATGGTTTTTTCCTTATTAAATGTTTCTCTTTTCAATTTGTTCCCCTTCCATATTTGTTATTGTAATATCATTATACAATAATTTATACTTATTGTGTTACATCTAATATGCCTTCTTCTGGAACCTCAACAAATTGGTCTGGCACTTCTCCTACGATTATGGTTTCAGCAATGGGAATATTTGTTGTAACCCTTATATTCTCCGATACTAAAGGAAAGATCATCTTAATATCAGTATTTACAATAATGTATATCCTATGCCTTGTTTGATTAATACCCGTTGATTCAAATTCAGTTGCAAAATCAACAGCTACAGCACCTTGTGGTATAATTCTTATTCGAATACTTGGTAGCTTTACTATTTGAATATTAAATACATTGTTTAAAGGCACCTTTATTACTGAATCAGAAATCTCTTTCAGTTCTTCCTGGATATCCAGAGCCACGTCTGCTGCTATGATATTCATCAATATTGTATTTGCCTGCATCAATGTTACCTTTCCTTCATTGTCATATTTAACATTTATTAAATCTGTATATTCAATGTCATTCTTTATCTTGTTCTTTATTGTATCGTTAATAGCTTGTATTGTAACCTGTTTTGCTCTTACCTCTGAAATTGCTATTATACTTGGCCTAACGTTTTTATCAATATATTTATATATGTATAATATAAACATTAACAAGGCTATAATCCATAGTAGAAATTTCCTTCTTCTCAGAAAAACTGAATAATGCTTCAAATTTCTCACCCTCCTAGTATATAATATATGAATAAGACATCTATAAAAGGATATTGTTTAACCAATTATGGGCATTATATTGCATTGAATTATTAACATTAGATTATTTATATGTTATAATTAGTTTGATTACTACCTGTTCCTAAATTAAGGAGGTATATTAATGTCAGAACACAATAAGAAGAAAACAAAACAAAATATGAAAAAAGGTTTGAAGATTTTATTTATAACACTGTTCATGGCAGGAGCCATACTGGCAGGTACTGTAAGTGGAATTGCATTGGCTATTATAGCTGAAGCCCCAGAGATTAATCCATCAAATATAAGCTCACTATTAACTCAAACTTCTTTCATATTAGATGAAAAAGGCAATGTGCTTGAGAAGATTCAAACAGAGGAATACAGGACAATAGTTAGCATAGATAAGATGCCAAAACACCTTAAAGATGCATTTATAGCCATAGAGGATGAAAGGTTTGAAAAACATATAGGTGTTGATATAATTGGAATTATAAAATCAGCTTATGACAATTTGAAAGCAGGTGAAATAGTAAGGGGAGGTAGTACAATAACTCAACAGCTGGCCAGAAACATATATCTTACCCTTGATCAGAACTGGACTAGAAAGATTCAGGAAGCCTATTTGGCGATACAGATTGAACAGGAGCTTACAAAAGACCAGATTCTGGAAGCATATCTAAACAGGATATACTTAGGTCAAGGCGCTTACGGAGTTCAAAGTGCTGCAGAAACTTACTTTTCAAAGGATGTTCAGGACCTGACGCTGGCAGAATCTGCTGTGTTAGCTGCAATAGTTCAAAGTCCAAGCAGATATGGCTTATATCAGACAATAAGACCTGAAGACTTTGACAGCCAAAAGCATATTGAAGTTGGAGAAGTTGACATATTTGGGGAAAAGTACATCGCTGTTTACAACGAAAGAGCTGTAGAACGTCAAAAACTGGTATTGGCTAAAATGTTGGAACTAGGCAAGATAACTGAAGAAGAATACAACACAGCTATTAATGAAGACATTCTGTCTAAAATAAAGCCAGGACAAAAAAAGGTACAAGGCATTTCATCATATTTTAATGATTTTGTAAAAACCCAAGTAATAGAAGCACTTATAGAAAAATTAGGATATACCAGAGAGCAAGCTGAAAGGGAGCTTTACACCGGAGGATTAAAGATATATTCAACTATGGACCTGGAACTGCAAAAGAAACTGGAAGATATATATGATAACTTTACAGAATATCTATTGGGCGATGTTAATAAGATAAATGCACCAGCCCTTATAAGCTGGAAAAGGGATAAGTCGGGAAATATATTGGATGAAAACAATAATGTAATATTCTACAGCCAGCAAAACCTGTTAGATGAAGAATTTAATCTGATTGTTGAAGCCAATAAATTTGAATTTGTAGATGGAAATCTGGTTCTAAAGAGCAATAAGTTCTCCACATATAACAATGTGATTGACATTGCTGACTACTATAATATAGACGAAAACAAAAACTTAGTAACATATAGAATGGGCAATCTGTCATTGCCTGAAAATGCATATACAATTGGCGAGGACAAATCCATTACCATAAATAAAAGCTATCTTGAAGATAACAAGGATTTCTGTTCAGTCAATTCAGATGGAAACCTAATAATAAACAGCAAGTATTTCTACAGACAAAAAGACGGAATTGTTCAGCCACAGTCTGCAGCAGTTATAATGGATTACAGAACAGGACAGATAAAAGCCCTGGTAGGAGGCAGGGATGTGGAAGGTACACGAATATTAAACCGTGCAACATCATCGCCTAGGCAGCCAGGTTCCACAATAAAACCTTTAGCAGTTTACATGCCCGCCTTGGATAATGGTTATACTGCTGCAACAACAATTGATGACATACCATTCTATGTAGACGGTAAGCTGTGGCCAAGCAACTGGTATACTGGGTATAGAGGAATCCATACCTTAAGGCAATCAGTTGAGCAATCAGTAAATGTTAACTCTGTTAAAACACTACAGTCAATTGGCATTAAAACAAGCATGGAATATTTGAGCAAAATGGGTATTATCAATGTTGAAAACCCTGAAAAAGATAACTTCATTACCAGTGCTGAAAACAGGGTAAACAACGATGAAAACCTGTCAGCTCTGGGGCTAGGCGGTATGACAAAAGGCCTTACTCCTTTGGAAATGACTGCTGCTTATGGTACCATAGCAAACTTAGGCACATATATAGAGCCCATTTCCTTTACCAAGGTATTGGATAAAGACGGTCATGTTTTAATTGATAACACACCAAAGAAAAATGCTGTGGTTTCACCGGAAGTAGCTTATATAATGTCAGATATACTGAGAACCACCGTTTCAAACGGCATTGCAGGTAGAGCTCAAGTTCCAAATATGCCTACTGCAGGAAAAACAGGTACTACACAGGATCAGTCTGATGCATGGTTTGTTGGATATACACCTTATTATGCAGCAGGTATATGGATAGGTAACGATTCCCCTCAGATAAAGTTAAGCAGATCAAGTTCAGTAGCTGCAGATCTTTGGAAAATAGTGATGACTCAGGTACATGAAGGATTAGAACCAAAGGATTTTGAGCGTCCGGACAACTTAATAACACTGAGCATATGTACCAAGTCAGGAAAGCTGGCTACAGAGCTTTGTAAAAAAGACCCCAGAGGAAGTACAATAAGAAGTGAAATATTCGTAAGAGGAACACAGCCAACTGATTTCTGTGATGTTCATGTTGAACTTGACATAGACACTACAACCAATAAAATTGCAAATGAATACTGTCCAAAGGAAAATGTTGAAAAGAGAGTATTCATTAAGAGAAATCCACCATACGATCCTGGAGCAAATAATGGCATTGTGCCAAACGACTATCAGTACACTGCCCCAACAGAAGTCTGCGATGTGCATACTGAAAGCAAGAGCATAATAGACTGGCTTGAGGATTGGTTTAACAACCCTGGTGGAAATGATGGTGATAAAGATTGGAACAATGATGATAATGAAAATGAAGACAGCAATAGAAGAAATGATAACAGAAACAATAATGGCAAGAAAAATGATAACAAAGAAAACAATAACGATAACAGAGACAATGGTAATGGCAATTAGAAAAAGCTAGGAGTTTTCTCCTAGCTTTTTGATCTTGGATAGGATATCAGCGCTGTTACATATCCAAATATTACTGCTGCAGCAATTGCTCCGGCAGTAGCTTCCAGACCTCCTGCAAAAGCACCTAATACCCCTTTGGATTTGGCTCCCTCTATAGCAGCCTTGCTTAAGGCATATCCAAACCCAGGTATTGGAATAGTAGCACCTGCCTCTGCAAATTTAGCTATAGGTTCATATATTCCAAGTGCTCCTAGAATCACACCAATAATGAGAAAAGTAACGATAATATGAGCAGGTGTTAAACTTGTAGAATCAAGTATTATTTGCCCAACAACGCAAATCAATCCTCCAACTATGAAAGCAGTCAAATATTCCATGATATTCCTCCTACCTTGGCAGATTTTCCAATGTTATGGCATGTGCAATTCCAGGTACAGATTCCCCCTGTAATGTGGATATGGGAGAATGAAGCGCTCCAGTAGACATAACCAATACTCTATTGAAAGTGCCTTTTTTCATTTCCTTGTATATATAGCCATTGAGTACAACTGCGGAGCAAGCACATCCGCTACCCCCTGCATGTGTATCCTGTTCAACAACATCGAATATCTTAATACCACAATCTGTGTAGTTTTCAGAAAGGTCATATCCTTTCTTTTTCATCATATCTATTACTATTCTTCTGCCTATTAAGCCTAAATCCCCAGATACTATCAAATCATAATCCTGTGGTGTAAATCCGGTATCCTCAAAATGCTGCAGCAATGTATCTATGGCTGCAGGGGCCATAGCTCCACCCATATTGCTCGCATCTGTTACCCCATAATCCTTTATCCTTCCCGGAGTAATATATGTTATATATGGTCCATTTCCATTAGCTGATAATACAGTAGCTCCTGCACCTGTTACAGTCCACTGGGAAGAAAACTTCCTCTGCGCTCCATATTCCAGCGGAAATCTGAACTGCCTTTCTGCAGAGCTGAAATGACTTGAAGTAGCGCATACTACATTATCAGCAAATCCTCCATCTATAATCATGGCACCTATGCAAAGGGACTCTGTCATAGTAGAACAGGCCCCATATAATCCAAAATAAGGTATACCAATCTGTCTTGCTGTATAAGATGAAGAAATTATCTGGTTTAATAAATCGCCTGAAATTAGAAACTGTATATTATCTACTGAAAGATTGGCATTTTTAATAGCCAGTTTAATGGCCTCCTCCTGCATCTTTGCTTCTGCCTTTTCAAAGGATTTCTGTCCCCACGTATCGTCTTCCAAAACTATATCAAAATAGCCCCTCAAAGGACCATCGCCTTCTTTTGGGCCTACAATTGAGGAAGTCCCTATTATGGAAGGAGGGTTATGAAATTTGATAGTCTGCTTGCCTATACGCTTTACTGCCACAAAATCACCTTCCTGCTGTAAATATTAAATACAATAACCCTACTATTATGGAGCTGCCAATTCCATACACCAACACAGGGCCAGCAATGGTAAACATTTTGGCAGCCACTCCAAATAGATATCCTTCTCTCTTATATTCCATTGCAGGTGCAACAATTGAATTTGCAAATCCTGTTATTGGTATGGCTGCACCTGCTCCTCCAAACTTTCCAATTTTATCATAAATACCAAGGCCTGTTAGCAATGATCCTAAAAATACCATAATAATGGCAGTACCTGTAACTACTTCCTTCTCGTTAAAACCAAATCTAAATAGCATATTCCTTACTATTTGTCCAATTAAACAAATGGTTCCTCCTACAATAAATGCCCTAATGGAGTTATTCAGGTAATCAGGTTTTGGTATCTTTCTTTTCAAATATTCCTGGTATTCCTTATTAGTCATATTATCCATATTATCACTCCCTAACGCTTAGCAAATACTAACCAATACCATAATGCTCCTGAAGTCTTTCCAAGAAGCAATGCAGCTATTATATATTTAAGCTTGTGTTTGAGTTTAAACTTCTTTGAAAGAACAGGTAAAACATTTAACACTTCTGCAAGGGCTGATGAAAACAAACCTGTAAATATACCCATTATAAATGAAATCATCATACTGATTATTTTATTAATTCTAATAGTATAATCAAAAAAGTGCAGAAAGCTGAATAACAGCCCTCCTAATGAAAAGCAATTCTGATATAATACTATATATTTTCTTGTATTAGTTAACTGTATTAATCTAGGTATAAAATCCAGCAACGTTACAAAAGCAGCCAGTGCACCGCCTATTGTCAACCCAGCTGACAACCCAATAAAAGCCAACAAAATGGATTTCATTGTATTCACCACCGCTATTTAAGATTATCGGTTTTCTTTAGATCATGCATAATATTGTCTTCCAGGTTTTTATCATATAAATAAAGCTCCAATTCCAATGGACCAGGCTCTTGTCTCCTTCTATTGCTTAAACTGAATACTCTGTTAAAAAATGCATAAATACCTAATCCAATCCCTATGGAAAAAGGAATGCCTATTATCATAGGAGATTTCTCTCTTGATCCGGTTATTAAATAATGAATTTTCTCTAAGGAGCTTTCCATTTCAACATCCTCAAAGAAATTAATTATTGCCATAGCAGAACCAAAAAACAGAATCAGTGAAACCATTAAAACCTTAAGAAAATTTATGAATGGCCTGGACTTTTCCCGTTCCTTAATTTCCAACATTATATCAGGCCCGCCAATTATTGATATATCAATATTCTGAATACTATCCAATATTTTTGCAATAACCTGATTCCCTGATATATAGGCATAGGATTCCTCTTCTTGAACCTTAAGTATCTTTACTTCCTCAACCTTTTTTTTAATTGTGCTGTTATTACAATATACTTCACCTATATCCTTGACATATACATCAGCTTTTGGCTCAACAGAGTACTTAGTATTAAGGTTTATGTAAACTTTTTCTGTATTTATAATACCCACTCCCCTTTATAGTCTCCATTACCAAAGTTGCTTTCTTAGGTGCTTCATTGTTTGCTCCTTCCTCGTTATACCAAATAAACAAGGCTATAACAATAATCAGCAAAACCAATATTACCATTAAAATTCTTCTGTTTATTCTCAAAATATAGTTCATTTAATCACCTCAATCTATAATTATTATTCTCCTATATTAGAATTTAATTCAAAAAAATAAGGCATATCATCATGCCTTTGCCAACTTTCTTTTCATTTCCTTTATTATTCTCTTTTCGATTCTTGAAACCTGTACCTGAGATATACCCAATATATTTGCAGCTTCCATCTGAGTTTTATCTTGAAAGTATCTCAAAATAATAACCTGTCTATCCCTTTCCTTTAACTCGCTTAACAATTCCTGTAAAACAATTCTATCCAATATATCCTTTTCGCTATCCTCCTCCAGACCCACTTTGTCAATAAGATAAAGTGGATTTCCCTCCTTCTCGTGGATTACATCATACAGATAATCTGGATGATACGACGACTCTAATGCCATTACAATCTCTTCTCTATCTATGTTCAACTCATCGGATATCTCCTGGATGGTAGGTTCTCTACCCAGTTTTTTTACCAATTTCTCCTGGGTGTATTTAACCCTATTGGCAGTTTGTTTAAGGGACCTGCTTACCTTAATTATACCATCATCTCTTAAGAACCTCTTAATCTCTCCTGCTATCATGGGAACTGCATATGTAGAAAACTTAACATCAAAGGATGTGTCAAATTTTTCAATTGCCTTTAAAAGCCCTATACTGCCAATTTGAAACAGGTCTTCTACTTCGTGCCCCCTATTGGTAAACCCTCTTAAAACGCTTTTTATAAGGCCAATATTGCTCTTTACTAGCCTATCCTTTGCCTCCATATCTCCATTTTGTGCTTTCTTTATTAGCTCCATAGTTTCTTCATGGCTTAATAGTTCATTATCTCTATTCCCTTTCACCATATCATCTACTCCTTATTGGATAGACTCTTAAATGTTTTGCTCATCCTTACCCTTGTACCTTTATTTACTTCACTTTCCACTTCCAATTCATCCATAAAAGTTTCCATAACTGTAAACCCCATGCCCGACCTTTCAAGGTCAGGTTTTGATGTATAAAATGGTTCCATAGCCTTATTAATGTCTTCAATTCCCTTTCCAAAGTCTTCAACAACAATATCTATTCTGTTGTTTTCAAGAGTTGCCTCAACTACAACAATTCCTTCTTTATATTCATACCCGTGTATGATAGCATTTGTAACTGCCTCTGACACGGCTGTCTTTATATCTGATAATTCCTCAATTGTTGGATCCAGCTGTGAAGCAAATGCTGCTACAACTACCCTAGCAAAGGATTCATTGCTGGACTTGCTTAGAAACTCTATTCTCATATAGTTTTTATCATTGTTTTTTCGCACCATTAATATACCCCCTTTAGCCCTTAATAGCTTCTTCAATAGTCTGGTAGATATCTACAAGCTTTTGTATTCCGGACATTTTAAGCATTCTATTTATATAAGGGCTTGTACTTACAATGGAAACCTTGCCGTTTCTATCAATACAGTTTTTATATCTTCCCATGATAAGCCCGATTCCAGCACTGTCCATAAAGTTAAGCTCTCTTAAGTCAAGAACAATATTGGCAGAATTATTGCTATAGTACCTTTGATCTATTTTTTTTCTTGCATACTCTGAAGTATGATGGTCTAATTCCCCTCTAAGCTTGACTATCATATAATCATTAACAATATCAATTGTCAGTTGCAAAACTTATCCCCTCCCATATTTAATCCATAATAATATTCTATTGTAAAATAGAATTCTCCTTCATAGAAAAAAGACTAGTTTTGTTGAAAAAGGCAGAAATACAAAAAGAGTCTAAAAGACTCCTTTTGAATTATTAATTGATTTTACAGGCATGGACTACCTGGCTTAACAGTATGGAAGTTGTAACGCTGCCTACTCCTCCTGGAACTGGAGTAATTTTATCAACTATTGGTTCAACTTTCTCATAATCTACATCTCCGCTTATCCTTCCATTTTCATCTTCACTTACCCCTACATCTATTACAACTGACTTTTCATTAAAATATCTTTCATCAAAGAATTTTGCCTTTCCTAATGCTACAACAACAATATCTGCATTATTGGTTAAAGTATGTAGACCTTTGGTTTTGGAATGGCAGATAGTTACTGTTGCATTTTCTTTTAGAAGCATCATAGCCAATGGCTTTCCTACAACCATGCTTCTGTTGACAACTACTACATTTTTCCCTTCCAAAGGTATATCATAGTATTTAATTATTTCCATTGCAGCTTTTGGAGTACATGGTGCAAACCCGCTTATATCCCCTTCAAATATCTTTTCAAGATTCCATGGATGCATACAGTCTACATCTTTTTTTGTGCTAATTGAATTTCTTATTATCTCCTCATCAATATGCTTTGGCAATGGTCTGAATACCAGTATGCCTGATATGGAATTATCAATATTTAATTCTTCTATTAATTCCACCAGCTTTCCAGTAGTTGTATTTACATCCAGTTCATATACTTTTGCTTTTATCCCCACGCTATCACAGTTTTTAATAATGCTTTTTTCGTATGAAATATCACCAGGATTATCCCCTAACCTGACAATAGCCAGCATAGGAATGCGATTTTCCTTTGATAACTCTTCAACATCTTTTCTTATCCTTTCCTTAATGTCTTTTGCTACAGCATTGCCCTTTAATATATCTGCCATTGTTTACCCTCCTTATTTTATCAAAATAATTCATATTATAGTATAACCTTCCATCGCACCTATAAAAAACCATCTTGTTAATATTTTTATTATAGCATATATTAAAACAAGCTGCTACCTAAATAGATAGCAGCTTAATTTAGCAAATATTAAGAGCTGAACAAATCCTGTTTAACAGAATCCTTGCAGTATAAGCATATAATGGAATTGTTACTGCCTGTGATATAAGCCTTGGTGGAAGGGAAACTTCATATGGAACTCCAAAAAGAGTGTTCATAAAGTAAGGTACTAAAATAACTGAGGTTGTAATCTCCCCTACTCCTATTGCAAATAAGAGCCTCAAAAATGAAGTCTTACATGCTTTATCCTTGCAGTTTAACATTATCAGTCCGGGTATAACTCCAGTTAATGCTGCAGAAAATGTAAAATGAGGCATATAAGGGCCCATTGGGCTTACAATCATTCCTATAATATCTCCAATGGCCCCCACCACTCCTCCAGCTATAGGGCCAAATGCTATTCCTGCAAATATAACCGGAAAACCTCCAAATCCTATTCTGATTATCTCAGTACCTCCCCCGCCAATTCTTATACTGCCTACTCGAGTCAGCACCACATTCAATGCAATCAACATGCTGTAAATAACTATATTTCTGGCTGAAAATCTTTTCATTAAAAAAGCCTCCTTTTAATTTGATATGGCAGTACTACCACATCAAGAAAGAGACCTAACTAGATGTGACAGCGAACGCGATAGCTTAACGCAAGCTTTTAAGCTTTTCGTTTAGAGGCAACGTTCCATCCTCTAACACTTAACGCAAGCTATCTACTCTGCCATTTTATTTATTATATTAAATATTATAAATATGTATACCCATTTAGTAAACATATTACACCTAATTTTTTTATATTACATGGATATAAAACAACAATAGGGATATACCTTGTAATGGGTATATCCCTAATATTCTTTACTGATTCTTAATATTCTTTTTCAGCTGAACATCTGGTTCTGATGGCAGTTTGAATAATGGAACAAATCTATCCCAGCCTGTTAGAGTCAACAGGAGTATAGAGCCAACAGCTATTATTGCCATAAAGTTATATTTAATAAAATCAAATGGAGTAAATTCTACTAATGGATATATTGTTGAAGCTATTCCTGCAAAGAATCCAAGGTATACGTGCCATGGAATAAGCTGTGAACCAAAAACTCCCAATGCATCACCAAATGTTGCATTCCTCAAATGAAGTTTATAGAGATCTTCTTCGCTTGCTACAACGTTTTCATCAGTTATTTCCTTAATAATTGGTCCAATGGTTACTATTTGAGCCATTTCATCTGCTAATGCAGCATTTCCTATTATAGATAACAGCCCATTGGCAAACATTAACTGTCTAACACTTCTGACCACTTTTACAACCAGATTTGAAAGCGGAGCAAATGCATTCATCTTGCTCATTATTCCTCCAAATGCTCCTACCCACATCATCATAACAATTACCCAAGAACCTGCATCTGAAAAACCAGTATACATTAAATCCAGAAAAGCATGAGTATTTTCAACAGTACCTGCTATTAATCCAAGCACATAGCTGGAAACGATTCCAACACCCAGACAAGCTAATGTACTAATTCCTTTTACAGCTAATATCAATACTAAAATCAATGGTATAATCATGTAAAATGGAACGCCTTCTTTTACCTGGTTTAGCAAACTTACTGCCGAAGGTCTTTCCTGACTTAATGTAGTCCATACTTCTTCCGGAATCTGTTCAATTGCATCCGCTGCACTGCCAACCTCATTTGGCAGGTTCAGGCTTACTACAACAAACATAACTGCTGCTAAAATCAAACATAGTATAGACCATACTCCTTGATGTCTAACTCTATGTATTACTTCAACTCCCTGAATACCGGAGCTAACTACCGTAGTATCTGAAATTAATCCAATATTATCCCCAAAGCATGCGCCGCCTGCTATAGCACAAACAGTTATGATAACGTTCCCACCTACTATGTGATTTAACCATAGAAAAATAGGTGCACAAGCTGCAAAAGTTCCCCAGGATGTTCCAGTTGCTATTGACAATATACAGCAGATAACAAATGCAACTATTGCAACTGTTTTAGCAGTAATACCAAGACCTAATGCCAAGTTAATTATTGCTGCACCTACTCCTGTTGACATAAACGCTTCCGCCATGGCATAGGCAAGCATAAGAATAAAAAACACCAATTGCATTTCCTTTACCCTATCTACTGCAGCATCTACTAGTTCATTTAATTTGTATTTCTCTGTTACCATAGCTATTATTGCTGCATAAATAGTTGCGATTGGAGCTATTACTAGTATGTCCAATCCAAGATTACCTAGATTACTACCCATCATAAGGCCTGCTAATAATATTATCGGTGATAGTTTGATAAATGCAATCATTTTATAGCCCCCTTAAGTTTATTTTAGTGCATTTATGGCCTCCTATTCTGCAATAAAAAACCTATGTATAATCCTAAATACTCTTTTGCTACTGGCAAACAAATGACGTGTAAAAATAACAAGTAAGTAGGATATACTAAACATACTTAGCTCACCTATATATAATACAAAAATATATTGGCTATTTTTGAAAGGTTTAAGAATTTTTGGCAAATATATAAGCAATAATAAGATATGTACCTATATATCTGCATTTTTTGGTATATAAATTGCTTTAGCAGTAGTTTATGCAGTTGACAAAACACTATTACTAATAATAGGTGCATATTTTTGATAAAAATCCATTGAATATAGGTTTTTAATTATTGCAGAATAAAACAAACAAAACTATTATATCATATTATAAAATTTTCTACAATATTTTATCCCAAAAAAGAAATTTGAAGGCTGTAAGCCTTCAAATTTCACGTCTTTGATGAGTAAATCTGTAAGCCGTGTTCTGTCTCAGATGATCATCTATCTATGACTTATTGTTGCCAATAAGTTCTAGCGACCTACCTTTGGGACGGTAGCGGGCCACCACCTCTTTTTAGTCCCTGCTTGGTCTTGCTCCAGATGGGGTTTACAGAGCCAGCTAGTCGCCTAGCTGCTGGTGAGCTCTTACCTCGCCTTTCCACCCTTACCTGGCATTAAACCAGTTAGTGCCAGGCGGTATATTTCTGTTGCACTATCCTTAGGGTCGCCCCCACTGGACGTTATCCAGCATCCTGCCCTATGGAGCACGGACTTTCCTCATGCTTTAATAAGCATGCGATCATCCGATTTACTCATCATATTCAGTTTCAGCAATATAAATATACCACAGTTTACATTTTATTTCAAACGAATAATTAACCAAATGTAGAATATTTTTCATAAAGGAATAAGGAATATAAGATATCAATAAATTACACATTTAAGGCTCATATTATAATAAACCTTTACATGAACAGAATTATAAGTTTCATTTTCCAAATACTTTCCTATTGCTGGCAGTATCACCTTTTCAGTATGGTAATGTCCAGCATCTATTAGAGTTAATCCCAGTTCATTAGCATACTGTGCATCGTGATACTTAATGTCACCTGTAATATATACCTGAGCTCCTTTATTATATGCATCATAAATAAATGATGCACCACTTCCACCGCATAATGCTATTCTTGTAACATCCCTGTTAATCTCTCCATAGACAATTATGTTTTTGACTTCAAGTTTTTCCTTTACAATATTGAGGAATTTGCCCAAGGCTATTCTTTCTATGTTCCCTACTCTGCCATATCCATATACTTCTCCCTTATTAAACAGAGGATAAATATCATAAGCCACTTCTTCGTATGGGTGGGCTGAAATCATTCTTTTTACAATTCTATTTAAATCCTTCTTCTTTACAATGGTTTCTATTCTAATTTCTTCAACTTTCTCCAGCTTATTTGCTTCGCCAATGAAGGGGGATGTCCCTTCATGAGGCATAAAGGTACCTATTCCTTCTATATTAAAGGTACAATGGCTGTAATTTCCTATAAATCCTGCTCCTTCTTCTCCTAATACGTTCCTTATAATATCTGCATGGCTTTTTGGAACAAAAACAACCAGCTTAAAAAGCCCATCCTCTTTTACCTCTTTTAGCGGTTCAATACTGCTTAAACCAAACATATCTGCCAGTATATCGTTAACTCCATTTTTGGCCAAGTCCAGGTTTGTATGAGCGTTATAAACCACCATGTCATTTTTTATAATATCATAGATTAGTTTTTCCTTATAGGAATCATAAACTATAGATTTTATAGGCTTAAATATAAGTGGGTGATGAGTTATTATCATTTGAACATCTTCTTCTATTGCTTTATCAAGTACTTCTCTATCCAGGTCTAGAGATACTAATACTTTTGAAACCTCCTTATTGGGGTCCCCAATTTGAAACCCTGTATTGTCCCACTCATCAATTAAATTTGGCAGAGCCCATTTATTCATAATATTGACTATATCAATAGCTCTCAATTTCCTTAAGCACCGCCTTTAAATCCATAATTTTTTTATTTAATTCCAGGTACCTTTCCTTTGACCTGGAAGTATCCTTATTCTCCAATTCTCTAATTATCTCTTCTGCTACATTTATTTTATAGTTAATAAAATCCTTAAGGAGATGGTCCTTATTAGATATAAGCTTTTCTCCAACCTCTAAATATATGCTGTCTTTCAAAAGACACTTTCCTCTTGTTGCATATATAACTTCATAAAACTTATTTGATTCCTTAACCAGTTTTTCATCTAATATAGTAAAGTTATTGTCGTAAAGGTATTCCCTTAACTCCTTTGCTGCCACATTAGGCTGCAGAATAAAATAGGTAATGGAATCAGTTACATCCTTATTGTAACTTAATATATCCCTTATCAATAATCCTCCCATTCCTGCAATAACAACTGTATCTATTTCGAAAGGTTTTATTACATTAAGTCCATCTCCCAATCTAATATCAATAAAATTGTTTAACCCTTTTAAATCCACAAATTGCTTTATCTTCTTTAAGGAGTTGGAGCTTATATCTGTTCCAATTACCTTCTTGGATATTCTGTTCTCTATAAGGTATACAGGAAGATATCCATGGTCAGTACCAATATCTCCAACAATGCTATTTTGTGGTACAAAATCTGCTATTGTTTTCAATCTTTCTGACAATATCATAAAAGTATTCCTTTCTGATGTATTTACGAATAAAGATCCGCAGAACAAGCGAATCTTTATATTATTCAAGAAAATCCTTCAATTTCTTGCTTCTACTTGGATGTCTAAGCTTTCTCAAGGCCTTTGCCTCTATTTGCCTAATCCTTTCCCTTGTAACATCAAACTCCTTTCCAACTTCCTCCAATGTTCTTGCTCTCCCATCGTCTAATCCAAACCTTAGTCTTAAAACTTTTTGCTCTCTAGGCGTTAAGCTATCCAATACTCCTATTAACTGTTCCCTCAGCATGGTAAAAGTAGCAGCATCCTGTGGAGCCAATACAGTGTCATCCTCTATAAAGTCTCCCAGATGACTGTCTTCCTCTTCGCCAATAGGAGTCTCCAAAGATACAGGTTCTTGAGCAATCTTCATAATCTCCCTTACCTTTTCAACCTCCATGTTCATCTCCTTGGCTATTTCCTCTGGAGAAGGATCTCTTCCAAGCTCTTGAACCAGCTGTCTCTGTACTCTGACTAATTTATTGATGGTTTCAACCATATGCACCGGTATTCTAATAGTCCTAGCCTGGTCAGCAATTGCCCTTGTTATAGCCTGTCGTATCCACCATGTTGCATATGTGCTGAACTTAAATCCCTTTTCATAATCAAATTTTTCAACAGCCTTCATCAATCCCAGATTTCCTTCCTGGATTAAGTCCAGAAACAGCATTCCCCTGCCTACATACCTCTTGGCAATGCTTACGACTAATCTCAGATTCGCTTCAGCAAGCCTTTTTTTGGCTTCTTCATCTCCTTTTTCCATTCTTTTAGCCAGTTCAATCTCTTCTTCAGCTGTTAATAAAGGAATCTTGCCAATTTCCTTTAGATACATTCTAACGGGATCATCTACATTTATTCCCTTTAAAAGTGAGACATCATCTTTACTTTCTTCTTCCTCATCGGTTATATCATCTGTATCAAGGAGAGCTACTTCTTCCTTATCTCCTACTACATCTATCCCAAGGTCCTCTAACCTTAAATATATATTATCTATTTGCTCTTCATCAAGATCAACCTCTTCCAATGTATCCATTATTTCCTTGTAAGTTAACATTCCCTTTTTCTTGCCTTTACTGATTAAATTCTTTACTGCCAATATCTTATCCTTTTCTGACTTCTTATCTTGCTTATTTTGATCCAATGTAGTTCCCTCCTTCCGTAGCATTTATATATGTAATTTTAGCTCCTTGTCTAACTCTGTTAACCTTATGCATAGCCTTTTTAACTCCTCTACATCTCCTTTTTCCTTATCTTTTTTATAATCCAGCTGTTTTATTCTATTGGCTACCAATTTTCTTTCCATCTTCAGCTTAAAATAATTTATGGTTTTTATTAAATCTCTAATCAGCTTTTCCATATCCTCAGCAACAATATCCAATTCGGCAACTTCTTTTACAATTTCAAAGTCTATATTATCCTCTTTTTCCAGTCTGCTCATTAATGTCTGAATATCCAACTTTGCTAAAAGAGGGTTATTTTCGTATTCGTTATATATAATATCTGCAATAGCTTTGCACTCATAATTCAAAAAATCCTCTTTGTTAATATGTTTTTTTACCATATCATAATAACTCCTGCTTTTCATCATCAAACCGACTAAATTTTTTTCTGCAGTTAAATGAGCAGATTCTAGCACTGTTTTCACAGGAGTTATTTCATTTTTATTATTCCTGATTTTGCCATTAATATACTTGTCCTTATAAATTGTTATACTAGGCTTGTATAGATTTCCTAATACTTCTCTTTCTATAGCTTCCTTTGAAATATTTGTTTCACTGGCTATTCTGTTAATATAAATCTCTCTTTCAACAGGGCTTTTCAATGCTTTTATTATTGCTGCTACTTCCTTGATAAACTTTATTTTTTCCTCTGCCCTGTTTAAACTATATTTCTGCCTTAGAATGTAAATCCTGTAATCTATACTGCTCAAAGCATTACTTTCCAGATTTTTAAATTCTTCTAATCCATATTTCTTGATAAAATCATCCGGGTCAAGATTATCTGGAAGCATTATTACTCTTGGTTCTGCTTCTTCCTTCTCCAATATATTTAATGCTTTTAATGTGGCTTTTATTCCTGCATCGTCAGAATCATAACATATATATATATTCTTCCCATATCTCTTTAAAAGTCTGGCTTGGTACTGGGTAAAAGCTGTACCTAAACTTGCAACAGCATAATCTATACCATAGTTATATAGAGATATGACATCCATATACCCTTCCACCAGTATTATCTTTTCCCTGTTAGAGTTTTTATGAACAATGTTAAGTCCAAATAAATTCTTGCCTTTTTCAAATACTGGTGTATCCGGTGAATTCAGATATTTTGGCTTCCTGTCATCAAGTACTCTTCCACCGAATCCTATAATTCTATCTTTGATATCTATAATTGGAAATATTACCCTGTTTACAAACTTATCATAGTACCCAGTATTGTCTTTTTTTCTGCTAATTAAACCTGATTTTTCTATATCTTTATCCTCAAATCCCTTACTCCTTAGATAATTGTAAATCTGGTTCCAGCTATCTGATGCATATCCGAGCCCGAATTTGGTCATAATATTTTCATTGATATTTCTATCTTTCAAATACCTTAAGGGTTTGGGACTTTTTCTTAAATTATAAAAATAAAACAATCCAGCTTCCCTGTTTATTTTATATATCTTCTCCTTTTCTTTCTTTGCTTCAGAATAAGAGCTATTATCAGATATATCAACAGGAATATTGTACATATCAGCAAGGAATTTTATGCTTTCAACAAAGGATAGATTTTCCTTTTTCATGATAAAAGTTATTAAATCTCCTCCCTCACCACATCCAAAACAATGAAAAAGATTTTTTGTTTCAGATACAGTAAAAGAAGGAGTTTTCTCATTGTGAAAGGGACATAATCCTACATAATTGCTTCCAGTTTTTCTTAAATTTACATATCTCGATACTACATCAACTATGTCTATTGTATCTCTTATTCTTTCAATTAATTCATCATTTATTTTATATCCCATTATTATCACCTAAAAACATACTTACTATAGTTCGACAAATAATCAAAAAATCCTTCTTTATTATTTAATATTTTTTCCATGCTTTTGGTACAAATAATTCATTAAATAGATTAATAACAAATCTATCTGTCATCCCTGCAATATAATCACATATTATTTCCTCTTTTGGCACATCTTCAGAATAAATCTGTCTATGCTCATAGGGAAGCTTTTCAAAATGAGCCATGTAATAATAGTATATCTCCTGTATTATATTCTTGGCTTTATTCTCTTCCCCTTTTACATTTTTGTTTAAATACACTCTTTCAAACATGAAATTTCTCAGTTTATCAGTATAGTATCCAATTTCCTCGCTCATGGAAACCTCATTCTTATCCAGACTGTTTTCTATTACATCACATATCATTGTATTAATTCGCTCTCCGTGAGTTCTTCCAAGCTTGTTTACGCAATCCTTTGGCAACTCATCTACGCTGATTATATTAGCCCTTATGGCATCATCAATATCATGGTTAATATAAGCAATTCTATCTGCTATTGAAACTATCTTTCCCTCCAATGTATTAGGCTTTCCCTTGCTTGTATGGTTTAGTATACCATCCCTTACTTCATATGTCAGGTTTAGGCCTTTCCTGGTATTTGAATGCTCTATATAGTCTACTACTTTTAGGCTCTGTTCATTATGCTTGAATCCCTTTGGGTGCAACTGGTTCAAAATATCCTCCCCGGTATGTCCAAATGGAGTATGACCTAAATCATGGCCTAAGCTTATAGCTTCAACCAGATCTTCATTAAGTCGAAGAGCCCTTGCTAAAGTTCTTGAAATTTGAGCTACTTCCAGTGTATGAGTAAGCCTTGTTCTATAGTGGTCTCCTTCCGGGGCAATAAATACCTGAGTTTTGTGTTTCAACCTTCTAAATGCCTTTGAATGGATTATTCTATCCCTATCCCTCTGAAATTCAGTCCTGATATTGCATTTTTCCTCTTTTACAATTCTCCCCCTGGTATTCATGCTTAATGTTGCATATTTTGATAGATATAACTTTTCAAAATTTTCAGTTCTCTCCCTTATATTCATCAGGATTACCTCTTCAAAAACATCATTTTTTTATATATATACAACATATCTTTCCATAATCCTTCAATTTTTAAAAAGTTTTTCTAGCATTTATTGTAAGACTCAAAAACCCGATTAAAAAGAAGTGTCGTATTTACAACACTTCTACACTACATCATCCCCAAAATTGCTTCTCATGTGTTTTATTATTATCCCAGCTGTTTCTTCAACAGCTTTGTTTGAAACATCTATTACTACACAATTTAGTCTTTCCATAATGGATTTGGAATATTCAAGCTCAAAGTTAATCCTTTCAATACTTGCATAGTTAGCATTATTACTCAACCCCAAGGATTTTAATCTTTCCTGTCTTATCTCATTTAATTTAAATGGATTGGCAATAAGTCCAAAAATCCTTCTTGGATCCTTTTGAAATAATTCCTCAGGCACTGGTACTTCCGGAACTAAAGGTACATTAGCCACTTTAAAATACTTATGTGCTAAATACATGCTCAAAGGGGTCTTGGAGGTTCTCGAAACACCAATTAACACTATGTCGGCTTTCTTGATTCCTCTTGCATCCTTTCCATCATCATATTTAACTGCAAATTCTACTGCATCTACCTTCCTGAAATACTTCTCATCCAGTCTTCTTATTAATCCAGATTCCCGTTTTGGCTTGCTTCCCAGAACTTTTTCCAGTGCATCAATAGTTGGAGACATTAAATCAATTACAGGTATATTGTGTTTGTTACCAAGTTGCATTATATATTGCCTTAGTTTATCAATTACAATTGTATATATTATAATGCTTTTCCCTTCAGCTGCTTCTTCAAACACTTCCTTAATCTGCTCTTCTTCCGTAACATAAGGATATCTAATTATATCATATTTTCCAGGGTTAAATTGACTAATTGCTGCTCTTGCAACCTGTTCCCCAGTTTCTCCAATGGAATCTGACAATATATAGATTGTAACGCTGTTATCCATAGCTTCACCTCTACTCATTATTTCCTAATTCAACAAATAATCTGGTTATTGTTGTCTTAGTAATTCTACCTATTAATTTATAAGCTTTTTCACCATTACTTAAAATCTCTTCCTTTACTACAGGAAGGCTATCTATTTCATGTTCTATAAGCTTAATTGCTGCATCCAGTATGCTTTCTTCAGGATAAGTAACAATAATATTGGGCATTCTTGTCATAATCACTGCTATAGGAGTCCTGTTCAAATTCAAGCCTCCAATAGCATTTTTTAGGAAATCCTTTCTTGATACAACTCCTGAAAGATAGCCTTTTGAAGTGACAAATATGGTGCTGGTATCTTCCAGAAACATAGTGACAATGCTGTCATATATGCTGGTTCCTTCATCCACTATAATGGGAACTGATTTTCTGTCTGCCACCTTGATGCTTCTTATCTTTTCGGAAATCAAGTTAAAAGTTGATTTTCCCGTATAAATATAACCTACCTTTGGCCTTGCATCCAATATGCCAGACATAGTTAATATGGCTAGATCCGGCCTTAGTGTAGCTCTTGTCAGCTGCAGTTTCTTTGCTATGTTTTCACTGGTAATAGGTTGATTGGCTTTTACAATATCAATTATCTTTTCCTGTCGTTCGGTCAGTTGGATATCAATCACCCCTTTGCTATTGGAAATAAGCCCACTTTAGTGGGCTTATTTTACTATTTTGGATAAATCGCAGATCATCAACATATTTTTTGCGATCCTGCCTAACAAATTCAACCTGTTTTCCCTTAAGTCATCATCATCAACCATGACCATTACATGGTCAAAGAAATTATCAACGGGTTCCTTTAATGTAATAAACTGCTCTAAGGCCTTATCATATGCCTTTTTGTTTATCAAATCCACTACTTTATCTTCAATTCCCAAAAATGCTTCGTGCAGTTCAATTTCCTCTTTTTCCATCAGAAGCTCCTTATTAACATCTCCTGAAACAGATTTGTCTGCCAGATTGATTAATCTGTTAAATGTAACCAGTACATCAGTCAACCCTTTTTCTGCTATATAGCCATTTAATTTTTCAGCTCTGATTTTCAAATCGTATACATCATCAATACCAGTACTTATGACGCTGTCTATTACATCGTATCTTATTCCCATATCGCTGAACATATTCTTAATCCTTGCATTAAAGAAATCCATTATCTCTGATTTTACAGTTTTGTAGTCAAATACAAGGCCCTGTTCCTCAACGTATATATATAAAGCATAATCAATTATATCTTCCAGGCCTAGGTTCAGCCTTTTCTCCAAAATTATGTTTATAACTCCCAATGCCTGTCTTCTCAATCCATAGGGGTCTTGCGAGCCTGTTGGCTGCACACCAATGGCAAAAGAACCCGCTATGGAATCTATTTTATCAGCAATGCTTATTATTGAACCAGCTGTAGTAGTGGGCAGACTGTCTCCTGCAAACTTAGGAAGATACTGCTCATATATTGCAGCTGACACAATCTCATTTTCCCCGGAATGCTGAGCATATTCCATGCCCATTTTGCCTTGTAGTTCAGTAAACTCAACAACCATCTTTGTAACTAAATCTGCTTTAGACAGGTATGCTGCCCTGTCAATATTCTTTTGTGTTCCCTCTCCTACCTCCAAATAATCTCCTATTTTATGTGCCAATCTCTGCAATCTAATGGTCTTGTCATACAGAGTACCTAACTTCTCCTGATAGGTTATGTCCTTTAATTTTTCCACATAACTTTCAAGAGGAAGCTTTATGTCCTCATAATAGAAGAACTTTGCATCCTCCAGCCTTGCTCCTAGCACTTTTTCATTTCCTTTTATAACTGTATCTATGTGCTCCTTATTGCCGTTTCTAACTGTAACGAAATATGGCAGTAATCTATTGCTATCATTTACCACAGGGAAAAATCTCAACTGCTCCTTCATAGGTGTTATAACAACATCCTTAGGAAGCCTTAAATATTCCTCCTTTATCTTTCCTAATATTGGAGTTGGATACTCTACAATATTAGTTACTTCATTGAGCAGTTTCTCATCATATAATATGCTACCACCTTTTTCCTTAGCTAGCCTTTCCGATCCGTATTTGATTATTTCCCTTCTTTTGTTTTGGTCCACTATGACAAAATTCTCTTCCAATACTTTCATATACTCTTCTACTGAATTAATTATAACATTTCTATCGCCCAAAAATCTATGTCCGTTGGTTTTATTCCCCACAGAAATACCTTCAAGCTCAAATGGTATAACCTTATTGTTCAATAAAGATACTATCCATCTAATGGGCCTTGCAAACCTTATGTTTTTACCTCCCCATCTCATGGATTTAGGAAATACTATTCCTTTAATAACGCTTGGAATTCTCTCTGTCAAAACAGTACTTGTATCCTTCCCTTCTCTCACAACATTGGCAAAAATGTATTCAACGCCTTTATGTTCCTTTTCAAATACATCATCTAATCCAATTCCCTGGCCTCTCATAAAGCCTTCCAGCGCTTTTGTAGGCTTTCCGTCTTCACCGTATGCTATTTTTTTGGCAGGGCCTTTTACAGTTTCAATCAATTTGCGCTGTTTATCTGCTAATCCATCTACTATTGCTACCAGTCTTCTAGGAGTTGCATAGGTTTTAATGTCACCGTAATCAATTCTCTCCTCTTCAAACATGGATTTCATGTTATCGTACAATTGTTTCAAAGCGTCATCTATGAAATTTGCAGGTAGTTCTTCTACTCCAATTTCTAAAAGGTATTTGTTACTCATAAGAATTACCTCCCTTTAATAGAGGATAACCAAGCTTTTCCCTTTGCTCTATGTATTTTGAAGCTACAAGTTTAGCTAAGTTTCTAACCCTTGCTATATAGTGGGTCCTCTCTGTAACACTTATGGCCCCCCTTGCATCCAGGACATTGAAAGTGTGAGAGCATTTTAAGACATAGTCATAGCTGGGTAGCACAAGCCCTTCTTCTATATTTACCTTAGCTTCCCTTTCGTATATATCAAACAGATGCTTTAATGTATCTATATTTGCCTTTTCAAAGCTATATACTGAGTGTTCATATTCCGCATATTTGAATATTTCCCCATATGTTATATCCTTATTCCATTTTATCTGGAAAACATTGTCTACATCTTGAAGGTACATTGCAATTCTCTCCAAGCCATAAGTAATCTCAGCAGACTCCAGTATACAATTAATACTTCCTATTTGCTGAAAATAAGTAAACTGGGTTATTTCCATTCCGTCTAGCCATACTTCCCATCCCAATCCCCATGCACCAAGAGTAGGAGCTTCCCAATTATCCTCAACAAATCTTATATCGTGCTCCAATGGGTCTATGCCAATGGCTTTTAAACTGTCCAGATACAAATCTTGTACATCATCTGGTGATGGCTTAAGAATAACCTGAAGCTGATGATGCTGGTACAACCTATGAGGGTTTTCCCCATACCTTGCATCTGCTGGCCTTCTTGAAGGCTCTACGTAAACTACTTTCCATGGTTCCGGACCTAAGGCTCTTATAAAAGTATAAGGGCTCATTGTCCCTGCACCTTTTTCCACATCATAAGGTTCCATTATTGTACATCCTTTGCTTCCCCAATATTCAAGCAGTTTCAGCATTAAATCCTGAAAATACATAGCTTTACCTCCTTGTATTCACGTATAAACAAACAGAAAACCTTTACATCCCTATAGGGACGAAAGGTTACTTCCGCGGTTCCACCCTATTTAATACCACTTAAAGGGTATTCTCTTTATAAATATGCTCAGAAGTGCCTTTCATCAATCCTGTTATACCAGACTCCCACCATCTCTGGCTCGCTTTGATACAAAAATTGACTTCCCTCTTCATCATAGCATACTTAATTCGATTTTCTATAGATAATAATCTAACAAAATTTTAAAATCTTGTCAATATACTAGAATATCAATATTATTCAATTATCCCTCTTATCCATAGGTACCATTTCATTCACTTTTATTACTTCTCCATCTTCCTTTTGTATTTCCACTGTACATTTTGACAATAATGCTCCTCCTAATCCTATCAGAGCCAAAGGTGCAGAAATAATGGCCCCTACTGCAGCTGCTGTTATGGGAAGATTTAATATTACCTCATCGTCTTTTTTAACAGTTATCCTTGTAACATTTCCCTTCTTCAAGATTTCCTTAACCTTTTTTATTATTTCATTTCCTTTATCTGTAAGCTCTTCCTGCCAACTGCTCTTTTGTGCTGATTCTATATATATAATAGCATCAACCACATTGCCATTGGTCTTTTCCAATGCCTCTTTAGCCTGCTGAAACGTAGCATTAGTTCTTGCAACTACGCTGTCAATCATCTCCAGGGTTATCTCCATATGGCTCACCTCCCTCTCTAATCATATACTTCATTGTATCCAATGAATTAAACTTCTTTCTATCTATCTTATGTAGTATGTATTTTACCATAATATCATGTAATTTAAACATGGTTTTGCTTGAAATACTGATTATATTTATTCTATCCAATGGTGTATATAAAAGCTCCTTCATGCATTTATACATATCAAGGTCCATATACTCGCTATTTGACTCAGTAATAGAACATCTGTCACATATTATACCACCGTACTCTATGCTGAACTTAAAATGGCGAATATCCCTTGTTCCACATACGGCACATCTGTCAAACAAGGGTTTATACCCAAGAAAGGATATAAATTTTAATTCATAAGCAATGGTAAAAGCCAGGAAATTTTCATTAAGATTTGACAATACTTCTAACCCTTTTTTTAACAAGAGAAACAGCTTTTCAGTGTCCTCTTCCTCTAAAACTGATATATCTGCCAGTTCCAAAAGATATGACCCATATATAATTCTGTTTATATTTTCCCTTATTGAATAGAAAGAATCAATAGTATCAGCCTGATTGATATAATAAAAATTCCTGCCTTTGAAGAAAATGTAGTTATTGTAAGAAAAAGGCTGGGTATTTACCATTAACTGGCTTTTGGGCTTATAAGCTCCCCTTGCCATACCATGAATCTTCCCATGTTTTTTTGTCAATATGGTTAGTATCTTGCTTGTTTCCTTATAACGCATTTCCTTCAGTACTATTCCCTCATCTCTAATATTCATGATAAATGACCTTCCTACCTATATCCAAAGTATCTGACTTTGCTTTCCTTTTCCCTCCAGTTCTTTTCCACTTTTACCCAAAGTATAAGATTAATCTGACTTCCCAGAAGCTTTTCTATATCTATTCTGGCGCTGCTTCCGATGGTTTTTAGCATTCTTCCATTCTTTCCAATTATAATTCCCTTATGGGATTCTCTCTCGCAGTATATAACTGCGTTTACATCTATTAAATCCTTGTCCTCCCTCTTTGATATTTTTTCTATATCTACAAATATTCCATGAGGTACTTCTTCATTTAGGTTTTCCAAAGCCTTTTCCCTTATTATCTCTGAAATAATAAAACGCTCTGGCTGGTCAGTAATCATATCCTCTGGAAAATACCGTGGTCCTTCAGGTAAAAGCTTTTTTAAAGCGCTTATATATGAACTTATATTCTCGCCATTAATTGCTGATATTGGTATTATATCCTCAAACATATTCATATTATTGTACTTTTGAATCAAAAGGCTTACTTCTTCTTTTTTAATCTTATCTATTTTATTAATCAATAGTATTATTGGAGTTTTTATTCCCCTTAACTCATCAATTATGTATTTATCAAGCCTTCCTGTATCCATGCTTTCATCTACCATAAAGGTTATTATATCAACCTCTTCCAGAGTTTCCTTTGAAACCCTAAGCATATATTCTCCCAGCTTGTTTTTGGGCATTTGTATGCCAGGAGTATCCAAAAACACAATCTGGCAGTCTTGTTCCGTATATATAAGCTGAATCTTATTTCTTGTGGTCTGAGGTTTGTCTGATATTATGGATATTTTCTCTCCTACTATTTGATTTAACAATGTAGATTTGCCTACATTAGGTCTTCCAATAACTGTTACAAATCCTGATTTATACATTCTCTCACTCCTTATTTTTATTTAGGTCCTCTGGGCCAAAGCTATAAGGAAGTATTTCATCTAAAGTAAATACTTTATAATCATCCAATGAATTGGCTATTATGATGTTTGCATCTTTCCCGAATTCCCTTATTACCTGTCTGCATACTCCACAGGGAAAAGTGAAATTTGAATCGCCTACAATTGCTATGGCCTTTATCTTCCTATGGCCTTCGGACACTGCTTTAAATATTGCAGTCCTTTCAGCACATATAGTAGGTGAATAAGATGCTATTTCAATATTGCAACCTGAATAGATATGATTATCTTCAGTCAAAAGCGCAGCACCTACTCTAAATCTGGAATAAGGCACATAAGCCATTTTCTGTGCTTCCAATGCTCTCCTTATTAACTCCTTTATATTCATTCACCAACACCTCTTTACAAAAATAGTATAAGCTTACACTATTACTTGAAATATCAGTATGCCTACAAATATTCCCAGCAAAGCTCCCATTATAACTTCAAACAGCGTATGAATCCTTCCCTCTATTCTGCTTTCTCCCACCAAAATGGCCATTATAAATGAAAGAGTACTGACCAGCATGTTGTCAGCAATAAACGATACTATTGTTGCAATACAAAAGGAAACAGCAGTATGACCGCTTACAGTTCCTCCCTGGAATGGAGTCCCCTTTCCTTTGTAAAACATGGCTTTTGCAAATATAGTCAGCAGTATAACCAGGACTATGGCTATAAAGGTCAAATATATGGGAGAATTTCTTATTTTATGCAGGACTAAATCTGTAAAGGGTATGAGCCTGTCAAAAAACAGCAGATACCCTACTATTATAGCATTAACTGCAGATATCAGTACTGCTCCGGCAGCAATATCCTTTGCCATACGGGCAAGAGGGTGGTAGTCTTCCATAATTAAATCAACAATTCTCTCAATGGCTGTATTAAAAAGCTCTGCCATTAGCACAAATGTTATTGTAAACACCAATAGCAGAAGCTCTGTTCTGGTAAAGTCAAAAAAAAGGCTTATTACAACAACAATAGCTGCTGCTGTAAAATGAACCTTTAGATTTCTTTCCGTTTTCAATGCGCTTATTATACCATTAACTGCATAATTAAAGCTTTCAATCAAATTTTTTGATTTCTTCATAACTATTAAGAATTATCCCTTTCATTTTTAAATATTTTTAAACTTTTCATTACTTCCTTCTCTCTGTTGCGCATAATCAATCGGTCTTCATCATTCATGTGGTCGTAACCCAAGAGATGAAACATGCTGTGAACAGTCAGATATATTATTTCCCTTGTAAGGGAGTGGTTGTATTCAATGGACTGTTCCAATGCCTTTTCCAAAGATATAACTATATCACCTAACATGTTCATTGAATAGTTGTCTTCTCCTTCTTCCATTGGAAAGGATAGCACATCAGTTTCCTTGTCAACATTCCTGTATAATCTGTTGAGTTCTCTAATTTCTTCATTATCAACAAAGGATATGCTTACTTCATAGTCCAATGGCTTGCCTTCCAGCTCTAAAACTGCTTTTATGGCATTTTCTATTAATGGTATTATATCCTCATCTAATTGTACTTTATTTTGTCTATTATCTATTTGTATTTCCAAGCTATGCATCTCCTTTTACAATTTCTGTTTCAGGGTATTCTATTCTTTCATGGAAAATTCCCATGATAACAGATAGAAAAGCATTTGCTATTTCATTTAAATTTTTTAATGTCAAGTCGCATTCATTTAACTGATTATCATTTAGTTTGCCTTTTATTATGTTTTTTATCATGGCTTCTATGTTTTCCCTGTTGGGTTCCTTAATAGAGCGAACTGCGGCTTCAGTGGAGTCTGCTAACATTACAATTGCAGCTTCCTTGGTTTGAGGTTTTGGTCCTTTATACCTGAAATTTTCAATATTAACTTCATCCCCATTTTCCTGCTTGGCTTTATGGTAAAAATACAGAACCAACGTATCTCCATGATGCTGAACTATAATATCCAGCACCCTTTTTGGAAGCTTGTATTTTTTGCCTAACTCTAAACCATCTCTTGCATGATTTATTATTATTGATGCACTTAGATCAGGGTCCAATCTATCATGAGGGTTGTCCCCTCCCAGCTGATTTTCTTTGAAATAATAGGGCCTTGATAATTTTCCTATATCATGATAGTATGCCCCAACCCTTGCAATCAAGGGATCTGCTCCTACTACTTCTGCAGCCCTTTCGCTTAAATTTCCAACTATAATGCTATGATGATAGGTTCCTGGCGCTTCCAGCAACAGCTTTTTCAGTAAAGGCTGATTTGGATTTGACAGCTCCAACAGCTTTAAAGGGGTCAAAACATGAAACAAATTCTCCCAAATGGGAAGTGAGCCTATGGTCAAAACAGCACAAAGGACTCCGTTGGCAAAACCGTATCCACTGCGAATCAGTATTTCAATTAATTCCATTTTTTTAATGAGTCCAAAGCTTACTATAATCAATACATTTACTAATCCAGTAATGGCTCCATTTAATAGTATATTATTCCTCTGCAGCTGTCTGGTTGTCAAATATACGCTTATTGTACCGCTTATAACATACATGGTCATAAGTATATCATCTAGATCTAATATGAAGCTAAATATAAACACCAAAAAAAGGTTTACTATTATGGATAATCTAATATCCATCATAATAGCTACAAGCAGTGCTACTGTTGTTATTGGCATTATATATGGAGAAATATTGTATAGGCCTTTTGAAATTAAAATCATAGCTGTATTCACTATAACCAAAATTGATAGTCTGTTATCTGATAACACCTCTTTATGGAATATATATACATAGCCAAACAGAAACACCTGTAAAAGTATCATCAGTATTAATATGCCCCATATATTCCTGTTGTTGTAACCCGAGCCCTCTTTTAAAAGTCCTGATTCCTTAATGAGTTCATAAGTTTTATAATCAATAACATCTCCTTTTCTTACTATTATCTGATGCTCCTTTACAATTACAGGTTCCACCTTGCTAAGCTCCTCATCTATCTTTCGCTGAGTTGCCTCTTCATCTATGAATTTATTAGGCTGTATGGTGTTATTTATCAAAGATATACCCAATTCCTTACTGTCATCTTCAATTTCCAGGGATTGAAATATTTTCTCTACATTGGCCTTTTCATAATCTAAATCCTCTTCAGTAATTCCTGCACTCATAATCTGATTAATAAGATCAATTATAATAGCCTTAAACTGATTAAGTTCTGTTTCATCCATATTTAGTGCAGTAAGTCCTTCTTTCTTTGTAATAGGTATTCTGGATTCATTTAACAGTATATCAATTTTCTCCTGGAGGCTTAATTCCTCATTTAATTTCAATTCTTCTACTTTACTGAAAAACTGGTTTATAATGTCCTTCATTGTCATCTGAATTGAAGGGCTTACTCTGTACTTAGGTTCAACTTTTTTCTTTATCTCCTCTTTTAATGCATTGGTAGCATATTCATCAACTATATCCTTAGTGGCTCTAATTTCAACAGGGGCTATATCTCCAATTTTCACGTCTAACTTTTCAGTTTCTACCTTCTTTATTACTATGAAGAATAATATTGCAGTAAATATCAGAATTAACACTCTATTTATGATAATCCTGTTACTTATCCCCCTCTGTTTATTATCCTTTGTATTCTCAGACTTACTTTTCATTAGGGTATCCCCCCTTAGATTTAACTGTTTTCATACTCTTCATAAGCTTCAATTATTCTTTGTACAAGCGGATGTCGTACTATATCCTTTTTGGTTAACCTGATAAATTCTATCCCCTTTACATTTTTCAATACCTCTAGAACTGTTACCAAACCTGATGCCTTTCCCTTGGATAAATCTATCTGAGTAATATCACCAGTAATTATAGCTTTTGACCCAAATCCCAGTCTTGTCAAAAACATCTTCATCTGTTCATTGGTAGTGTTTTGAGCTTCATCTAATATGACATATGCAGAATCCAGTGTTCTTCCCCTCATATATGCAAGGGGAGCTACTTCTATAAGGCCTTTTTCTATTAATTTGGAATATGTTTCTACGCCTAAAATATCAAACAGAGCATCGTATATAGGTCGTAAATATGGGTCTACCTTTTCCTGCAAATCTCCAGGCAAAAATCCAAGGCTCTCTCCAGCTTCTACAGCAGGCCTTGTTAATACTATTCTGTTAACTTCCTTGTTTTTAAATGCTGTTACAGCCATTGCCATTGCCAGATATGTCTTGCCTGTTCCAGCTGGTCCAATTCCAAATACTATGTCGTTATTCCTAATGCTGTCAATATACATTTTTTGACCTATGGTTTTTGGTTTTATAGTCTTTCCTGATGCTGTAATGCATACTACATCGTTTAACAGCTCCTTTAGCTGTTCTTCCCTGCCTTTTTTCACCAATTCAATAGTATACCTTAATTCCTGTTTCGTAAGTCTCTGCTGAGTGTTTATTATTTCCATCAACTTATATATTAACTTTTCTACCAGCTCAGTTGAATTGTTATCTCCTACTACTACAAGCATATTATCCCTCAAAAATATTTCTGTCTGGAACTCTTCCTCTATTACTTTTAAATTTTCATCATATTTTCCAAATAACTCAGAAATCAGATTAATATCATCAATTGACATTTGCCTTTCTACTTTATCCTTCGTCAATCCATATCCTCCTCTAATCAATTTATTGGGCGCTTTACACCTATATCTTCAATTACTTCAATAATAACATACGTTGTTACAACATTATCCCTAACATAATGTTTTACATCCTTGGATATAATCTCCACTTCCAAAGGCAGCTGTTTGTTTAATTCCTCAACAGCTTTAATGTGGTTTGAGCTTTTAATAAGCTCTATATCCTGTTTTATCTCCATTGTTTCAACTTCCTTATACTTATGAACCAGTATCTTAAAGGGAAGGTTGATATCTAAATTTAATATCTTTATTTCCTCTGTTTCTTCTACATAGTCCTCAAAGGGAATATCCCCTTTTATAAATTGAATACCTCTTTCTCCTATTTTAAACTCCTTTCTCTCAAATACTCTTCCTGTTTCTTCTTTTATGGTCTTTATTATAGGTTCTTCAACTTTATAGCTGTATAGCGTTCTGGCAAATACTTCACCTTCTGCATGAACAAGTATTTGATTCTCAGAAAACTCGTCAGAAATAATTCCTGAAATCAAAACATCTCCTTTCTCAACTACATCTCCTTTTCTGACTTTAGGCTTCCCATTTCTAGCAATGACCTTTTCAATAATACCTTTTTTAGCAGCAACTATATTTGTTGGAATATCCTCATCAATCATCTCGGGAGGCAGATCTCTTTCCTTTATTTCTATTATAAGCTTAGTTCCTTTAATTTCAACGGATATAAATGAAAAAACGTCAAATTCATTCAGCAATAAGTTCTCTACATAATCTTTGTCAATTCTGTATTTAATTATACCTTCCTTAATTTTTTCCTCCTTAAGCAGATGTAAAATTTCCTCATCCTTAACCTTTTCATTGCCAATTATTTCTATATCCCATATTATGGATGATAAGAGTGCAATTATAGCAAAAAAAAGAATAAAACCAATTCCTAACGTCTTTCTGTACCTCAGCTTGTATAATATAAAAGGCAATCCTCTTTTTTCGACTATTTCTACTCTGCAGCCAACCTTATTCACTATTTCCTTTAAGGCTCTAAATCCTTCTATAGTAGCCTTCATCTCAAGTATAGTGTAGTCGACTCTATTAATGTCCCAAAGGTAAATATCATTAGTTGCTGCCAGATTCAAAAACCGTTCCAGTGTTAATCCTTCAATTTTTATAATAACATATCCCTTCAAAAAATTCCATGCCTTTATAGTTCCCATACCCGCACCCCTAACTAATTATCTCTATTCCATCAATAGTTCCGTCTACCACTATCTCTTCAGACAGAATCGTCTTCAATTTAAGGTTGCTGCCTGTTATTTTGATGATTCCTATGTTTGAATTAACTCTTAATGTATCCTGGCTATACTCTATTATCCCTTTATGGTTTGAAATATTAAGCTGTATATTACCTACCATTATTATTTTAGGCAAATCCATCACAATATCCTTTGGCAGCTCTAATGCTTCTGAAATGCTATATTTTAGATTTTCCATCCTATTATCCATATGAAAACCTCCCCTGTATAATCTTATGCTGTCCATAATTTGAGTATTACAGAGTAAAAAAGAGAAGCATATAAACTTACATGCTTCTCTTGATATTTCTTATACTCTTTGGCTCTGAAAGTATTTCAGAATATATGATGCCCTTTATTATGTCATTTTTAATGGTTCCTGTCTTCGTGTCCAGCTTCTTATTCCGTTTTTCCATAGCCTGTATGGTATCCTTTATTTCACGGTTTTTATCAGCATTGTTATCTTTTTTAAGCTGGTCATTTAAAGGTTCTAAGTTCTTTTTTACAGTTTTTGTTTTTATATCATCTTTCTTTACAGAATCAATACTTTCTCTTCTATTTACCATCTCTGCAGTTGTTTTTTTATCAGGGATAATATCTCTATTTAGCTTGCCACGCACTTTATTGCGAGCCTCATCTATTTTCCTTTTTTCTCTAATGCTTTTAGATAGAATATCAAATAACAATATTATAATAAATACTATTAATCCATTTGGGAACATTTAATGGCCCCCTATTCATCTTTCTTGTTGTCATCAACTATTTTGGATATTGAATCCCTCATGTTTGTATCAGCTAACAGGTTTTTCATATTGTAATAATCCATGAATCCAATCTTTCCATCTCTCAAAGCCTTTGCCAGAGCAAGTGGAACTTCTGCCTCTGCTTCTACTACCTTTGCCTTCATGGCCTGAACTTCTGCCTTCATCTCCTGTTCCCTTGCAACAGCCATTGCCCTTCGCTCCTCAGCCTTAGCCTGTGCAATACGCTTATCAGCTTCAGCCTGTTCAGTCTGAAGTTTTGCGCCAATATTTCTGCCTACATCAACATCAGCAATGTCTATTGAAAGTATCTCATAAGCAGTACCCGAATCCAAACCTTTATCTAATACAGTTTGAGATATAGAATCTGGATTTTCCAACACATCTGCATGGGATTTTGAGCTTCCTACTGTAGTAACTATCCCTTCACCTACTCTTGCAATAATGGTTTCTTCTCCTGCTCCTCCTACTAGCCTTTCTATATTTGCTCTAACTGTAACTCTTGCCTTTACTATTACCTCAATTCCATCCTTTGCCACAGCAGCTATTTGAGGAGTTTCTATAACCTTTGGATTAACACTTACCTGCACTGCTTCAAGCACATTTCTTCCTGCCAAATCAATTGCTGCTGCTCTTTCAAAAGGCAAGTCTATATTAGCCCTTTGAGCAGCAATTAAAGCATCTACCAGTGTATTTACATTTCCTCCTGCAAGATAATGTGCTTCAAGCTTATCTACTTCTATCTTCAATCCAGCTTTTGTAGCCTTAATCATAGGATTGACAATTCTTGATGGAACAACACGCCTTAATCTCATACCAATTAGAGTGGTAATTCCAATCTTTACACCTGAAAAATATGCAGTAATCCATAATCCTACTGGTATAAAAGTAAAGAATAGTATTACCAGTATAATAATCAATAATGCTACACTTACAGTTAAAATTAAACCTTCCATATTATACCCTCCTTACAATAATTTTTGATCCTTCAACCCTTATAACCTTAATCTGTGATCCCTTTGGGATAAATTTGCCTTCAGATAGAGCATCTAACTTCTCTTTATCTATTTCGATAACACCTGAAGGCCTAAGGTCAGATACAGCAATCCCCTCTTTATTTAAATATTCTGTTTTAAGAGGTGAACTTATATAACCTTGTTCACCTTCCTGTCTGGTTGAAAGGATTATTTTTTTAAAAGCTTCAATATTTTTACCCTGCTTTATGAGTATTATAGTTATTATTGCAGTTAATATTATTGATATGCTTAGAGACATTACTGCTAATTGTATGGAACCCATTGCAAGTATTATACCTATTATTAGTAGTATTATACCAGATATACCTGGCAATCCAAATCCAGGGGATATTGCCTCAATTACCAGCAATATTAATCCAATAACGAATATTATGAGGGAAGTCCATTGTGAATTTCCAGCCATGATATTTCCTGCAAAAAACAATCCAAAGGATATAATGCTTATTATCCCTCCAACTCCAAATCCAGGTGAGAATACTTCAATGACCAGTCCAATTAATCCAAGAGTAATCAATAAAGTGCTAATTGAAGAACTTGCAAGGAATTTTGAAAATCTTAGCTCCAGGCTCTCATCTACTTGTACAATGCTGTTGTATGGGATATCAAATTTTGCAAGAATTTCTTCATAACTATCTGCTATTAAATCGGCTAACCCTAACTGTAAAGCTTCACTACTGGTTAGATTCAGAAGCTTGCCCTTTTCAGAAAGCCCTTCTATCTGAATATCACTATCTGCCATTGCTTCCACAATTCTAGGGTCTCTTCCCCTCTGTTGAGCCACATCCCTTAAAAAGCTTCTCCACATGGATAGAACCTTTTCTGTATTCGGTATTGTTTCTGCAGACCCAATAGTAGAACTTCTAGCCATTACTATTCTTTCCGATGATATGGTTAACAGTACACCTGCTGACTCTGCCTTATTGTTTACAAAGGATATTGTTGGTACATCCAATGACATTATCAGGTTCTTAATCTTTTCAGCTTCATCAATTAAACCGCCATAGGTATCTATTTCAAATATTATTGCTTGTGGTGAATTTTCCATAACCTTATTTAACGTTGAATTAATAAAATTATAAGTGGCTCTATTGATTTCACCTTTAATCGGAATTACATATACATCTCCCATACTTCTTTCGGCAAATGTGCTTGTACCAAGTATTACAACCAGTGTTAAAATAATTGCAAAAAAAACCTTTCGCAATGTATCACCCCCTATATATTATATTGTATATCTACCCTTTTATTGTACTATATAACTTTATAAATAACAAATAAACCTGAGTTAATTCTTTAACCCAGGTTTATTTCCAATATCTCTTTTACTATTTTATTAACTGTACTGCCATCAGCCTTACCCTTTAGCTTTGGCATTACAGATTTCATCACTAAACCTATATCCTTCATAGAGCTGGCATTTACTTCCTTAACTGTCTTCATTACAATTCTCCTGATATCTTCCTCGCTTAACTGCTTGGGCAAATACTCCAGAAGAATTTCCATCTCCTTCTCTGTCTGCTCCACTAAATCCTGCCTTTGTCCCCGTTTAAAGTCCTCTATAACATTCTTTTTTTCCTTAAGCTGTTTTGAAATTATCTCTATAATACCATCATCATCTAATTGGATTCGCTCATCCACTTCTTTTTGCTTTATAGCAGCTCTAATCATAGTTATAGTGTTTTTTCTTATGGTATCCTTATTTTTCATGGAGGACTTCAAATCCTCAATAAGCTTTTCCTTTAAGGCCATAATAAACCCACCTTCTTAATATCTGGCTCTTTTCTTTCTAGCTGCCTCTGATTTTTTCTTTCTTCTCACACTTGGTTTCTCGTAATGTTCTCTTTTTCTATATTCAGCAAGAACACCAGCACGGGCACATTGTCTTTTAAATCTTTTAAGAGCATTATCTAGAGATTCATTTTCTTTAACTCTTATTTCCGTCATCGATTTCTCCCCTCCCCTCTTCCAGCTACCAAGAGTCCTCAAGTGCTGCCATTGGTAATAGAATATAACACGAAATAATTATACATTAACTTTGCATTTTAAGCAACTAAATTTTAACCTGGTGGCCAAGAAAATTTTCGACCTCCTAATAGATGAAAATGTATATGGGAGACTGACTGTCCTCCATACTCACCACAATTGTTTACAACTCTATATCCATCCTCATTAATTCCCAAGTCTTCTGCTAGTTTTCTAATTATAAGAAATATATGATCTATTAGCTCTATATTAGTTTCATCCAATTCATTGGCAGACTTGATGTGCTCTTTAGGTACTATCAATATATGAACAGGAGCCTGGGGTTCAATATCCTTAAAGGCTATAATCCTGTCATCTTCATATACAATACTGGATGGTATTTCCTTGCTGGCAATCTTACAGAATATGCAGTCCTTCACATTCTCACCTCCCCACTCTGCTTTACTTATATATTCTACACAGAATCTATAATTCCTCTATTTCTCCAATTAAAAAATCATTTTCTTTATCAATAATCCTTACTGGAAGTATATTACCCTGAATATTTTCCTTTGCTCTGGACTTTACCCTCATATAGTTTGTGGTATATCCTTCAAAAAATCCGTCCTTTTCTTCTTCAAATAAAACCTTAACTATTTTGCCAATAAATTTTGAATTGAATTTATCCATAAGCCTGTTACCTAAACTTATTAATTTTTCACTGCGTTCATGTTTTATGCTTCCATGAATCTGATTATCATATTTACTAGCTGGAGTACCAATTCTTGGGGAGTACTTGAAGACATGAATTCTGGAGAAGCCTATTTCATTAACAAAATCACAGGTTTCATTAAATTCCTCTTCAGTTTCTCCAGGAAATCCAACAATTATATCTGTAGTAATGCCTGCATCAGGCATATATTTTCTGATAAGCTCTACAATTTCCTTATATTGCTCCTTGGTATATTTTCTGTTCATCCTCTTTAACACAGTATTGCTTCCGCTTTGCAGTGAAAGGTGAAAATGGTCGCATAGCTTTCTTAGCTCGACAGCTTTTTTCATGAATTTTTCATCTATAAAAGTAGGTTCCATTGAGCTTAAGCGTATTCTCTCTATGCCTTCTATTTCATTAACTTTGCTAATAACATCCAGTAAGTTTATACTGCCTAAATCCTTTCCATAGGATGCCACATGGATTCCTGTAAGAATAATCTCCTTAAAACCGGAATCTGCCAACCTCATGGCTTCCATTAAAATATCTTCCAGTCTTCTGCTTCTAATTGGGCCTCTTGCGTAAGGTATTATACAATAACTGCAGTACTGATTGCATCCATCCTGTATTTTAATATAAGCCCTTGTTTTGGAATCAACCTCATTAATGTTCAGGTTTTCAAATTCCTTATACCTTCTTATGTCCTTAACTATGTTTATTTTTTTCCTTTCAGATTTAGCCTTTTCGCACAGGTCAACTATTTTATCCTTATCTGTATTGCCTATGACTATATCAACACCTTCTATTCTTTCCACTTCTTCAGGTGCAATTTGAGAATAACACCCTACTGCAGCTACTATGGAATCCTTATTGATTTTCTTTGCCCTTCTAATAAACTGCCTTGACTTTCTATCTCCTAAATTGGTTACAGTACAGGTGTTTATTACATAGACATCCGCATATTCATCTGGATTTACTATACTATATCCTCTTTTCTTAAATAGTTCTTCCATAGCCTGTGTTTCATACTGATTGACTTTGCAGCCAAGAGTATAAAAAGCTACTTTTGTCATCGTATCACTCCTAAATCTCCAAGTTCATATAAAATTAAAGACATTGTTACAATGCCTGCAGTTTCAGTCCTAAGAATTCTGGGACCTAATGTTACCACTTGTCCTCCAACTTCTTTCAATAATCTAACCTCTTCCTCTTCAAAGCCTCCTTCAGGGCCTATTATTATACTTATCCTGTTGCCTTTCACCCTTTTTAATACTTCATTAAGCCCCAATGAATGCTCCATCTCATAGGGAACTATGATATTATCCTCATATTTTAAAACATCCAACATTTCATTAAATGTTAATATATCATGAACTATGGGAACAAAATCCCTCTTGCTCTGCTTTGCCGCCTCGTGTGAAATTGCATTCCATCTGTCTATTTTACTCTTTTCCTTATTATCCTTAATCTTAACAACAGTTCTTTTAGTTACCACAGGGTATATATGCTTTACCCCTATTTCAGTGGATTTCTGAACTATTAAATCCATTTTATCCCCTTTTGCTATTCCCTGAAATAGGACTATTTCTATTGGTGGCTCATTTTTCCCATAAGTAACATCTATAATCTTACCATATACCATATCATTTGCCATATCCAATATCTGGCACGTATATAATATACCTTCAGATACAACTTCAATCATATCCTTAACCTTTAATCTCAAAACATCTTTTATATGCTTAACATCCTTGCCTGTAATCCTGATTCCATTTTCTTCTATCTGTGATCTATCTACAAAAAACCTGTTCATGCTTATACCTACTCCATTTTTGAAACTAGCAATACCCAATCATTTATTATCCTTTCTTCCAATACTTTAAATCCATTTATAGCCAATGTTTCTTTTACCTTATCCTTTTTCTCAGTAATAATTCCAGAAGCGATAAATATACCATTATCCTTCAGATAGTCCTTAATATATCTTGTCATATCAATAATAACTTCCGCAATTATATTGCATACAATTATATCAGCCTTTTCATTAAATCTATCCAGTAAATTGCCCTGTATTATTTCCACTCTATCCTTTACTCCATTTAAAGCTACATTTTCATTTGAAACCCTCACGCATAATGGATCTAAGTCTACGCCTACTACCCTTTTTGCGCCTAATTTGGCACTTACTATGCTTAGAATACCGCTTCCACAACCTACGTCATATACAAATCTGTTTTCATCAATATACTTCTCAAGCGCTTCTATACACAGCATTGTTGTTTCATGAGTACCAGTTCCAAAGGCCATACTAGGGTCAAGTTCAACTACTATTTCTCCCTCTTTTGCTTCATATACTTCCCATGTAGGTTTAATTACTATCTTCTCACCTAATTTTATAGGCTTGTAGTATTTTTTCCATGCCTCAGCCCAGTCTTTTTCATATACTTCAGATATTGTTACTGTGCCCAATGGCTTCCCGGTTTCATTAATAGGTATGGTTTCTATATAGTCCCTTACTAGCTTTATCTTATCTGACAGATTTTCATCCTCTGGAAAATATGCTTTTATAATTACTCCCTCATAATCCTGTTTAATGAGTTCCGGATCAATATAATCCCAGTTTTCCTCAGATTGCTGGAATGCCAATATATCATTCGGGTTCTCAATGGCTAAACCAGTTACACCTAAATCATACATTATATTTGCTACTATCTCTTCTGCTTCTGTAGTAGTTTTAATCTGAACTTCAACCCATTTCATAACCTTCACATCCTTTTATTAAATCTTTCAATATTATACCCTAAATACAACAAAAATACCATATTAAAAACAATCACTCAGCTGAGTGATTGTTAACCTCCAAATGCATCCTTCATTTTGCCAAAAAATCCTTTTCTGCCTTCTTTGTGTTCCCTTCCCATTTCCTTGTCAAACTCTCTCAATAATTCCTTTTGCCTTTCCGTTAAATTTCTTGGAACCTGAACCACAACTTTAAAGTATAAATCTCCTCTGCCTAATCCTTTTACATTGGGTACTCCCATATTTTTTAGCCTAAATTCAGTTCCTGTCTGTGTCCCTTCAGGAATAGTATATTTTATTTTTCCTTCCAGCGTAGGAATTTCAATTTCAGCTCCCAGTGCTGCATCTACAAAGGATATGGGTACTGTAAAATAGATATTATTACCTTTTCTCTTGAATATTTCATGTTCTTTAACAGTAATATATACATATAGGTCTCCAGGAGAACCTCCTCTAATTCCTGCTTCTCCTTCTCCTCTTACGGATATTATGGAACCATTGTTAACACCTGCAGGAATTTTAACTTTTATCTTCTTTCGTTTTACTTCCTTTCCAGAACCCTTGCATACAGGACATTTTTCCTTTATTATTTCTCCAGTTCCATTACAAGCATCGCATGTAGCTACCCTAACAAACTGCCCAAATGCAGTTTGATGAGCATATCTTACCTCACCGGTGCCATGGCATTTACTACATGTTTCCTTTGAGCTTCCTGGTTTAACTCCTGAACCTTGGCAATTACTGCATGTTTCAGATTTTCTTACCTGTATTTCCTTTTCAACTCCAAATACTGCTTCATTAAAATCCAGTTCCAGATCGTACCTTAAATCAGCACCTCTAACAGGTCCCTGTTTTCTTGTTCCGGATGTAGCTCTTCCAAATCCTCCAAATATATCAAAAATGTCGTCAAATATATCTCCAAATCCGGTAAAATCCGAATTAAAACCTCCCTGACCATTTACTCCGGATTCACCAAACATATCATATCTCTTTCTTTTTTCCGGATCCCCCAATACTTCATAAGCTTCATTTATTTCCTTAAATTTCTTTTCAGCTTCTTTATCATTAGGATTCAAGTCAGGATGATATTTCTTTGCTAGTTTCCTAAAAGAGGCTTTTATCTCATCTTGACTAGCATCTCTTGATACGTTGAGTATTTCATAGTAGTCTTTCATCAATATCACCCACTTTCATTTCATACTATATCATGATATCAAAAATCAAAGCTAAATCCAAGAGATTTAGCTTTGATATGTTATTTATCATCATCATCCATTACTTCATAATCTGCGTCTACAACATCCTCATCATGTTTGTTGCTGTTTTGATTTTGAGGTCCCTGCTGAGTCTGTTGATACAGCTTTTGTGATATGCTATAGAATTCCTGTGTCAATTCTTCAGTTTTTGCCTTGATTTCCTCTGTATTATCTCCCTGTAATGCCTTTCTCAGCTCTTCAATTTTTGCCTGTACTTTTGATCTATCGCTATCAGAAACTTTATTTCCTAAATCCTTCAATGTCTTTTCAGTCTGGTATATAATTGAATCTGCATTATTCTTTGCTTCAATTCTTTCCTTTTTCTTTCTATCCTCTTCTGCGTATTTTTCAGCTTCTTTTATTTTTCTTTGAATCTCCTCTTCACTTAAATTAGTTGATGCAGTAATGGTTATCTTCTGCTCCTTGCCGGTACCCAAGTCTTTAGCGCTTACATTCACGATACCATTGGCATCTATATCAAAGGTTACTTCTATTTGAGGTACCCCTCTTGGTGCTGGTGGTATACCATCAAGTATAAATCTTCCAAGAGTAATATTGTCCTTTGCTAATGGTCTTTCCCCTTGCAATACATGAATTTCTACTGAAGTCTGGTTGTCAGCAGCTGTTGAGAAGATTTGTGATTTCCTTGTTGGTATAGTAGTATTTCTTTCAATGAGTTTTGTCGTTACCCCACCTAAAGTCTCAATACCCAAGGACAGAGGTGTTACATCCAATAGAAGTAAATCCTTAACTTCTCCACTCAATACTCCACCTTGAATTGCAGCACCTATAGCAACACATTCATCCGGATTAATGTCCTTTTGAGGATTCTTTCCTATTAGATTTCTAACAGCATCCTGTACAGCAGGTATCCTTGTAGAACCTCCAACCAGCAGAACTTTTTGTATATCATCTTTAGTTAAACCTGCATCTTTTAGAGCTAATCTTACAGGTTCCAAAGTCATCTCCACAAGATGTGCTGTTAATTCATTGAATTTTGCCCTTGTAATATCCATATTCAAATGCAATGGTCCGGAAGATGTAGCAGTTATAAATGGCAGATTGATATTAGTAGTCATTGTGGATGATAGCTCTTTCTTTGCCTTTTCTGCCGCTTCCTTCAGCCTTTGATATGCCATCTTGTCCTGTCTTAAGTCTATTCCATGTTCCTTTTTAAATTCTTCAGCAATATAATCTATTAAAGCCTGGTCAAAGTCATCTCCTCCAAGATGATTATTTCCATTGGTTGCCAGTACTTCAAATACTCCGTCTCCAACTTCCAGTATTGAAACGTCAAAGGTTCCACCACCCAGGTCAAATACCATTATCTTCTGCTGACCTTCACTTTTATCCAACCCATAAGCCAATGCAGCGGCAGTAGGCTCATTGATTATTCTCCTTACATTTAATCCTGCAATTCTGCCTGCATCCTTGGTAGCCTGTCTTTGGCTGTCCGTAAAATAAGCAGGTACCGTAATAACAGCATCTGTAACAGGTTCTCCTAAGTAGCTTTCAGCGTCGCTTTTTAGCTTTTGCAATATCATTGCGGAAATATCCTGTGGTGTATATTCCTTACCATCTATAACCTTTTTATAATCCTTTCCCATATGCCTCTTTATTGACATTATGGTCCTGTCAGGATTTACAACTGCCTGTCTTTTTGCGGTTTCCCCTACCAGCCTTTCTCCTTCCTTAGTAAATGCTACAACTGATGGAGTGGTTCTGTTCCCTTCTATATTTGTAATAACTATAGGCTCTCCACCTTCCATAACAGCTACACATGAGTTAGTGGTACCTAAGTCAATTCCAATTATTTTTCCCATATCTATTCCTCCTTAAATAAATTTATTTAGCTACTTTAACCATACTTGGTCTTATAACTTTTTCATGTAGCATATACCCTTTTTGCAATACTTCTATTATAGTCCCTTCATCTTTGTCTTCACATTCTTCCATGAAGACTGCATGATGAAAATTAGGATTAAAAGCTTCACCTAAACATTCTATTTCCTTCAATCCATTATTAGTAAGTACATTAACCATCTGGTCATATATCATTTTAATGCCAGTATAGTAAGCATTGTCTTTATCCATGTTACTTAATGCTCTCTCAAAATTATCCAATACAGGGAGAAGCTGTAGGATTATATCTTCAGTAGCACTGGCATACAGGCTTTTCTTCTCCCTTTCAACTCTATTCCTGTAATTGATAAAATCAGCCTGAAGTCTTATGAACTTATTGTTTAAGTCATCAAATTTTGATTTGAAATCATCCTCTTGTTTTTCCTTCTCATCAACTTCCTGGCTTTCGCCTTCTGATTCACTATTAGTTTCAGAATCGTCCTTTATTTCCTCTAGTTTTTCATCACCTTCAAGCTCATGGTTATCTTTTTTTAATTCCTCTTTATTGTCCATTTGATCACCCTTTTTATTTATGATTATTTAAGTGCAAGATTCCTTGCATTATTATCTTTTCAAAAGCATTTCAATTATCTCAGAAAGGTTTGCAGAGAATAGCTTTAATGAGCTGATTACCGTCAGATAATCCATCCTTGTAGGTCCTATGACTCCTATCTTCCCGATAGTCATATCTCCTAACTTATACGTTGCAGTAATAAGGCTGCAGTCTTTGATAGTATCATATATGTTTTCTTCGCCAATTATAACCTCAATATCCTCTTTAAGTGTATTATTCAAAAGCACATTCAACAGCTGTTCCTTATCTTCAATAAATGATATAAATGACTTTGCTTTTTCCGTATCCCTATATTCAGGAAAATCAAATATTCTAGTAACTCCGTCAAGATATACTTCCACATCGTTGTTTCTTTCAAAGGAATCGATAATCACAGGTATTATTCTGTCCAGAGTGCTCTTATAATCATAGAACTCCTTAAATATTTCCCCTGACATTACTCCTTTTATACTGGACATGGTAAGACCTTTTAGTTTACGGTTCAAAAAGTTGGATATCCTTTCCAGCTGCTCATATGCTATGTCCTGATCTAGTCTGAATATGGTATTCTTGACAATTCCTGAGTCTCCAACCAGAACTACTAATACTTCTCTTTCATCTATAGGAACCAATTGGATATGCTTCAGTTTCATTTTTTTTATCTGAGGTGATAGGGCCATTGCAGTATAATTAGTTATGGCAGATAGTATTTTAGCTGAATTTTGAATTAATTCATCTATTTCCCTTGATTCTCTTATTAATATTCTCTTTATATCTTCTTTCTTTTCTACATCCATTCGTATCTTTTCAGCTTTCAATATGTTGTTTACGTAAAACCTGTAGGCTTTATCTGAGGGTATCCTGCCTGAAGAAGAATGTGGCTTGTTTAGATAACCTAAATCCTCCAAATCTGACATTTCATTTCTAATAGTTGCAGAACTGACTCCCAAATCGTATTCCTTTGATATGGTTCTTGAACCAACTGGCTCAGCTTCCCTCAAATAACTGTCAATAACAGCACATAAAACTCTAATTTTTCTGTCATCCAGCATTTTATCACCTCAATTCTGGTATCGGTGGATGTTTGTTAGCACTCTTCATCCTTGAGTGCTAACTTAAAGGTATCATAAACAATTCTAAATTGTCAATACCTTATTTTAAAATATAATCAATCCGGTAGCAAATCTACATACACAATATTTGATAAGTCTAAACCTCTTTCAGTAAACATTATATTGCCATTCTTCTCTGTAATAAGCCCATTTTTAAAATGCCTGTTTAAAGCTTTGCCAAATATCTCGTCCACATCCACATTGAACCTTTTTTTGAACTCATTCCTATTTACTCCATCTACCAGCCTTAAACCCATGATCATAAATTCTGCCATCTGCATATCCTTATCAATATACTCTTCCCCCTCCATGGGGATGTTTCCATTTTTTAATGCATTTATATAACTGCTGTAACTGGAGTAGTTCCAAAACCTTTTGTTTCCTATATTTGAATGAGAGGATATTCCAAACCCAATGTAAGGCTTTATCTTCCAGTAATATAGGTTATGCCTGCATTCATAGCCTTGTACGGCAAAATTGGATATCTCATAATGCCTATATCCCTTTGACTTTAATAATTCGACTCCAACATGATACATCTCCCTTTCCACATCTTCATCAGGGAGCTTCATTTTCCCCTCCTTGTACCACCTGTTCATCAGGGTATTTTCCTCAATTATCAAGCTATAATAAGATATATGTTTAACATTTAAATCTATAACACTATCGAGGGAATTAACGCAATCATCAATGTTCTGATTGGGAAGTCCAAACATAAGGTCAACGCTTATATTATTAAAGCCTGCTTTCTCTATGATTTCATAACTCTTGAGAAAATCATCAAATGTATGCCTTCTTCCAATCTGCGCTAACAAGTTGTCATTTGTACTCTGCAGCCCTATGCTGATTCTATTTATGCCAGTATCCTTATAGGCCTTTACCTTTTTATATTCCACAGTTTCCGGATTTACTTCTATTGTAATCTCCTTAATTCCATCAGATTTGTAGTTTTGGTACAGATACTCCAGTATTCTCATTATATGGCTTTCATCTATATAGGATGGTGTTCCACCTCCTATGAATACAGTTTCTACAGTACACTCCTTCAGCATGTCTTTGTACAATTCCATTTCCATTATCAAACACTCTACATACTCATCAATTCTCTTGTCCAATCTGGGAAATGAAACAAAATCACAGTAGTAGCATTTACTGCTGCAAAATGGAATATGTATATAAACTGCTATTTCTCTCAATAACTCCACCTTCTCTTATATATGCTTAATGCACACTAAAAGTGTGCACTATTCATCGTATTTTAAAACGGATAAAAAGGCCTCCTGAGGTACATCAACAGTGCCAATTTGCCTCATGCGCTTCTTTCCTTCCTTTTGCTTTTCAAGCAGCTTTTTCTTTCTGGTTACATCTCCTCCATAGCATTTTGCCAGTACATCTTTCCTCAAGGCTTTTATTGTTTCTCTTGCAATTATCTTTGAACCTATAGCTGCCTGAATGGGAATAGCAAATTGATGCCTTGGAATCTCTTCCTTCAGCTTCTCAGCGATTTTCCTTCCCCTTTCATAGGCTTTACTTCTATGGACTATTATGGATAGGGCATCTACCAGCTCTCCATTTATCAATATATCCAGCTTAACCAAGTCTGATTCCTTATAGCCTTTCAGCTCATAATCAAATGAAGCAAATCCCCTGGTTCTGGATTTTAATGCATCAAAAAAATCATATATAACCTCGTTTAATGGCAAATCATAATGCAGCATAACCCTGGTTTCCTCCAGGTATTCCATATTTATATATGTTCCCCGCCTGTTCTGGCATAGCTCCATAATAGGCCCTACATATTCAGTAGGTGTCATAATTGATGCAGATACAATTGGCTCTTTCATGGATTCTATTTCTGATAAATCTGGCATATTTGTAGGATTTTGTATATCCAACTCCTCACCTGATTTTTTCTTTATCTTGTATATTACACTTGGTGCAGTAGTTACAATATTTAAATCAAATTCCCTTTCCAGCCTTTCCTGCACAATTTCCATATGAAGCAGCCCCAAAAATCCGCATCTGAAGCCAAATCCCAGAGCTGCAGATGTTTCAGGTTCAAATACAAGGCTTGCATCATTAACCTGCAGTTTCTCAAGTGCATCCCTTACAGAATTGAAATCCTCTCCTTCTGCTGGATAGATACCGCAGTATACCATTGGAACAACCTTTTTATATCCTGGTAGTGGGCTTTCTGTAGGGTTATCATGGTCTGTAATGGTATCCCCTACCCTTGCATCCTTAACATTTTTTATACCTGCCACAACATAGCCTACTTCCCCGGCTTCCAGTTTATCAACAGGTATCTGGCTATAAGTATTCACTCCTACTTCAGTTACTTCAAAACACTTGTTTGTAGACATCATCCTTATCCTCATACCAGGCTTGATTGTTCCTTCAAAAACCCTTATATATGATACTACTCCTTTATAGCTGTCATAATATGAATCAAATATCAATGCCTTTAAGGGAAGATTTGAATCCCCTTCAGGTGATGGTATCTTATCAATAATCTCCTTAAATACGCTCTCTATGTTTATACCTTCCTTTGCTGATATCAGAGGTGCATCTTGAGCATCTATTCCAATTATATCCTCAATTTCCTTTTTCACTTCGTCTGGCCTTGCACTAGGCAAATCAATTTTATTTATAACTGGAAGGATTTCCAGGTTTTGTTCCAAGGCTAAATATACATTGGCAAGTGTCTGAGCTTCTACACCTTGCGTAGCATCTACCACTAAAAGTGCTCCCTCGCATGCTGCCAAACTCCTTGAAACCTCATAATTAAAATCCACATGTCCGGGAGTATCTATTAGATTGAGCACGTAATCCTCGCCATCTTCTCCTCTATAGCTCAGCCTTATGCTTTTCAATTTAATAGTTATACCTCTTTCCCTCTCAAGTTCCATGCTATCAAGTACCTGCTCATGCATCTCCCTTGATGTAAGCAAACCTGTTTTTTCAATCAATCTATCTGCTAATGTTGATTTACCGTGGTCAATATGGGCAATTATGGAAAAATTCCTGATGTTTTTTTGTTTCACTTTTTGCATGTTCTTCCTCCTTAGAAGTGAATAATTCTAAACAATAATTATAGCAGAATTATTCCAATAAGTAAAACAAAAGACCGGATTTACGGTCTTTTGTTAAGGTACTTTTTTTAATATTTTTAGATCAATGAAATATCTTTCTCCAAAAAGTTCCAGTACCCTGTCTTTAAAGTCAAAATCAAATATAGTTGGATTCTCTATATACCCAAGATAAATTATTGTATCATTTACAAGTTTTATTCCAACATATAACAGTGCAAATAATAACATGATAATAGCAACTTTAAAAAAAGCTAATCTCTTTTGTTTTCTTACTTTTTTCCTTTTTTCTATCCTAGTTTCCAAAACAACCACCATCATTATTATCCCAAAATGCATGCCAAATTATACTATCTGACTCTGCCAAATCTCTCATTAAAAGGATAATATCTGAAATTCACTATTCCCTTTATTGATTCCAAAGGCACGCATCCAAAATATCTGCTATCCTTGCTGGCACCTTCTTCCCTATTGTCACCTAATACAAATACATATCCTTCCGGAACTTCCCAATAGTTTTCGGAATACACATGGGTATAAGAACCTTCTTCTATATAGTCTTCCTCCAGTACTTTACCATTTAAATAAACCTTTCCATCTATTATTGCCACAGTATCACCGCCGATGCCTATTACTCTTTTTATATAGTCCTTGTTTTCAGCATCCGGTGCTTCCAATACAACTATATCTCCTCTATCTGGTCCGGAAAAATACAGTGGCAATTTATTGGCAAAAAGCCTATCCCTTTCATGTAATGTTGGATACATGGAATTTCCTAATACATATGTTGTGTTGAAAACAAAAGTCTTTATCAGTATAGCTATAACAATAGCCAGTAATATGCTCTTTATCCATTCAATTGTCTCTTTTTTCAGCTTATCATCCTTGTTATCCTTGACTTCTCTCATATATTAGCCCCTTTCTACTATTTCTACTAGTTATTATACCACTTTTTATCAGTTAATAAATACTTACTTCTTTATTTTATCAATGGCTACATTTAATATTTCTCCCAGTATTCTTGCCGTCTCCTTTGCTTCCTCCATGGTATTTAAATTGCTTCCAATTTCAATTAGAGCTGAATAATCCGATAAAAACTGATTATATCTTCCAACGGGCTTTATCAGAATACCCGTACACAAGTTTGGATAAACTGCATCTGTAATGGCTTTAATATACTTGGCAAAGTTTAGGACTGCCTCCGTATTTTCAGAATCAGGCCCTATTACAAAGAAAAATGTTGCAACTTCCTTTCCATCAATATTAATTTTGGTTTTTCCCAACAGATTGTCCAAATTAGCTTTTACATCCGGGTCATTCTGATCAAATCCATTTCTGTGTATATCCAATAATATTTTAAAGTTGCTATTCTCCTGAATTTTCTCACTAATAGTTTTTAAGGATTCTGAATAGGATTTACTATAAGATGGAACATCATGGTATTTTGAAACATGCTCCACCTTATGTCCATACTGCTCCATTGTTTCAGCAATTATCTTTCCTATTGTAGTCACATTGTAATTTAAGTCTGTTGTATGATGCTCATTTGTTTCCAGTGAAGAATATGCTTCAGTTCCATGAGTATGATATATAAGTATGTAAGGTTTGCTGTCGTCTACCTCCAAAGGCTTCACATTAACAGGGTCAGGTATGTTTTCAATAGAAATGCTTCCATCAGCTTCATTTCTAATGACTATCAAATCCTTATATTCTTCTATACTTTCGATTATGATGAAATCTTCAGCTATTTTTGAATTCATTTCATATTCTTCAATATTGTCCTCATTCAGCACCTCATTATCTTTAAGAAACAGGTTAAAATTCAATATTGCAGGAAACTGGGCTTTGAGAAATCTATTTAATGTATTCCTTAGCAAAATGTTTAGATTGAATAGAGGATATTCTTCATGCCTAATAGGTTGCTGGTTTTTATATAGGTTTATAATGGAGCTTGCTTTGCTTAATAGTGAAATGAACAATTTTTCATCTTCCTGATATGTTTCCTGCTTAAAAACTTCCCATGCTTCATCAGCGTGATAATCATCAGTTTTGCCTTCTGCCCAGCTTATCAAAAAACTTCCTATATTAAAGGCAATAAGGCAAATTAAGGCAAATATTATATAGTTATTTCTGTTATAATTCTCTCTCATAAAAACACTCCTCTATATATGTATCAATACATAGATTATATTCAGTTTAATATACATATATGATAGCTGTTTTAGAGAGAGAATTTTTCTATCTGATATACCTGTTTACATCCTTTAAATCTATACCGTGATGTAATGCCATATTAATGCCATTAGCTATTATTATGGATAAATCATCTATAATAATATCAATCTCTTTTGGAGTTACCACCACATTTAGCATAAATGGCTCCAGTACTTCTCTTATCAAGCTGTATTTTTCCTCTGTTGATATCTGTTCCAGAACTGAATAGAACTCAGAGCCAATTTCAGCTTGATTCTTCATTGAACCAATAATAAGATCCATTGTATCATTTACCATAGTGGCAGCATCAACTACAGTAGGCACGCCTATGGCAACTACAGGTACACCAAGGTAATCTTTGGTTAGCCCAATTCTCTTGTTGCCTATTCCGCTTCCAGGACTTATCCCGGTATCTGAAATCTGAATGGTGGTACTTACCCTTTCCATCCTCCTTGCTGCCAATGCATCTACTGCAATTATTAGGTCAGGTTTTGTCTTTTCCACTACCCCTTTAACTATTTCACTTGTTTCAATGCCTGTTAGCCCCATTACTCCAGGTGATATTGCAGACACATTTGCCACTGTATCGTCGCTGTCCTTTTTATATGCTAAAAAATACTGCCTAGTAACCAGTACTCGCTCCACTACCTTTGGCCCCAATGCATCAGGAGTGACATTCCAATTGCCTAGCCCAACAATAAGGGTCTTTGTGTTTTCGTTATTTTTGCATAATGCTTTTAATTCCTTAGCCAGCACCTGGCTTATTTCATCCTTTAGGTCCTGGTCTGCGTTCTTTAATTTGGGAACATCAATGGTAATGTACATTCCCTTGGGCTTTCCCATTTCTCTTTCTCCGCTTTCATCTATTATTTTAACTCTGGTTACAGAACAGTTTTCACTTTCCTCAGTTTCAACATCAACTCCTGGTACTTCTCTTTTATATGCTTCTCTATATATTTCTCTGCTTTCAACAGCCAAATCTGTTCTTATATTAAACATAATTCACCCTCCTCTCTGATTATTTTTATATTAATAGCATAATTTTATGTATATTGAAGTTAATTATCCTTGCATTTAGTTCATCTTCATGGTAAAATAACTTTTGTTAAGATAGAGGAGGTGAATCTTTTGGCAAACATAAAGTCAGCTGAAAAAAGAATCAGGACAATCAAGAAGAGAACAGCACTAAATAAAAGCAGAAAATCTGAAATAAAAACTTATATAAAGAAATTTGAACTAGCCATTCAAAATGGCAATATTGATGAAGCCAAGGAATTACTTAAGGTCATAGATAAGAAATTAAAAAGAGCAGCACATAAGAACGTTATTCATAAGAACAACGCTTCAAGAAAGATTAGCTTACTAGCAAAGAAGCTAAATAACAAAATTAATGAAGCTGTATAAATTTAAAACTTCGGGATGCCGAAGTTTTTGTTTTTTATATTTTGTAACAAAGCTTTGTAATAAGCATTTCCATCGCCAATCGCTCATCAATAAAATTGAACTTGATAGATTCATCTGTATGGAGACAAAATTTCATGGCATTTTCAAGCTGTGTTATTGTAAAGTTACTGCTCTGATTTGCCACCTTTCCAAATTCAAATTCGGATAATTTCATCATCTCAAGCATATCTTTGTTAGAATAGCCTTTTTCCTTATAAATCTTATACTGAAGCATATTCATTAACTGCCTCACTATCATATTAAGCATAAATAAAACAGGTTTATTGGACATGTACATTTCATTGAACAGCCTAATTGCATTTTCACCTCTTTTATTGCTTATTTCATTTAACAGATTGAAAACATTCATCTCCAATGTTTTGGCCATTATATTGTCTATAATATCCTTAGTAACTTCTCCATTTATCTGAACATAATTGCATATTTTAATTATTTCATTTTCCATATCGTATAGTGTTTTTTCAGAAACATAGCCATTGTACTGGGACTGCTGGATTATGTAGTTTATATTTGCATTTGATATTTTTCTCTTATAAGCTTTAAACCTGCTTTCAACCCACAAATTGAGCTCTTTTCCTTTTAACCTGTGAAATTCTACTACATCACCAACTTTGCTAATTGATTTATATACCCTATTGGATTTATTGACGTCTTTATTTTTCACTATAAACACCAGAATAATGTAATTATCCAGTTCCAACAGGTATTCAGCCAAAGTAGCATCATCCACTATTCCAGCAGCTTGAGCATCTTTTTTGCCCGTCAATACAGGCATATCTTTTATTACAACTATCTTTTTTTCAGACATGAAAGGCAGTGTTTCACAGGCGTTTAATACCCTTTCAAAGCTGGCTTCTTCCCCTTCTATTGCTATGTAGTTTAAGGTTTCAAAAGACTCCTGAATGAATTCTTCCTTTAATGATTTAAGTGCATAATCCATCATGTATTGTTCTTCTCCATAAAACAGATAAACAGTTTTTAATTTCCCTGTTTTCAGGCTATCTAAAAATTGTCTGTAATTCAATTCGTTCCAACTCCTTTTTAATCCGTATGTAGTATTTTATTGCTGAAGCAAGTATAATTAAATATAAAGCATATATTCCATATTTTTCAAAAATATAACCTAAACTCCTTTTTTCATTTGAATAATTTACGATATTAAAACTGTTCCTATATAATAGCAGCTCTATTAGTCCATGCTCATCAGTCCTGTAAATATCTATTCCCAATAATCCATACCTTTCTAATACATCTTCATTGGGGTGGCCATAAATATTATTCCTGCCTACTGAAATGAATCCAATTTCGGGATTTGATTTTTTTAATAATTCTTCAGAACTGGATGTGTTGCTTCCATGGTGAGGTACTTTAATAAAGTCAACATCATGTTTCAATGTTTCTATCAGGTTCCTTTCACCAAGATACTCTACATCCCCTGTAAACAGAATATCATTATCAAAATGCCTTAGCAGAAAACACAAGGACAGGTCATTATCATCAACTCCTTCTCTATTTAAAAGCTCCTTACTTGGCCCCAGTACATAAATGTATACATTTTCAGCCAACTTTATTTTATTGCCCTTTTCCAGCAGAATTACCGGAATTTCTTTTTCTCTTGCCTTTTCAATTATCGCCCCATACAATGGATTTTTACTTCCTTTATATCCTATATATATCTTATCAATTTTCATATTGTCCATAAGGTACAGCAGGCTTTTGCAATGGTCTTCATGAAAATGGGTTACAAATACACCATTAAGTCTGAATATGCCGTGCTTCTCCAAATATGGCAAAACTATGTTTTTCCCTATATCGTAATCTCCAAATATACTACCCCCTGTATCGATTAAGTAATTGCCATCTACAGTTCTCAACAGTATGCTATCTCCTTGTCCCACATCTATAAAATCTATTATCAAAGAATCATCAAAAGATAGATACATGAAATTAATAATCAGCAATATTATCAAATAATAGACCATGCATCTGACAATATCTTTATGTAGACTGCTTATATGGTTTTTATTTGCAGCAATGAATATTATAATATAATATGCTATAATTTCAATAACAGATGGAGAATGTACTTTTATGCTCAAAACTGGAAAACTATAAAGCATTTTAGCAATTAATGACTCAAAATTAAGTATAATGTCTATTACCATGCCCGTTGAATATGATATATGGCTGCTAATATGTGCAAGCAATACCAGCATCAAGCTTAACACAAGGCTGAATGTAAATACAGGAACTATGATGATATTTGCAGCTATTCCAATTAGTGGTATCCTGTTAAAATAATAAGATATTACAGGTAAAATTCCAATTTGAGCTGCCAGGGTTCCTGAAATATTTCCGCTATCACCGATTATCCTTTTAAGCTTTGGTGATAAATATATTATAAAATAAGTTGCTATAAAGGACAGCTGAAATCCTAAATTAAATACCCAGAAAGGATTAATCAGTATCAATACCAATAAAGCAAAAAAAAGCGTATTTATGGAATCATATGGCTTTAATAATAACTGTGACATAAATAAAACAGTAAATGTTATATTTGCCCTCAAAACTGAAGCAGGCATTCCAATAATATAGGCATATGTCCATATAGCACATATAGCTGTTAAAATGCTTACCTTTCTGTTAATACCAATAAAAGAGAGCGCCTTTATAATCAAAGTACATAAAAGCCCAATATGAAGTCCTGAAATGGCAATTATATGTGCTATGCCCAATTCCCTGAACTCATCTTTCACATCCTCTTCAAGGTATGAGTAATCGCCTAAAACTATAGATTTCATCAATGAGCTGCTTCTTTCAGAAAGATATCTGTTGTAGATCTCTTCAATTCTACGTACTACTGCTGTTTTTAAATTCTTCAAAAAACCTACATTTGAATTTCCTGTTTTCCGTATGGAACCTTGTCTTACTGTGGCAGTTGTAAATATCCCATTTGACATCAAATTCAATCTATAGTTATACAGCTTTGGATTTGTATTGGATTCAGGCTCCTTAATCCTTGCACTGAAGCAGATTTCATCATATAGATTAAGGTTTGCATTCCCAAGGACTGTCAGTATCATCTTTTCAGATATTTCTTCATTAACATTATCGCCTTTAATGCTATTAACTGATACAACTGCCTTTAGCCTGTCCTTATCGGTATATTTTATTTCTTTGACTATTCCTCTTAACTCCAATAACTCATCCTTATGTTTCAATAGCTTACTGCCATGAATTTTATTGCTTGCCAAAAAAGCGCCCAATAGAAAAAATATAATTAGAATTCCTATTTGATTTGTGCTATTTTTTAGTATAATTAAGTTTAACAGCACTGCAAATGCAATTGAACATAGAATAAGGCTTAAGCTTATTTCTACATAATAGTAAAATACCACTCCCAGTAAAACTGGTATGGAAATATACACAAAAGGCCTTTTCATATGTTCCTCCTGTATCCATACTCAATATGATTATAACATAGATTTTTCTATTGTGCCCTATAGATAATAAGTGGTATTATTATAGCAATGAAAGGTATGGTGATTATTATGACGGAAAAGGTATATATGGAAAATCCATATTTACGTCAAATAGAAGCTCGTATAGTTGAAAAAAAATATATGAACGGTAAATACTATTTAAAGACCAATAAAACTATTTTTTACCCAAATCTTGCTGGAGGGCAGCCTGGAGATAAGGGCACAATAAATGGCATAGAAGTCCTGGAAACTTACGAAGACGGGGAGGACATTATACATGTGTTAAAGGAAAATGTCCACAGCGATAGGGTAAAGATGTCTATTGACTGGAATACTAGGTTTGACTATATGCAGCAGCATTCAGGGCAGCACCTTTTATCTTCATCCTTCTATAAACTGTTTAATGGAGAAACCATAGGATTTTACATAGGAAAGGACTACGTCTATATAGACGTTAATATTCCCAAAATAAGCAAAAAGGACATAGAGAAAATTGAGCTCTTTGCCAATAAGATAATCTTTTCAAATTTTATGATTAAATCCTATATAGTGGGAAAGGAAGATGTTAATAAACTTCCAGTGCGAAAAGACCCAAAGGTCAACTCTAATATTCGAATCGTGGAGATAGATGAAATAGACTTTTCTCCCTGTTGTGGAACCCACGTAAGGAGCACCGGTGAAATTGGAATAATAAAGATAAGAAAAGTTGAACCCTATAAGGGAAATATTAGAGTAGAATTTGTCTGCGGGTACAGAGCATTAAGGGATTATTGCTGGAAAAGCGAATATATACAGGATATAAGCCATCTATTGTCATCAAAGGACAAGGATGTAAAAGCCAAAGTTGAAAAGCTGTACTTGCAAAAGGAAAAGCTGGAAAAAGAAAACAGGGAACTGAGAGAAAAAATATATAGATATGAAGCTAGCAATCTAATAAACACAGCAAAGGTTGAAAACCAGATGTCATTTATAATACACAAGTTTACAGATAGGGATATAAAGGAGATACAAAGCATTGCCCGCATTATAAGCTCCTATGACAGCACAGTTTCCATTCTGGGAGTAGAAAACAAGGATAAAAGCCAGTTTATAGTAACTAGAAGCAACAATATTGATATTAACATAAAAGGCATACTGGAAAATATATCTAAAGACAAGGATATTAAGGGCGGAGGAAATGCACATTTAATACAGGGCAGCTGCAATAAGCCAGATTTGGATAATATATTAAATGCCTTCTATTATAAGATTGTTGAGAACTTAAATCCATAAAAGCTTTCTTTTTCGCTGTAGCGAAAAAGAAAGCTTTTACTTGTCATAAGGAAATTATTTCTTTTAATAGTGATTCTCTTACCTTGTCAATTTTACTATAATCAATGGTTGGAATATATTTCTTCTCCATAATATGGTGATTATTTTTTGCTTCCATGAGGCTTAATGTAGCTTTTTCCATTAAAATACTGTACAGCTCATAATCACTGTTATTAATTACCCTTTCATCAAAGTGTTCACTTAAATCTATGATATTTGTTGCATATTTTTCCCCATTTCTGTTGTATGTTATGCAGGTATCCAATTCTTTAATATTTAACGTTTCAATCTTTTCTGGAAACGTAGGGTCATGATATACTTCCAGAATGAATCCCCTTATTTTGGCTTCATCATATATTTTTTTAATAATTGTAGATTTACCTGTTCCCTTTTCCCCTTTTATATAATATATTCTTTTAATTCCCTCTAAAACAGTATCTGTATAATCTGCAAGCCCCTTTGGTGAATTAGCAGCAGTAAATGCATGCCTTTCTGTGAATACTATATCTTTTATTTCTTTTTCTTTTTCAGAAAATATCTCTTCAATAATCAGCTTAGTTTTGGCATTAATTCCTTCAAAATCTACCCCCTGTCTGTTCCTCTCAACTATTATATCATGAATATGCCTTAGAGACTTCAGATATGAGAAAGCATTAAAATAGGCTCTTTTATTGGCGGATTTTGCATTAATTATTTCATCTTCATAATTTTTCAGCATATTCCTATCTATAAATTGAGCCAAATCAATTATCTCATCTGTAAGCCCTGGATATACAGGGTCCATTATATGCGGGCTTGTTCCATCTGCTATGGCAATTCTCTTTTCAGTTATGAAAATACTGTCTAAAGAATCAGGATCCGACGGGCAATGATGAAACTCTACAGTGAAGCCCTGTTTGCTTAAATATTCGCCAATTCTTTTCATAAGTGATGATTTTCCGCCACCTGGCATGCCTTTGAGAATATATAGCTTTTTCCTGTTTTCACTAATTATATAATTGTGAAACGAATAAAATCCATTGGATGTATTGCCTCCAAAGAACATTCTCCTTATGTTTCCCATAGCTTTCCTTCCTCCTTTACTCCTATAGTATCAATCTATTCACAAGCTATTATTATGTGCAAAAAATATAACACTTCTTCCAAGAAGTGTTATAGTATTATAAACTCTACATTAGGCAGCTCATTCTGCATTCGCAGCCTTATATTTTCTTTGCTTAATGCTTCCTTTTCAGGCGAATTTCCCATTACTATATGAGTCACATTATTTGTTCTGGCAAAATCTATCATAGTTCTAAGGACATTTTTCGACCTAAGGACTGTCAGATCCGCACCTGATTCTTTAGAAACCTTAAACAGATATTCCAACGCTTCCCCATCGCTTTGACTTTCAAGAAATTTCTCCTTCTCATTAACAACGTGGATTACATAAAGCTTGTCATCATTGGACTCTACTAGTTCATTTCCTTTTAATATTAGTCGTTCACAAGTTTTCTGTTGAGTAACACATACCATTATATTTTTCTTCATTATAATCCCCCTTAAAAGAGTGATGCAATATAATTATAACATGAAAACATCAAAAAAGTATGAATTCGAAAATATTATTAAAAATGAAATAGGATAGCACTTGCTATCCTATTACCCACCAATCATAAAATCATCATCAAAATCATCTGGTTCTCCAGATTTTTTTCTCATAATATCTGCAACACGGCCAGTTGCAAATATATTTGTTTTTGGTTTGGATTCAGTCTTTTTAAATGCATCAGTCAGCCCCAATTCACTTGCAATTTCAAATTTCAGCTCTTCCAAAGCTTTTCTGGCATTTGAATCTACTGGCTTTTTTGGCACCTTATTCACCTCTTTTAAGTATGTTCCTTAATATTTTTTTCTATTTCTATAATTTAAATACAGACAAGTATCTGGTATTTGCTTCCATATTGGATGTAACTATTCCCTCATCAATGTTAAACTATATTTTCATAAAACAAAAAAAGCCACCAAAGTGGCTTATATACAGTGGCGGGAGTATGTGGGAATCGAACCCACCCAAGAGGCTATTAACCCCTCGCGCTGGTTTTGAAGACCAGAGGGCACACCAGCACCCATCTACCCCCATGTAACACTTACTTGAGTACTACTATATTGTAGCATACTTTCATTTTCTGTCAAGTCTTCATTATTACATCCGCAATTACTACATAATTGGCTACTTGCATAATTTTATGGTGCTATGATTATTTCCTTCCATACCATCTTGCTTTATATTCTAACATTGTCACGAATTCGTACCATACTACTTCTGATATTGCTCTAGTTAAATGATGATTCTTTATCATATTTCTAGCTTTTAAGTCTTCTATAAAATTATCACTTGGTTCTCGTTAATAATTCTGAAGGTTTTTTGGGTAATAAGTTTATTTCTCCTTCTACTAGAATTGAAACATATTATTTATCTGTTGGAGTTTTAGAAGTCGTAATCTTATGGATATAGAATATATTTTGTCATATATTTTCTGGCAAGTCATCTCCCACTTGTAGAAGTTAGGAGACTTCTTGCCAATTTAGTTAAACCAATGTCAATCATTTCATAGAATTTTATCTAATATTTTCCATAATATATTCTTTTACCAACTCCACACTATAATCAATACATTGTTCTATATTGTAATTTCCTGGAACAGCAACTTTAATATTACATTTTTTCATTGGGATAAGAATTTTCATAGCACTGCTTAAACCAATAGCTTCTGCCATCCTTGGAGATAATTCGCCCATCAATGCATTAGGCATGAGGATTGCCACCACTCCCATAATAATGTCTGCATCCTTTACATTGTGTATGATTGCATTTTCACCTGTAGCCCCTTGACTTGCACCTGCCTTCAGCATCATGCCTGTTGCAACTGAATTGGTACCTAATGCTATTATATTTAAATCAGGAAACTCTAATTTTAGCTTTTTCACTATATTACTTCCTATACCGCCACCCTGACCATCAATTACAACTATTTTGATATCTTTCACAGTACATTGCTCCTTTCCTGGCTAAATATAAATAATGTTACCATAATAATAGTAACATTATTTATAAAACAATATCAAGAATTATATTTTACCTCTTCCATTCTACTTAATTGAATACACTTCTTCAATAGTTTTACAGCAGGTGGTATAAATAATAGTTGAATAATGATGCCTGGTATTCCAGTTATAATAGCTCCTTTAACGTAAAGATAAGGTCCTGTACCTTGCATTCCAAAGAAATTTACCAAAATAAACACCACTATTCCTGCCATAATCCTACCACTAACCATAGCCATAAGCATTGATATATATATTTTTGACTTTAAATTCACATTAAAGTAACCTGATATCAATCCATATATCCCTAATTCAAATATCATTATAGGTAGCATTGGAAAAAATACTGGCATACCTGTCAAGAAACTACTAAGTATAGGTGTCAATACTCCTACTATCAATCCTTCAACTGGTCCTAAAGTTAAGCCTGCAATCAGTACAGGAATATGCATTGGTAAAAATACTTGTCCGCCCATATTAAACTGATGAAAAACTATAGGTAACAGTATACCCATTGATATATATAATCCTGATAATACAATTTTTTTCCCCTTCAATTATATCATCTCCTTTAATTAAATATTTTTAAAGAATTCTTCAATTTTCAAAATTAATTCTTCTACACTATTTAAATTTGATGACAGCTTTTCCATAGGGCAAACATCATCTCCTGTTCTGTTTAAAATCATAGGAACCTTCTTTTCATATTCTACTTCTATACCATTTTCTAAAAGTAATTCATATGCTTCATCACTGATTAGATCTGTATATAAAGACTTTATCTTACCTTCTATTAGAAACATAGAGGCAGCTTTTCCTATAACCTTATCCGCAACAGAAGCATCTTTAAAGTCTTTTTTATGATTCCTGTAAGCATCAAATATTGGCTTAATTCCTCTTCCATTTGATTCAATAAGAATCCTATTATCTCTAGCTAAAACAAAATTAAGATTATTTTTTTTTAAATAGATTTTCGCTAAAGTCTTGTTTTCCATATACTTCTCCTTTCTTTAATCAAAAAAAAACACGAGGGTTATTCACTCATAAGTAATCTAACCTTCGTGGTTTTCAAATTGTCTTCTGACAATTTATTTCTTCTTAATCATATGAAATTTATTTAGATAAACTTAATTATAATATATTCTATTTATTCTTTTCTGTAAATACAGTATATCTTCCATATGGAACAAATGCTACAGTTGCATTCTTTCCATATTTTTCAAGGGTTCTGTCAAATAAATCTTGAAATTCTTCAGGAGGATACACATTTAATCCTACATTCCTAGCAAATTCAATATTTTCTTTAAGAGTAATGATTTCTGTATTTTTTCTAACCATGACTTCATAAATCTTATACCAGATACATCCAGCCCATAATTCATTCTTATGGCTATAAAAATCTCTTAATACTTTTTCATGATTTTCTGGAGTTGCAGGCATATATGGTTTTAATACATCCATTAATGCAAAACCATTCCATGCTCCATATCCAGGACAAGGAGTTGTAAATATTATTGTACCATCATCTTTGGTTATTGGATCAGCATTAACAATTGCCCAGGATGTGTGAAAGAATAAATGATCAGTTGGAGCTGTAGAACCACAAATAACTATATCTGCTTTTTCTTCATAGTCAAACCTATAAATTTCATCATATGCCTTTATTGATTCCTTATGTGAATCTACTGGATCGCCAGCATTTATATAAACTATCTCAAACAAATTGCTAGTAATAACATTGATTCCCATATCAATATTACAAATCTTCAAAGCTTCATATTTATCAAGCTGGATATCAGTTTCATTATTTCCAGGTTTGCTAGTTGGTGATAGGGACATAACATGATTCATCTCAATAGTCTCGTTGCTGACTGTTCCTGGAATTACCATTCCTGATCCTCCATAACCCCAAAGTGTAGCTTGAGTAGTTCCAATTGTTACTTTTACATCAGCTTCAGCAACCCATTTATGCACCCAAATTGGAATTCCTCTACTTGTTACACCCATGAATGTATATGCCTCTGGATTCATAGGATCATTACTAGTTACCTCAATGCCAGTATTATAAAGTTCCTCACCTATTTTTTCCTTAATCTCTTCATCATTCAAAGCTCCTACCTTACCTGAAGCGCATATAATCCTAGCTGTTCCTCCAGCTTCTTCTACCATTTTAACCAATGTAGGCAATAACAAGTTTACTTGCGCTTGTCTAAATTGGTTTTCAATCATGAATAGCACCTTTTTCCCGCCACTTATTAGTTCAGAAAATTTCTTTGAATTAATTGGATTTTCAATTGCATTAATTAATGCTTCTTCAACATTATCTAGCATTTTAGGTTCTGGTCTTCTGTACTCAATAAGCTTACAGGTGTCAGGTACTTTCAGGTCAATAGTAACGCCTCTGTCTTCAGCAACTTCAAAAGGAACTTTTAATATTTTCATATATATCCTCCTTTTATTCGTTATAGATTATTATAACTTATCTAATAACATAATTAAAAGTTACAGATGATTAGCAATTATGAATTTTCTCTATTAATCTCTTTGATAATGCATCTGCTATTAATAAAGCTGTTTCTTCCTTATTTAATCCACTTTTTAATGCTTCTATTAATTTTTCAATTCCTATTCTTACTTCATCATTAGGGCCTGGTAAAGCAACTATCAACGTTTGTTCTACCTTACCAACACCTATTCTAATCCCATCCTTTAAATGTCTTCCAGTCCCTTTTTTCGTTTTTACAATATAAGGAGTGCTAGCTTGAGGGTCAATTTCTAATATTGCTTCTACAGTCTTGTCCTTATCTTCTGCACCTACTCCACCGGTTAAAACAATAAGTCCATAACCCTGGAGTACAGCATCATATATTTTTGATTCAATATATTCTTTATCGTCATCTAAAATTTCCCCAAATGTTACCTTATATGAATGTTCTTTTAATTTTTCTGCAATATATGGGGTATTAGTATCTTTAATATAACCTTTTTTAACCTCAAAACCAGTTGGAAAGACTATTGCACGTTTACTTACATTCTGTTGTATTTCAGCAGTCATCTGTTTCATTCTATTTATTATATTAGGAACTTCTTCCTCATTAAGATTTATCATATTAAGTATACCATCAGAATGTATATCCGATTTCTCTGTCAACTTAAAACCCTCGACTTTTGACAGTTCTTGAAATATCTTATCCTTTTTACCAAAGAAGTTTTCTGCATCAATAAACCTTTCTAATATATCAAAAGTAATATGTGTTTCGCGCACATCAACAACAAAAACCTTTGAATGATCTATTTCTAGAACATCAGCTAATTTATTTGATAAATCCGTAAGATTGACATTATTAAGTACAACATTATTAATCCATAGTTCTGTTTTCTCAAGCAAATTAAGTTTCATATTATAATTCCTCCATCAGAAAACATCAAATCTCATGTCTAACATTCTTGCATCAATTATCTCTTTCCCTATACACAATATATCAACACGTTTATCAATATAAAATTCAATTCTATCTAACTTAACATTTCCAGAAAATGCAACAATTTTATCATTTACATTTAATTCTTTTAATACGCTAAAGCATTTATCAATATCATCATCTATTCCAGTATCTATCATCAAAATATCAGCTCCATATGTTACAGCTTGTTCTACTTCTTCTTCAACACTAGTCATTGTATTATGAATTTGTATAACTTTTTTAAACCCTTCAAATTTTTTAACTGCTTTAAGCGTTTGAGGTATTCCACCAAACATTTTTATATAATTTTTATCTAAATATAAGAATGGAGTATCACAAATCCTACTGCTTATTCCACCTGTCTCTATAGCTTTCCTATAAATAAATTTACACTCTTCAGGAATCTTTTTAATTGAACCGCAAACAATTTTTATTCTACCCTTTGCTATTTGTGATGCTTTATATGCAGCTGTTGCAATTCCAGATGTTTTGGAAAATTTGCCTGCAAGAAATTCTTCTGCTTTTGCTAATAGTTCAGGAGTGGCCCTTATATGGGCCACTACTTCACCTTTATTTACAATGCTACCTTCATTAACCATAAACAGAATTTCTATACCTAAAGATTTTAGTCTATCTAATGCTGCCTCAGAACCTGAAATTACTCCATTATCCTCTGCAATAAGCTTTGCGTCATAATATTTATCAATAATTGTTTCAAAAATATCATTTCGAATATCATACTTCTTGTCCATTTATACCATCCCTTCAAAGCATTTAGCTGTATAGGCAAGCAAAATCTATAACTAATAGCTTAAAACAATATACTTACACATTATTATGATTATTCCGCCTATGAAAATTGCTAAAATATAAATGCATCTGTTTATGTTATATGAAGAAAAATATCATATACATATAATAACCAAAAATTACCTAGCAGATTCCTTATCAAAGTCGCCTTTTTCACAAATCAGAGAAACAACTACACCAATCAACAAAGCCCAGAAAGCAGCTCCAATGTGTAAAATAGTTATGCCACTGGCTCCAACTACAAAAGCAAAGAATGATCCCATCTTAAAGTTTCCTGTACTAAATGCAGCTTTGAAGGAATCAATTAATACGCTAATCATAGCTAGTCCTGCAAGTACATTTACCAATGCAGTTGGTATAGCTTGTACAAATCCCATTGCATAACTAGCTAATAAACCAAATGTACCAAAAAACAATCCATTTGCAAATGCAGCTGCATAACGTCCAGATTTTTCATCGCCAGCTTCTGTTGAAGAACAAATTGCAGTCATAGGCCCTGCTATATTAGCGTTATGAGCTCCTACAAAACCTGATGCTATGCCACCGATACCACTTATAATAGTCATTGCATTTACAGGCACATCGTATCCCTGACCTCTCAAAACACCTATAGCTTGTGCATTTTCTGCACCGACTACTAGTGCAGCAAGTGGAATAGAAACAGATAAAAGTGCAGCAATATTAAAAGATGGAGCGACAAATTGTGGAGCTATGTATCTCATATCAAAAGATCCATTATTGAATGCACCAGTTGCTACTGCTGCTATTACTCCAAATACTAAAGCACCTAATATTGGTGAAATTTTAGAGCTCAACTTTCTAACTAAAAAATATCCTACTATAGCAACTCCACAAACAATTGGTAATTGCATAGTGGAGGTTACAATACCTGTTCCAAATCTCAACATTACTCCAGCTATCATTCCCATTACTATTGGAAGGGGTAAAAACCTCATAACTTTACCTATTAGACCTGTTACACCTAATATAAGAACAATTATTCCTGCCATAATATAGGCACCACTAGCCTCATTAAAAGAAAAACCCTTTAAAGCTGCAGCAAGCATTGTTGCTCCTGGAATTGAATAAGCACCAACAATTGGCATCTTATAATACAATGACATTATAATACTAATCATAGCACCAAAAACATAAATACCGAATAGCCAACTAACAGTTTGTTCAGTAGTGTATCCAGCTTCAGCACTTGCATTGATAACTATAAGTGCAGGTCCTGTACAGCCAAAAACTGCTGCTACAAATGCTGTTGTTATTGCTTTAGGATTTAGATTGTTTTTTAAATCTTTTAGCCCTGATGAAAATCCAGCACCCTTTTCGATAATACTAAAACCACTAATTGCTTTTTCCATATTAATCCTCCTCTTTTTATACATTGAATATTACAGCAATAATCAAAATAAATATATAATTGTTAGCTTGATGAAAATTATTAAGCTTTGATAATCCTACATGTTAAAGATGATATAATTCTAAGAATAGTGAATGACTAAGGCAAATAGTGCGCTGCCTATTGCCTTAATCTGTATTCACTACCCAAAATATAGGATAATATCCAAATCTCACTTTATTTTGCTAATGCAAGTGGATCTATTCCTCTTTGTTTTAACCAAATAGGCATTAACTCATTATCAACTTTTTCAGCAACAATAGGTGCCTTTTCTAGCATTTCTTTAGCCAGACTTTCACTTACATTTATTCCTCCTGCTGCTCCGTCAAATATTAATACCTTATCTGTGCCTGTTACTTTATAAGCAAATTCCATAGCAGCATCAAGTGTATCAGCTATTACAGCATGATCCATATATTTTGCATTCATTGGGCATCTGCTCATCAAATCTGCTTGCTCTCTTCCAACTACAATTGTTGGAGTATGTGTACTAAAGAAAGCACTTGGATATCCACTCCATGCATAGTTATGAATAACCATTTTTATTTTGGGATTAACAGGTGGAATTTCTGGTATCAAAGGCTTTCCATCTTTTCCATAGAAGGATTCAGTATACCATGTATAAGGAGCTAATGATTCTAAATTGAATAAGTCTACATTAGCGCTAACAAAGTTAGCATAAATAACACCTGAAGCAAATACATATGGTACTGGACATGGGAAATCTAGTCCTACTATGCAATCACTTAATTGACCGAATAAGGTAATTATCTTTCCATAATACTTAAGTCCATCAAAAGTTAATTTCTCATTTAGCTTATACAAATCGTTATCAGATACAACTCCCACAACTCCTGCTGGTGACATATTTAAGAATGTTGCAAAAGCAAATTTCTTTTGTACAAATTCTGAATTAAATATAGCACGAGCTGTAAAATTAGCACCTCTTGGTCCAAGATTTTGATGGTATGTTGAACGAGTCTCTGCTCTTGCATATGACATACCAAAAGGTTTTACTGCACGGTCAACTTGCCTATGAAAATGAACTTCTCTTACATCGGAATTATGGCAATGAACTACAAAATCTGCATCATAAATTGCATTTAGTCCATATAGAGTTCCAATTTCAGTTTCAATTGGAATTCCTTTATCTATTGGTGCCACACCTTTTGCTTTTCCTTCGAAATATTCATCTAACTTAAAGGCTTTAATATATTCTTCTGTTTCCCTAAGCCTCATTCCTACACCTGCACGCAATCTTACATTTCTACAACCAGTACGTCTTATTATTTCGTCTCTTACTGTTTTTAACATTTCAGTATAAGCTTCTCCACCTAATAATGTAAATCCATGATGAGAAGCGCATATATTAACTGAATTCTCTGGCTTTATCATGCTCATATCAACATTTTCTAATGACTTAATAGTTGCTTCTCTAATAGCTTCCTTTCCTGCTTCTGAAGGATAAATAACATCTGGTGTATCAGGAAACAGTTCTTTAACAGTAACTGAAGTAATCCCTGGCAATTCTGCCATTCTCTTCTTTAATAAATTAGGATCAATCCCATATTGTGATTTTTTTGGTTTTGCTGGTGGTATAGGTTTCCTCATTTTACATCCCCCTTTACTTTTTAGCATTTATTACTTTTTCAAAAACTTCAATGTCATCATCAAATCTAAATCCGCCATCAGAATATCGTTTCTTTACATCTTCATTGATATCCCAAAGAGTTGGTGTTAAGCCATACCATTGGTATCCTTCTGGTTTTTCAGGTGTTATACCCGCAGCATTTAAAATCCTCAATATTGGTTGAACACATTCAATCTTACAACCTGTTCTAATACCAGTAGCAGCAGATATTTTTTCAGGTGTATCATTACCTGCTAAAACTGCAGCTGCAACTTCTTCTGCTCTAGTTTCTGTACAGTAACAGATTATTTGTTCAGGATGGAATTTAGCTTTTCTACAAAGCTCATCTACTTTATCTTTCATTTCTGGAACTATTTTGAATTCAATAGTATAAGGGTCATCCCTTTCGACTAATTTAATTGCAAAAACAGGACACCTCTGTTCACACCCACCACAGCCTGTACATCTCTGCTCATCAACTACAGCTTTTCTATCTTTGACTTTAATCGTTAATGTAGGGCAGACTCTTTCACAAGTTTTGCAACCAATGCACGTATCTAAGTCTACTTTTGCTAACAAAGATACTCTCCTCATGTTAATACCTCCTATTATTTTTTATTTATTTAAAATTACTTTTGAACCATATCATAACTATACTTTGTAAGTATCTCTGGTGGATTCTTTACAATTAAAGTATCTGTCACCCTTGGCCCACCAAACTCTTTGTCATAAATAGTTGGAAACATCAAATCTATTACCATATTTTCTTTTAATATGTAATCCCTGTTCTTACCAATAATAGGATAAAATTCTGATTGTCTTATGCCTATGCCATATCCTATATCAACAAT